>Ga0209337_1001025_pt1 | contig 21678 bp, 11 predicted proteins | sample LinPmetageLP53_FD_184044 | JGI IMG/M metagenome (GOLD analysis project Ga0209337, IMG submission 184044) | Marine viral communities from the Pacific Ocean - LP-53 (SPAdes) (version 2) | ecosystem: Environmental > Aquatic > Marine > Oceanic | place: Pacific Ocean | collected 2010-02-08 | reverse complement strand
CATAGTTGAAAGACTCTGGGTCTAAACAACCCCATGTGTGTAACGTTTGACATGTGTCTTGAACTGTAGCTAGTGGATCGTAGTCTACATAGTCATTATCCATGCAACCAACCACATCAGGCGCTGGTGGACAGGGCTCAGTAAATATAGGTCCAGAGTACTCTGTGTTACCAGTAAACTCGCTAAACGCCAGGTCTTCTAGCTCCCATATAACACTATCGCAAGCTGTAATAACACAAGCTCCGTCTTCACCTCCTGATGCAGAGCCGTTTAGCCCATCACCAAACTCATCTATTAGTACTAGCTCAAAACCTAATGCTACGCAAAAGTCATATGTGTAAGTAACTAGCTGATCACCAAAATCAAACTCACCAGGTATAACCTGCTCATACAGCTGGCCATCAGATAAGTTAACTATATTAAAACCAGTTTCACCAGGCCACGTGTCAAGAGTTAATTGCATAGACACTAACGTCTCAATAGAGTCGCACTCAAGTATCTCACAGGTACCATTGTCTAGTGTAGCCCAAGGGTTGTAGTTCTGCGCTGTTTCATTAGTGCACCCAAGTAATACGGGTAAGCACGGGTTAAGAGTAAAAGCAACCGTATCTGTTGCACTAGCAAACTCGTAGTTAGCTGTGTCTAATCCACACGCATTATGTAACCTATAAAAACCCTCGCCAAACGCGCAGCATATACCATCACCAAAAGCATCCATCATTACGAACTCGTAATCACCTGCTGGTAAAAACTTTGTTACAGTTAATAGAGTATTGTTTTGATATGGTGGACTAACGGCAACTATCTCGTCACCTTGTAGTATCTCCCATGACGTCTCACCAGCATAGTTATCTGGCTGCACAGTAATATCTAACCAACTACCTTGTCCTAATACTGTACTAGCTAAAACCCAGAATAGTATTACAAATATGTATCCTAACTTCTTCATTTAAAAATCGCTATATATTATTCCATCAATAACCCCTTGCACATCCTTCTTTGTAGCTTCCATCTCCATCATTATGTTAGCTTGAAACCTCTCTACCTCTTTGCCATTAAACACTATAATCGTAGGCACTACAACTATCTTGTAATCAGCTTGATAACTACCTTCGTCTATGTTAACATTCATGATTTCACAGTCAGTAAGATTTCCTAGGTAGTCAACGTTATTACTAGCGTTCCAGCTAGCGTTAAATTGAACTACGCAAATATCACTACCACATAAGTTTTGAGCGCTAGCAGCTATTCCACCGACAAGCATTGTAACTAATAACAGCGCGTACACTAGTGTGGTTTTCCAGTTCATTGTATCTGTTTCCATGATTACTTTAGTTTATCAATTTTCTCTTCGATACGATCAAGATCTTCTTTGAGCTCAGACACATCTTCCTGTGTAGTCATAATAGTCTGACGCACGAGCTTGTCTTTCATATCAAACTCCATGCGAGTTACATCCGGAGGTAACGGCTCAGGTAATTCTTTAGCTAAAGCTATATCAGCTTGTAGCGTAAAATATAAACCAATTAAGGCTGCTAGTCCAGCGCCTGCCATTCCAATTGTTTTGAGGTCTAATGTTACTTTAGTATCCTCACCTATTTGTTTAGCCATTATTTTTATTTTTCATAAAATCAAACATGTCTTTGCCTAGCTCTTCTCCAAATTTAGAGTCAGACTTGTAATGAGCTCTCGCTACGTTTCTACTATAAGATATATCTTTAGCTGTTTTCATAAAAGCTTTTTTAGCTTTTGGATTTTTATCAGCTAAGTAATTACCTATAAGATAACCCTGTGCTGAGTGACCAGAAGGGTATGAGGGTGTTTTCATAGTATCAAGCTCTATATTATCTAGCTTAACACCTATTTTCTTCGCAACAGCTTTTGGTCTTGGTCTGTCAAAGTGGTTTTTTAGTTCCATAATAAAGGGATCAGATTCTTTAAGAAGGTTTTCCACATCTTTACTAGGATACTCTACGCCAACTGACTTAGCAGTTTTTTGAAATGCACTAGGCATATTGTCTTTTTCTACTACAAATTTTTTATTCATAGGTATTTTGTTTAACTGCTTAATTTCTTGAGCAGTATCAAAAGAGTTATCGCTATAAGGCTTTTTCTTTTTAAACTTACTTACGTTATATCCTTTTAAAAACTTGTCCATTATTTCTCTCCACACTTTTTGCTTGGATCGTTTACTTGTCTCCAGTCTTCTTTTTGAAACCAATCCCTCAATGTAGCGCCTTTTCTACGAGCGCCTTTAACATTTGTCTTGCTAGATCTCTTGTACTTACCACCTTTAGCCGCGCTGCGTTTAGCACTAACTAACTTTTGACGTTCAGACTTACTCATACTTTTTATCTTAGCAGCAGGTAGGCAGGTTTTTTTAGTACCTCCTCCTTTTACTTTAGATTTTTTAGCAAGTGGTGATGTCATTTTAAAAGCCATTATTTTTTCTTTTTAAAATCTCCCCTTGTACAACGAACGCCCCAGCCTGAAGCATACGCGCTTGGCCAAACCTTAAATTTTTTCTTTGCTTGCGCTTTGCAACTAGCGCTGATCTTGCCTTTTAAAGGAGACTTCATTTTGAATGCCATTACTTTTTCTTTTTTCTTGGTACGCAATTTGGTACCATGCGATTACCTTTCTTCTTCATGCCTTTTTGTACGTGACTTTTCCAGCAAGCCTTCAACGGACTATCTTTCATTTTAAATGCCATGATCTTAACATTTCCATCTACGTCTAGCAGCTCTACCTCTTTCTCCGGTCCAGCCTTTTGATCTAGCGCAGAACGATTTTCTACGTTTAGCAGCTTTACTACCTGGTTTTACTTTACCAGTTACAGCTGTCTTTAATTTACTACCAGGGTTTTTAGCCTTGTACTTACGTACTCCAGCGGAAGTCATGCCTGCACCTTCTTTTACTGTGCGAAAGTTACGGCTTTTACCTTTCGTTGTTTTTCTAACGTCAGGCTTACGCTTCTTTTTTCTTTTATCAAATGGAGACTCTTCAACCATTTTAACAGGCGAACTAAACCCCTCTCCTATGCCGCCAGCTCTACGCCTGCCGCATGATGTTACTGGTAAAGGATTATTTTTTTGAATGTACGCCATATCTTAGAAGATTACATAGTTTGCGCCACACTTAAAGTTGTACCACTCTCTATTCCAGTACTTATAATATCTACCTTCTAAGAACACACCTAAGTGCTTGTTAAATCTGTGTCCGAATATTAAACCGCCTGAGTAATCAAGCCATTGCCCGCCTACTGTATTGTGATACATATACTCACCTCCAGTGTCGTGATGGTAGGGTAAAACATTTCCCCATGAGTGGAACCAGAAGTCGTCTGTAAAGTGATAGAAGTCGAAGCCGGCAACCACCGAGTAATTCCATTGACGAGAGAGTTCATTTCTTTTTCTAGCAGTGTATTCAGATAAGATGTTAGGGATAGTGACTGCTTCCCAGACTTCAGTGTTTGTTGCAACGACTGTCCCATCAGGATCGAGGTACTCGCCTGTAGTAAGGTTGTGTGAATACCCTTCTTCAATTGCGAGGTAAGTGTAGTGTATGTCTCCGTTAGAAAGCTTCCACTCTTCAAGTGGATCATATCCGTATGGCTCTGAGATGCGTTGTGCAACACCTGCGTGTAAAGAAAACTTGTTACCAAGCTTAAGCCGAAATCGCTGTGATGCTTCAAAGTACTCAATGTCTGCAAACCCGTCTTCGACGTATTCAACCTTCGCCATAACCTTGTCTCCGATGTAGCGAAAGAAGTGGTGTTGGTTAAAAAACTCTCTGCCTTGTTGTCTCTCGTATGTAACTTCACCAAGAAACTCTATGCCATTGCGTTTGCCTATGTTAGCATCAGCAGACCAAGATGTTTCTGATCCGTCATAAAATGCTTGAGCCCTGTTTTCATAACCAAACCTAGCGATCTTACGCACACCCATAGACAAACTATAGTCAAACGGTGTAGCTATAGTCTGTTGAGTCAAGCCATTTGTAACAGAGTATGTAGTCTGGTCTGACACAGAGTTACCTCCATTAACCGCCGCATAAAACGTAGAGAACTTAAAGGCTTTCTTTAGCTCTTGAGCTTGTACTATAGTACAGCTAAATAATAAGGTTAGTAATAAACTTAATCGTGGTAGTAACATTTTCCTGATTTGTTTTTAGTTTTCATTTTACAGCGTTTACCGTCGTCTTTTATGTGCGAGCACTGTACTTCATCTTGTTGCTGAGGTACCTCTACGTGTATTGTGCAAAAGCTCTCACCTGGCAAAGCCATATTAGAGCAGCGTTTACCAGATCTACTTACAGCAGCACACTCAACCTCATCAGCTCCTTCATCTCGCTTTTCATCTTGATCAAGCTTGTTGTCTTCTATTACTTGAAGCTCTTCTTCGTTTTTCTGTACCTCTCTTTCTATCTTTTTCTGCTCTCTTCTTTCTTCTGCTTCTTGAGCTTTAATTTCTTTAACTTCACCTTTAGCTGACATTACGTCTTGGTTCTGTATTCCAAAGTTCCATCGGCTCCAACCTAAGAACATAGCAACACGCTGCCAAGTTTCGTTGTCTGAATTTAAAGCCTCTGATAGGTTTTGGTATTTACTATATAACCTGTTTAATGGTATATTAGTTAAAGACTCCGTGACACTAGTGCTTGCGTCCCACATAGGATTATCAAGATCGGTTTTATCCATCTGATCAATCACTTCTTGATTGTACTGCCATGTCCTTATACCTCCAACTAGTTTTCTAGCCTTAATACCTATTGGTGGAGATAAATTTAAAACCTCTATGAGAACATCAGCCTCGTTAAACTGAGTAAAATACTCGTCATCATCTTCTTTAGCTTTTTGCTCTAGAAACTCTATGATACTATTTTTAGCAGTAGATACTACAGCGCCTCCAATACCAGCACCACGTAATATACTATCTACCATTCCGTTTAGTATTCTATCTTGCTTCTTTTCCACATCGTCTTCTTCCTCATCATCACCGAACATTGTAGCCCATATAGCAGATTGAAGACCGTAGAATATAGCGCTTTGCACCGCGCCGTAGTAAACTATCTTTGACGCGTGCTCCTTCGGATCACCTCTACCGTTAACCCAGTCTTGCGCTGCTCTTTTCATTATACGGTTGTACTGCATAGGTGTATTCTGAAAAGCCAGTATTAACTTACCAAGAGGTGAAGCTTGTTGTTGAGATATTTTATCTGGCCTAGCAGACTGCTGAGTTTCTTCAGCGATCTCCATCATGTCTTCAAACGCTTTAGTTTCAGCGTCAGCCTTGCTCATGCCTTGATCTATGTACGTTTGTATTCTGTTCCTATACATTGTGGCACCACCGGTTGCTATTGCCAAACTGTCTGCTATTTGCGTAGGAGTAAAACCAATTTGTAATAGCTTAGCTATAAACACCTTCATGGGTTTGTCAGAACCCTGCATGTCGCGTAGCAACTCAGCCGCGTTTAAGTCAGTACCAATACCGCCTCGTCTTTGTTTTAAGAAAGGTGAGTTGAATATCATTGCAACATCAGACCAATATTGCTTTTGATTAGCAAATGCAGCCGCAGCTTTAAGAGGGTTGTTATCATGCCAGTTAACAAAGTTGACATTTGATATCATCTGAAGCATAGCAGATCTAGCGTTAAAGAACATAGTAGTTCCAACAGAGCCGTTAATCCAATTCATAAAGCTATTCATCATACGGTTTTGGCCAGCAGGTCTAGTGCTACCAGTCTTCATACGATACATCATGTCTTCAATAGCTTCTCTATGGTTACTACCAAATACAGCTTCAATTTTATTTAAATTTTCTTCAGAAAATATAGAATCTATATTGCTATTAAACTCTCCGAGATGCAAGTCTCTAGCTGACTTAATAACATCAGAAGCGTCTGACGCTATACTACCAGCTAACCAAGAAGCGTCAGGGCCTTCAAGTTGACCTGTTGGCTTTGACATAACTTCGTTTAAGCTGTCAGCAAAAGCTTTCATAGTAGGATCTCCTTCGACAGTTCTTACTAATCTATTTTGATCCGCTTGAGATAAACCAGGAACATCAAATCCAGCTTTAACCCAGTTGTAAACTCTTATAGCTTGATCATTTGTAAAAGATGTACCAGTAATGTTTTTACGTAATTTTTTCTTTACGTCTGGCATAGCTTTTTTAAGATCTCTAATACCGTTAGTAACTTCTAAACTTACGTTGTTTATTCTTCTTATACCCTTTGTAAAAGGATCAAACAAGTTTTTCTTAAACCACGCGTGGTGTTGCTCACCAACTTTGCCTTTACCCAGAATAGGATATATTAAACCTTTTAAATCTTCAGCAGACGGAGGTAAGAAGAACTTAAATCTACCTTTGTTTTTACCTCTTTGCTTAGCTCTAACTTTAGAGAATTTCTTTTCAGCACCTACGTTTTTTGTTTCTTCTAGTATAGTGTTTAAATCTGACTCAAGGTCTAAGCCACCTTGATCTAGTATGCTGCTCATTTGATTAGCACCATCTTTACTAAATCTAATTTTAGCCTGCTCAACTTTACCCTTAATATCAAACGCGTCAAACACTTTTTTAACAGCGTCTATGTTTTGCATAGCATCATCTGCAAAAGCTATTTCAGTATAGCCATTAGCGTACTTGTTTAATAACCAAGCAGCTTTAGATTCACCAGTAGAGTTAGCTAAACCAGTTATGTTTTCAAGAGGTATATCTAAACCAACTGAATCTAAAAACTCTTTGATAGCCGGCGCGGCTTCTTGAGGTCTAGCTGTAAGTATAAACGTATCTTCAGTGCCGTACTTTTGAGCTCGCTTTAATGCGGCTTCAAACATAGGTCCAGGCTTACCACCCATTACTTTATTAAACTCAGAAAAGTCTGGTATCCAACCTTCGGCTTTTAACTTAGCTCCTTCTTTAGCAAAGTCTTCGGCACTTACAATTTTTGTTTTACCATCTTTATTAAATATAACACTAGAAGTTGTAGTGGCTAATGTATCATCAAAATCCCAAGCGGACATACCTCTTGACTCACCTGCTGATTTTCTTAAAGCAGATCTAACGGCGTTAGTAACTTCATTTTTTCTATTGTCAAGATCATTTGCGCTAGCATCTTTATCTAGTAGCAAAACTTCTTTTTGCCTAAGCTCAGCTTCTGCAAATGCTTTTGTATCTATTATATCAGTACCACCAAGAACAACGCCTGTTGACATTTGCTTTAGCCTAAGTTGACCAAATCCTCTACGAAGCATACGCGGTGAAAAGTATCTAACCAGTGGAGACATAGAAGTATTCCACCAGTGTGGCATTGAAAACTTATAATCAACGTTAACCATGTTATCAAACTTAGCGGGTAGATAAGCTAACCTGTAGTTGTCCATAACGTTATCAAATTCTGTTCTAGCCTTTGCGTCACCTGTTAAAACATATCCAAGCGCGGTCATGTTTATAACAGCAGCTGGAGTCATGTGCTCTAGCCTAGACTCTCCACTGAAACCTAATATATTTCCTTTAGAGTCTACAGGTAGGTAATCTAGTATAGCCGCCATTCTACCTAAACCTTTAGGGTTAGACGTATGTATATTTAAGTGTATGATAGCATCTTCTTTAGACATGCTGCCATCAGCTACCATTTCTCTAAGAACTTCTACAAATGATATAAACCCTTTGTTATACTCTCTCTGCGATTGCTGTATGTCGTTTATCTTTGGTAATACAAGATTCTTTAATTGAGTTGAGCTTAAATTACCTTTTGTAATTATGCCTTCACCTTGAAATTTATTATAGTTACCTCTATCTCCTTTTGTAGATCCTGTTAAAAACCTAGTGTCTTCTATTCCAGTTGTTATGCCGCCTCTATTGTCTTGGCGTATTTTACTACCAGCTTTTGTTAATTTAAAATCACCTGGTTTAGTTCCTTTAGGAGCTTTACCTTTAGCGTCTCCAGCTTTAGCTCCTTCCGGCGCCTTACCTTTTGCAACTTCTTTTTCACTCCAAAATAACTCAGACTCTTTCCATAGTTTAAACTCATTGTATCCCTCTACATTTCTATATTCTGTAACGCTTCGTTCGTTATTTTCGTTTCTAAACTCATCTCTGCCTTCAGCCACTTTAGCAGCAGCCGCATAACCAGGATCAAGCATATGGCCAGCAGCAGCGTCATCGTTTAACTTTTCATTAAGTCGTTCAGATATTTTAGGTACTTGTTTTCTAACTCTAGCTACGTTTTCAGAATTCCTAACATCTGTAGCTTTAACGCCATCTTTGTTAGTGTTTATTTCTTTACCCGTTAACTTAGTAGACAACTGCTCCATACCTTTAACTTGAGCTCCTTCAAGTTCAACAACCAATGTGTCAACCATTAAGTCGCTAACAGTCTTGTTTATTAAATCAGAGTCTTCAATAGCCTTTGTCTCAGCTTCTCCTAGCAAAAAGTCGTCGTGTATTTTCTGTAAGTCTTCGCCTACATTAGTCACCTTCTTTTCTAAGCTAGCAATATATCTTTCTCTAGCCTTATCGTTTTTAAAAGGATTTTCTTGAGCGTGTAAATCGGCAAGTTTATTGTAGTCTAGTATTTGACCTAACGCGCCTTGTAAATTACCACCGCTAAGCTGTATTGCTTCAGCACCTCTTTTTTTCATAGAGTTAATGATAGACTCACCAACTACCAGATCGTTAGCCATGAGATCTCTCATGCTCTTAGAAAATAGTACTGAAGACTTACCGTCTTCTAGTACAGCCCTTTGCATTAGCGCATCTGCAGCTGTTTTTCTAGACGTAGTTTTCTTTGCTTTAGTAAACAAACCTTCTTGAGCAGCTTGAACTGTAATTGCTCTACCTGTTTGATCAATTAAAGCCCTTATTCTAGAGCTAGTGTTTCTATCGCTTAAGTTAGGCGTGCCAGCAGGCGTGATACCAAATATAGGGTGAAAGTCTTTTTTAACATCAAGACCTTGTTTCTTTCTATAGTATGATCTCGTTTTACTTGTAAACACTTGCTCGTACAAGCCGCTTTGTAGCAAAACTGTTTGAACACCTGAAGCGGTTTTTTCACCTTTAATTTGTATGAATCCTTCAGGAAGTAAGTTAAGTAGTGTTTGTCCGTTTCTTAATATGTACTGTTGAGAATTTGCAACATCACCTTTGGTTAAGTTACCAGGCTTAGGTGATACGCCAAACATACGCTGAGCATCGTCCTCGACTTGGTTGCCTATAGACTTGTATGTTTTACCAGTAGTATTAATAGGTGATACACCTTGAGCCCTTTGTAATCTAAGAAGTACGTCGTTAATACGAGCTTGATCAGGTTGAAGCACTCCGTTCTCGTCTTCAATAACCTGCTCCTCAATCCAAGCCCCAACTTTATTATTTATTTGATCTTCAGTCTCTCCTTCAACTATACCTACTTCGTTATACACGTCAAATAAATCAAGGCCTAGCATAACATTATCATGCATAGCCATAGCTCTAGGTCCTAAACGTTCTTTTAATTTAACGCCAGTACCTTTACGATCTATTCTATCAATATCGCCTTCAATATCTACGTCAGCTTGTATGTCTCTACGATCTTCAATGTCTTGAGTAAAATCAGACTCAACGCCTGCTGCTTTAACAAACTCAGGTAATCTAAGATTTAATTGTTGGAATACGTAACCTGCAATAGGTATTTGGTTGCGCTCACCTATGTCTCCGTAATTATCTTCTACGTATTGATTAATATCAGCTTCACTAGGGTTGTCTAATGTATCTACAACTTCGTTGTTAACTTTGACCTCACCCTTAGTTGTTACAATAACATTTACAGCGCTATTATCTGCCATAATGTATTTAGCAGATCTTTCGTCGTAGTCTAATATAAGATCGTACGCTCCTCTCTTACCTCTTAGTATCTGCGACTCAATTTCTCCTTTATTAAAACCAGGTAAAGTCCTAAATCTATCAGCCATTCTGCCAACCGCGGGTAACATAATGTCTAATATTTGGTTTGCAGCACCAACTCCTTGTTCATTATAAAGCTGAGTAGCTCTAGCGCTAGCGTCTTGGTTTATACCTCGCTGTGATTTAGACTCTCTAGTTGCGCCACCTATAAGACCTTCAGTTCCAAATCTAGCTTCTATCCTTCTTTTAGTTGCGTCAGATATACGTCCTTTTTTAAAGTCGTTGTTATAGCTTACTATGTAATTAAGGGCGTCACCTTTTTGATTAAACTTGTAGTCTCCACCACTTAAACCTCTAAGTTTGTTCTGAAAACTTTGTTGAGCCTTGTTTGCTTCCTTTATTTCTTGACTAAACGAACCCTTATCATTTAAGTAATCACCGACTCTTCTAACATATTCTTCTTCAAGCTCTTGTTTCTTGTCAGCTGTTATAGTCCCGTCTGAAACTAACCCAGCTAATTCTTGCATGCTACTAATTTCAACTACGTTACCGTCGTTATCAATTATAGGGTTACTGTTTTCGTCTACAAGATACACGTTGTTCATGTCAGACATAGCAGCTAAGTGTAGTCTCTGAAGCTTATCGTTACTTAAAATATCGTTTTCTAGCTGTTGAGAATATTCAGTCTGCTCTTCAGCAGTAAATGCTAAGCCGTCGACTGCGTGACCAATTTCGTGAACTATAGCTGTGGATTGCATGATATCACCGTTAGCAATATTTTCTGCAGCGGCATCAGCAAATTGAGCTATCACTCTATGTTCGCTTCCTATAATAGCAGCTTTTACGCTACCATCTTTTAAACCAGAGATTATATCGTTAGCTTGGGATGCAGATAATCTTCCATTAGCTTCGTCTTCTCTTATAGATTCCTCTAGCTCCTCTACAGTTTCATATGTTTTAGTACTAACGTATTCGCTAAGCTTCTTGCCTCCAAGTTTTTCGCCTAAAATTTTCTCTGCATTAACAGCGTTTTCAGCGTTAAGTATCACTCCGTCTACAGCTCTAGTAACAAACAACTCGTTAGCAGTAGCTTCATACAGTTGGTCTTCTAATCTTTTTCTTTGATCAGCATCTAAGTTTTCGTAGTTCTTAAGTTTTCCTTCTACAAAGTTAACAACACCTTGATCTTGCTTTGCTCTGTTTATATTATCAGTTCTAAGCTTAGCTTTAACACGCTGGTTAACACGTATTGCTTTATCTCTAGCAGACAAACCATCAAACATAGGATCCGCGCTAGATATAGCGCTTGCAATATCTAAACCACGTTGACCATATAACTGAAATATAATACCGTCTTCGCCCATAGCGTCACGGCTCTCGTACTGTTGAGCTAATTGGTTTTGTAAATCTATTACAGCATCTTGAGCTGTTTTATATCTGCTTGCAAACTCTTGCTTTTCTTTACCTTCAAGAGAAGCTATATGCTCCTCTACTGTGGTGTTACCAGGTATCTCTGACTTAATACGCTCAAGCTCTATGCTTTGTCCAAGAATTTGTGGTATCATGTCTTTACCAGCTAGCAGCGCATCAACCTCTAACCCAGACTGAACGACACCAAGTTGCTCTAACTTATTAGCAAAGTTTTGATATACTCTTTCTCTAAACTGCCTATCACCATTGCCTGGCTTGATGTTTTCAAAATCAAAGTCTAATCCTTCTAAATCTCCAAGTATATCTTTTACTTGGTTTCTAATCTCTTTACTAGCAAACGCATTTGTAGTTGTAGTGTACAGCGTCGTTGGTCCGTTCATACCGCCAGCGGTAACTATAGTAGACCAGAACGTGTCACTGAATTGATCATAGTTAGCGTCTCTGCCCATGATCATAGACTCATTGAACTCGCTTAACCCGTATATACTTAGCTCTTCTATTAACTCTCCACCAATTTCTTTACCATATTGACCCAGCCCCTTGAGCACCTGCATCATAGGACCGTGCTTAATAAGCTGAGTAGTAGCAGATTTGCCACCACCTTTAAGTACGTTAGCTACAACTTTAGCGTTTGGAACAGTACCTATTAAAGCTGATATACCACCTTCAACAATAGCTGACGACCATATAGCGCTTTCCATTTGCCAAGCTTCCATTTTACCAGCAGCTATAGTTTTTTGTAAAGCTATTCTCTGCTCTCTATGCTCTAAAGCCGTAAGCTTTCCTTGATCAAAGAGTTCGTTAATTTCGTCAAGCTGTATTTCAGCCCTAGCCCCAGCCTCAACTAAACCGTTGAGCTCTGTTCTTTTGCCTCCACCAGAGCTAAGACCGAACATCGTGCTAGTAAGAGCTGTTGTAATATTAGGAGGTATACCTAGCGCAGACATGCCTACAGCAGTTATAACATTTGCAGACTGCTGGGCTCCAGTTCTAGCAGAAAACCATCCGGCTCTACCGTACTTTCTAGCTTGGTCCATAGTAAGCATAGTCTCAAAACCTTGAGCTCCAGCATTGACCATTCTTATTCTTTCTTGAGCAGCCTTGTTTCCAAAGAAAGCAGGTATACCCACAAACAATTGTTGAAATCCATTAGCTACGTCTGTAGCCAATATATCCATCGTATCAAAATTGACGTTTATAGCAGTGCTTAACCCCTGCGCATTTTCTACTTCATTGACAAACGCGTTGAATTCTTCATTAGCTTCTCGAGCCGACGTTACGTATTGACGCGAAACTCCCTCTATATAACCTAGCTTTGAGTTTACTAGATTCTGATATTTATCTACTAAATCTTTGTCGTCACCTTCAAGAATAATTTTAGTCTTACCTGTTGGTAACTCTATAGTTCTCCAACCTAAACCAGCCTCAGCGGCTTCATCCATAAGTGTATTAAGCTGACCACTTAGTCTAGCAACTTCTTTTTCGGCAGATATTTCTATCATACCTAGTCGCTTTCTGTGATTTTGCGTTTTAGCCTCTAAATTATCTTGTGAAGTAACTTCGTCTACACCAGCAATAACGCTTGCCCACCTGTCTCCATACTCATATCGCATTTGTTGCTGAACAAATAGCTCAGCCTCTTGTCTAGCATCAGTATTTTTATATCTATTAATTAAAGCTTGAGTTTGTGTAGTACGAGATCCACCTTCTTGAACTGCCGAAGAGTGTTGTTGAACAACGTCTCTTACAGCTTGTTTGTCTTCTTCCGAAAGATCACGCCAGCCTTTTACATCAAAATCATTATCAACTATATTTCTAAGTGCGCTAAGGTTTTTGCCATCGTAAACTACGTCACCGTATATATCTTTTGTTCCAAACTCTTTACTAGTGAGAGTATTTACTACTTCTCTTTGTGTCTTATCAAGCACGGAATCAAGAAGCTGTTGCGCTGTTTTACTTATCTTACCGTTCAATCCGTCTTTAATTGAAGAAGATATAGTGCCGTTTGTTTCTAAAGCACTAATAGCAGATTCATCATTAATCTTTGCATATTCTTCCTGCTTTCTAGTATTGTATTCATCTATAGCTTCAGATGCTGTAATTTCATTCTGAGCCACCTGCTGCTGTATCTGTTCTTTAGAAATATTGTTCCAAAGCCACTTACCTAATGCGTTGCCTTCAAAGTTGTCTTTGCCAGGCTCAACCTGAACCACTTCACCTGTAGAAGATTTAGTTAATGTATATTCGCCATACTCAAACTCGTAGCCTACGCCAGATGGTGTAATATCATAGCCCATAGATCTTAACTGATCTTGTACCGCTGTAAAATCATTTAAACCTCCGTTAGCATCATAGTCATTTACAGTTTGAAAAATAGACAAGCCAGCTTTAGTACCGTTCTTATCATACCAATCGTCTATCTTTTGTAATTGTGCAACACCTTCGGTTGTGTCGGAACCCATATCAAGTATGTCTAAATATACTTCTGTACCATCAGGTAGTGTAAACTCAACCGCGTTACCGATGCCCATAAAACCAGTAGCCTCCGCTTGTAAGCCAGGATATCTACCGCTTTCTAAGTACATTCTAGCAACATCATCGTCGTTACCGCTGTTTACTATAGCCTCTTTGTTATCTAGACTAACATCGAAAGTGCTAGTCATGTCACCTCTTCTTTCGTCTTCTCTTTCAAACTCAGCTTTTATTTCGTCTGCTAGTTCGCCTTGATAGCTAACATAGAAATCTCTGTCGTTAGGATACTGCTTCCAAAACTCTTGATCTATATAAGAAGTTCTTTCTTTTTCCTCTTCTTCTTTACGCTTATCGATTGCCATTCGTCTAGCATCTACATCTTCCTGCTCAAGCTGCAGTGTGCCTTCAAGAGCCTGCACTAGCTCGCCATGAGCTTGGTTCTCACTATCTACTTCAATCGACCGCTGCGTAGCAGGATCAGTATATATCCATACGCCTTCAGCTGTATCCGATTTACGGTAATTTTCTTTTTTAAATTTACTAGTTTCCCACAAGCCCTCGTACTCCATCTCCTTACTCCAACGCGCTAGCTCGTCCTCTGAAAACTGTGACTCAGTTTCTTCAGGAGTAGACTGTTGAGCAGGCTGTTGAGTGGGTTGTTGAGTAGGCTGTTGAGCTTGGATGTTAAACTCTGGAAACTTAGAATTTATAGTATTGTAATCTCCACCATAAGCAGGGTTATTAGCTGTAGCTACATACTCTTGTAATACTTCTGGATCATAATCAGTTAGTTCTGGAAACTTACTGTTTATAACATTATAATCCCCGTTATAAGCAGGATTATTAGCAGTAGCAACATACTCTTGTAATACTTCTTTTAAATCCATTTTATCTAGTCTTAGATTGCGCGTCTCTTTCCGCCTGAAGTGCTCCCGCGCCGCCTGAATGTATTTCCAATTGCTTTGCAGTCATCCAAGCTGCAACTTCTATTCTTGCCATGTCATATCCTTCAGGAGTTCTAAAGTACTCAAGTATGTTTTCTCTAACAGTCATATCAATATCTTTTTCCTCTACCACAACTTTCTTTCCATTTACCATTTCTGTATAAGCTCCTATTTTACCGTCGTTGTTACGGTCTATATCTACTTTTGGTGGTAATTTGCTTTTAACATTTGGATTACTAAACTCTGTACTTGCTAAAAACTCAGTTGCAAAAGAATTGTACCCAGTAAACGCATCGTCCATGTATGATCCTATATTGTCTAAGTTTATTTGATTTAGATTAGCTGCAGCTGCTCTCTCAGGTCGAAACGGTTTTCCTTCAAAACCTCTTTGCTCTGCCTGATCCACGCTTTCAAACCAAGCCTTTTGTCTTTCTAGCGGCTTTATGCTACTAGCAACCATCTTATCTACCTCAGACTTTGTAACAGTTCTTACCTTATTACCCGATGGTATCTTAATATCAAACACAACGCTACCGCTGTCGTCTACCCTCATAACTGCAGACCCATCGTTCTTTGACAATGCAGCCATTATAGCCATGTTCTCAGGATTTTTTTCCATCAACGCTCCCCAGCCGTGTGTATCATTTATTTGCTTAGCCTCTTTCATAACGTCTTTCCAACCCTCTAAAGACGTAGCTCTATTGCCTTGTTTTTGCAGAAGTGTAGCAACAAGAGCTTTATCACCTGACTGCACTGCTGCTAAGTACTCTTCTTTAAACTGTGCTTCAGACTTTTGAAACTGATCGTACAACTCTGGAGAAGCCCAATCACCTCTTTCGTCTTGAGCGTTAAACGCTGAGTCCCAAGCTAAACCGCTAGCATCAGCAAACTGTTTTTTCTCTTGACCTACTTTAAATATATCTTCGCCTACGTCTTGCATGACTTCAGCTACGTTTTCTTTAGGTCTTATTTCTTGACCAGCTCGCTGAACACGATTCATTACGTCTCCAGTTAAAGCGTAGTTTAATGTTCTACTTGCCGGTGCTTTTGTTCCTGTCGCCATGTTATTAATTTATTTGAACGAACTGGCCGTTAATGTATTGGTATATAGGCTCTTGATTAGTGGGAAGTTGTACTTGATTTCCATAAATATTAGGTTGTGTAACTGGCGTAGTCACCTGATTACTACTTATATTAGGCGGAGTAGTAAAATTGTCAGCTACGAAGGTTTCAACGTCAAATGATTTGTTTTGTATGTTCGCACCAGTTCCACCTTTTAAAGCATCAAAACCTCCAGCGGCTCCAAAGTTCATTGCGCCAGAAGCCATGCCAGCCATACCACTTGATATTTGATCTTGAGCATTTGCTCTAGCTTGGTTAGCATTACGAAGATCTCCAGAAGCTAAGCCCATCAATGATTGAACTTTACCAAACTGAGCTTGTCTACTAATAAGTTCACCTTCTCTTTCAAGCCCTTGTATCTTAGAAGCTTCTTCAGCGGCTAGTTTTTGATTAGTAGCTTCTTGAGTTCCAATACTTGCAGCTGCTTTTTGTGCATCAATGTTACCTTGATTAGCTAGTGTCTGTGCTAATGCAGCTATACCAGACCCACCAGCTGCTTGACGCATCTGTTGCATGATATTAGCTTGGCTTTGCATCTGTTGATCTCTAGTGAACTCAGCTTGTTTTAAATTAACCGTAAGGTCTTGCATGTTGTTTTCAAGGTTAAGATACGGATTGCTTGTATCCAAACCTTCAAATAATCTTTTTTGCTTTTCGAGTTCTATTTTAGCTTCATCAGCCGCTTCTCGTGCTATTCTTGCATCAGCTTTACCTCGCTGCATCTGCATCAACCCACCTAATCCTTGTGCGATAGCACCTATGGCCATTATTGGTATCATGAGTATGTGTTATTAGTTTTCATTTCTAAATAATTTAAGTAGAGCATAGTAATATAGTTACACTTTATAGCGTTTATTTACTACTCTCAAACACGTCCATAGCTACGCTATGTAGCTCACCTGCAGATGCCCTTACATTGTTTTTAAGTTTTACACTTGCAAAGTAACCTAGTGGAGAGCTTATGTTAGCTTTATTGTCTTTAGAGAACAATATAAACTTATCACTAAGTGTATCACTTGTTCCAGGATAACTATCAATAGCTCTTACTATTAGCGTAGGTGTGGCTAACGCATCTTGTATTTCAACAATAATTCCTATTTCAACTATACCACTTCCATCATCTACAGTAAAGCCACCGTCGGATCCTGTTGTTACGTAGTATGCTGTATCACCAACTTGACATGATACATTTAAAGGTTGTGCGAATTGTAAAGTTACTAGTGCCATTATCCTGTTGCTGTTATTAGTGTATCTACGTTAATAGGTAAAGTTATATCTGCTGGTATACCATCTACGCGAAGATATCCAGAAATAGTACATGTGTCTGTTGAAAGGTTAGCAAACTCTCCTTGTACGTGGATAGCTTGCACAAGGCCTTTTGCCGAAGATATTACCTCTTCATTTGTTCCAGCGGTATCTGGGTTTTCTATAATTCGATATCTAGTTCCGTTTGCTACTACTTGATTTGAGGCTACTGTTATAGTTTTACCGTTTTGATCTACGCTTTTAATCTGAACGTAGTTGTTACCGCTATCCGAAATATTTGGTCCAGTTAAAAATTTATTAGTAATACCCACGGATCCTATAGCGGTGGTGTCTCGCAAAGTTATAACAGCACCTGTGCTAGCGCCTCCTGATACTACACTAAACGAAGATGATAAATTACCTATAGTCCTTTCAGGTAAAAACGCTGCCCCAGAAGCAAGCCCAAGAGTTATACCACTTCCACTTGCCGCTGTTGTTTTAGTGAAAGGAAATATCTTATTTGAATTAGACTCAAATCTAACGTTGGCGCCTGCAGCTATTGTTGACGCGGCTGACAATGTCACTACGTTACCTCTAACGCGAGACACAGTAGTATTATGAGGTATACCAGGTCCAATCATCGGTATCATAACATACATGCCCTCTGTAATTCTAGGATCAATCTTTTCTAGCGTTAATCTAGTAGCCGATGATATAGCCGCGCTGCAAGTTCCTGTTGCAGAAACATGCTTATAGTCACCTGTAACACTATTTAAAGCTGAAGTTGGTCTAGTTGAAGTTATGTCTACGAAAGAAGCAAACCTAGTTGAATTACCAGCTGCAACATGAGCATCATCAGCGGCGCTAGTAAGCGATAGCGTTAAAGTGCTAAGACCGCTTTGCGTATTTACTAAGCTACCAGCTACGGTAGGAACTGCTGACCTAGCTGTTGTGGTGCCTACTGGCTCTACAAATATATCATATCTAGTATTGCTAGAAGCTGTAGGTAATATAAAGCTGTGTTCAGCTTTGCCAGTGGCATCTAATGTAAATCTATTCGCACCAAAGGCAACTGAATTTTGAAAGCTTTTTGTAGAAAAATTGTAAAAAGCCTTAGCATAGCGAACAAAGGTTAAAACCTCGTTGTTTGTTATAGCAGCGTTATTACTTATTCGTATTTCATATACACTATCTGAATTAGGGTCTAGCGCAATAACAGTACCGTGCACGGTAGTACCGTCACTATCAAAAACATAGTCACCAAACTGTACACCAGAAGCCGCGTTTGTATCATCAAAAATAATATCGTTTGTAGTAGAATTAGCTTGATTCACTTGCCTAGTAAAAGACGTTGTGCTAGCAGGTACAATACTAGTTGCGCTAGAAGCTCTTTGTAAGTTTAAATCGTATTCAGCGCCTGCTGAACCTCTTACTATTATCGATTGATAACCCTGTGATCTTGTTGAGTGTATTGGAGCAGTGACGTCGGTTATGATTAAACCCTCCTCTTGTGGCTCTGGTTCAATAATTTCAAAGTCTAAAGTAAACACATGGCCAAGATCGCAGAAGTTTGCCGGATCTGGGTACGCTCCATACGTGTTGTTCCAAGCCCCATCACTGTAGTTCTGGTCTAATGGATTGTATTTTATTCTAAAAAAAGCTGTCCATAATTCTTCGCCAGTACTATTACCTTGACCGGTTCTGTGAAACCTCCCTCCACTGGGAGGTATGCTACCGTAAGTGTACGTGGAAGTTTGCTGTTGAGGCCAAAGTCCTATTGAGTCAAAATCTAAACCAGGGTTAAAGTTTGTTTGCGTTGGACCGTTTACTACAGTGCCGGAGTTAAAATAAAAATCATGCGTGCTAAAGTCAGGCGCATTCCAGCTGTCTGAAGTGCTATTGAAGGCTCCAGGTGCCAAAGAATCTATGGCTACTCCGTTATGAGCTCTGCGGAGAGCAAAACCTAAAGTGTTATACGCAGTGCTTTCGTCATAATTATTAGAATCTATTGTTCCAGATATTTTGTATTTATAGTAACCGTCTTCTTCAAAAGTGTTAGGATTTAATAGCAATCTTGTAATGCCTTGATAAGGATTATCGGTTAACTCAATAGGTGCTACGCCTCCTGAAGTTTCAGGTGTAACGAAAGTATATAAAACTCTAGAGTCATAAGGTAAATGAACTTGGTAGCATATTTCTCTAGACAAGTCGTATTGAATTGGCGAAGCAGAATTTTCGTCTATGTCAAGCTTGTACGTTGTGTTTACATCTGGTGCATTGTGATCAGCAAATGTAACTCGAGCAATAACTCTATTTTGAGCAGACCCAGCCACGCCAGCAGTTTCATCATTTATAAATTCTACTTGATCTATTTTAGCAGCACCACCGTCTATGTTCCATGTTCCAGCACCCGTATTCCACACGCATGAGCCAGATGATGTTTCAGTACCGTTACCTATTTTAAAGTTTTCTTTCTGTATATATGCACCAGTCCACTCACCATTAGAGTCTTCTGCTTTTATAAGCAAGTCAGCTGTCTGATTGTTTACGCTTGCGCCTCCAACAAGATCTGTGCCATCAGCTAGCGTGTTAAATGTTGCCGGTGTTACTGTCCAATTTGCCATGTTATATTATTAATCTGGTGTTGTATCCCAAACCGTTAAGTCTGTAGCTTTGTTATTATTCTCGACTGTTATTGTCATAGTTGAACCTGTAGTGCTTGTGTCTGCATTAGTTATGTTTGCTAAACCTATACCTTGAACTGAAAACTCGTTTTCATCTAAATTACTTAAAGATGTAGCATCTCCGGTGGGGAAAGCAAACCACTTACCTTCTTTGTCTTTAAATTCAAGCTCTCCACAGGTTTGCAAGTTGGTTGTAATATTATCTACATACCAACCTTTTATTGTAGATCCTATATTAAAATACTCTCCGTCTGTTACATTACTAACGCTAGTTGTTCCAGCGGTATCTCCACTACCATCTGTTGAATCACCAGTAAAAAACCCTACGTTACCTACGCCTGGTGTTGCGTCATCCCAATTTGTTACTCTAGCCTGAGAGCCTTCATAGTTAATAGTGTTAAAACTTTTAACAGATCCAGATTGATCATTGAACAACAAAGTTATATCTGATTCATTTTGAGTAGCGTAAAAGTTATTCGTCTTTGCGCTTGGGGTGTGGTGTTGCCAAATGTGGCCATCACCAAAAGTGTAGTACTCGTTATTAAGGCTAAGACCATTTTGAAGTCCTAGTTTGTTTTTATTACTAGTGTAAGTGTAATCCCAGAAAGATTTAAAACTCACCCATCCTTTTGATTTTTCACTATACGAAACGGTTATTTGGCCATCAACTCTACTGTCTGGTAGATGTTGCATTGGATCACTCTTCTTTGTTAGCGTTAGGTTATATTCGTTTTTACGCTCGTCGTAGCTGCCAATTGCTCTAACTACATTTTTAGCCATATAATCAGCAAAGTAATTTTTCATACCTATTTCTGATATAGGTCTAACACCTTCAGTAGATAAAGCGAGAACTTTACCTCTACTAACATCGCAGAAGTACATGTTATATGGAGTAACAGCTAGTGACTCAGGATTTCTTGATATACCATAATCACCTTGGTACGCTGTAGCGGCTCCTACCACTGATGATTTAGATATAACTTGCGCACTTCCATCTGCGTTAAATAGTAAGTCTCTGTTAGTTTCAGCTTTAAGAACTTTGTCTTCACAGAACATAACTAATCGTGTATCACGAGCTTTTAAAGCTTGTATGCTTCCGTGCGAAGGGTTTAAGTCTTTAGTTATATTTTCACCTGCTATAAACTGATTAGAGTTATTTACGCCAGAGGCTGAGTTGTATATTCCAGACCATATCAAACCGCTTTTTCTTTGCTCTTCTTTTACTTTAGGAACATCTAGCGTAGATGAAGCTTTAACACCGTTATCCATTTGAGGTGCATTAAAGTCATCTCTAATTCTATCAGACTCTACTCCATTACCAAAGCACCAGCAGTTGTTCCAGTCTAGCTTATGTGTTTGAGAGTATAGTTTATGATTTGCATTTGTAGTCTCTATACCGCCATGCATAGGCATAGAACTAGCGCCCGGTGAAACTAGCGCTGATACCGGTAGCGTAACTTCGTAATAATCACGAACCGTAAACGTCACAGACTCACCTTCACTAAAAATAGATGTAGAAACGGGGAATTGAGGTGTATCAAAAACCGTAGCTAAATTAGTAGGCAAAGCCGGCGTAAAGTTAATTGTATTTCCTGACCAAGAAGTAACAGTGTGCGTACTTGTTGCTGAAAATACGTCTGTAGCACTTACAGGAGGGCCTCCTATTTCAGCTTGTTCTTGAAAAAACCCAGTAAAAGTAAAGGTAGAACCAAGAGGTATATACTCTTCATTTGTTTTTTCGTTCAACGTTAACGGTATTAAACCGCTTGCTTGATAATATATATCTAAGTCTACGTTTTCCTTAGGCTCTGTTTCCCATATAGCAGGTTTGTTTGTGAACGTATTTAAATCTGGTTGAAACGGTACTAGTATTTCTATAGTGTCCAGTTCATCTAATTC
>Ga0209337_1001024_pt1 | contig 21695 bp, 22 predicted proteins | sample LinPmetageLP53_FD_184044 | JGI IMG/M metagenome (GOLD analysis project Ga0209337, IMG submission 184044) | Marine viral communities from the Pacific Ocean - LP-53 (SPAdes) (version 2) | ecosystem: Environmental > Aquatic > Marine > Oceanic | place: Pacific Ocean | collected 2010-02-08 | reverse complement strand
ATGACTCGATGCTGGCATCCCATAGGTCCACTGCATCATTTTCAGCACTGCAATGTGGGCAATCCGCAAAGACGCTACTATCCACTGCTACGCTCATTCACCCACCTCGCTCAAAATCCATTCGAGGGCTTCAACGAAGCCATCCATGTAGTACATCTTCTCACCTGTGGTGGTGCGTGCCGTGCCATTCACGCCGGTCGGGTAGTCCTCGATGAGCATGTGTGAAATCTCATCAAATTTGTCGTGTATCATGTTCCTCATTTCTTGCATATTCATTGCTCCACCTCCGAGTGGTACTGCAATCGCTCCAGCAATTGCGCCTTTGTGCCGGTACGCTTGTGACCAGCCATCTCACATAGGTGTCTGAGTTCCTTTTTACTCATCGCTTCGTAGTTCATTTTTTCTTGCATTTTCGTATCTCCTTGTTTGGTTGCCGTTGGTTTCCTATGGGTGGCATCCCCCATATATACTGTTCGCTCTCTATCAGCCGTGAATGCGTTGCTCATGCGACCACCTCGAGGTTGTAAAAATAACCCCTAAAGTCGGAATGCACATTGTGTACTTCGATAGTCGTGAGGCGATGAAAGGTCACATCCGTCTTTGCATACACGAGAGCGGGTGTGTGCTTGAGAGCGGGTCTTCGTCTGCTTCGCCGGTAGGGTGGTGAGTATGACCGGAAGCCGTAGTACACGGGCATTCGTGGGCTCATTCATCCACCCCCTTGCCTTCATCATGCAGGTGCTGTCCACATCTGCCGCACTTCTCATACACGCAGATGTAGTAGTGGGCGCAGTCGTTGCAGTTGCTGTAAAATGTCCTCATCAAAGTTCATCTCCGTCGTCAAATCCGGCCAGCATGACCTCGATTTTGCGCTTGTCGAAATCTTCTGCTGTCCACTCGAGTGTGTAGCCGTTGTAATAGGCGAAGGAATCCTCCGCAGTACTTGCGGGCACTGCACGGAAGAACTGCTTTCGGGTAGTGCGTTTCATTGGTCTCCCTACGGGACCGCAGTGCTGACACCAAATTCCGTCCCCACCGAAGCGGTAAAGCGGAGTCTCGTGCGGTTGGCCATCTGCGTGCAGGTTCAAGCAGGTAAAGTGGCTCACAAAATTTCGGGGCTCATGCCCTTCGCTGGTGTACTCGTCTTCGGACCATGCCTTGTAGCGGGGTGCTTTGCCCTCCGCAAGGTAAGCCTTCTCCGAGGCATAGATGTCTGTTTCTTGTTGCATCAAAGTGAAATTGCAGGTTCCCGGTATATCAAGGTGGCGTTCGTCATTTTGTACTTAACATAGTTAGCCCCGAATATCGGCGTTAGGGCGGCATGGGCTACCGGAATCCGAACCTCTCATGTGCGTGTACATGAGGCAGGGGCGTGCGAGTGCGTGTACGCAGGTGCGTTTAAGAAGGTTTCGTGTGTGCAAGTGCGCCTCATGTGCGGGGAAGTGGGCTGGAACCTACCCACATGCTCACAAATCGCCGTATTTTTACGCAATTCGTTGGAATTATGCCGGAAAGCGGGGCACTTTGCCATATATAGCACGAAATCTGCCTTCACTTGGACTTTTCTGGGTGGAAAAGGCTCTCTCCCTAATGTGCATGGGCAAATAGGCTGAGTCTTAAGACTACAAAAGGCCGATTGGACCGGAAAGCACTGCTGTTAATACCTACGCAGGGGCGCATGTGCGGGCGCATGAGACTTTGGGTTTTTGGGCGACCAAAAAACGCTCTCCCTATGCGTGTGTACGGTCTTGATTAGTCTTAAGACTTAGGGGGCCCGAAAAAAAATAAAAAAAACGCCATAGTCTCCGGCCATGCGTCTTATCACTCCCCACGACGGGAGGTACTACTGTCTGTTCGTCTTTCATTGTGAGATGGAGTGGCTGTTGGTGTCCCGGTCAGCCTCCGGGGAGTGGGTGTCACTCGGTGTCTTTAACCCGCCTTTTATGGGGTGTGTACAGGGGTGTGCGCGTTAGCATCTTACCATATCTATAATGGCTTACCGTCCTCGCCGGTAAATCCATAATGACCAAGTGTCATTTGCATTTCCGAACCTCCTGTCCTGTGTGGGGACTGTGATGTGAAAGGAGTGTGGGGACCACCCCCCGCCGAAGCGGGAGGGGTCCGAATACCCTTGCGGGAATGGGGTCTGTCTGCGACTCCCCCTGTGTGTCTGGACTGCTTGTTGAGAATCAGTTGCTTGGGTAGTGTCCGAAGCCAGTGTAGCCGCCTACTGGTGACGGGAACACTCTTCGCTCCATTTGCCTAAGCACCCACTCGGAACAGCCGGAAGCATCTGCGTCGTGTATGTAGTCCACACCAGTGTCGTGTATCATGTGATACACAGTCGAGCAGATTTGCTCGCTGGCTATGGTTGCACATCGGCGTGCCGCTTCGGATGTGGCCGAGTCGATTATCTCATCAAGTAGTGCAAGATGTGCGCGTACAAGCGTCACATACAAGCGCCTAATTGTGGTCATGTATTTATTGTCCATGTTTTGTTTCACCTCCTTTCCTGTGGTGGAATGTAAATGCCCGAAGGCTGGAATATAATGGGGGGTGGGGAGACTGGGGGCACTTGGCCCCCAGCGTCCCCGTAGTACCTCTCGCATGGCGAGAGTGAGCCTTGATTGAATCAAGGGGTGTTCATAGCGTCAACGAACGAAAGCGTTTTACCAGTGGTACCAGTCGCCGTTTGTTCCGGCAACAATGTCAGTCCACTCGTTGTCGAATGGGTCAACCACCTCGACTTGCACCACTTCGGTGTCGTTGTCGGGGTCGAAGCGGCCCGTGAGGACCATGACCATTGTGTCGGAGCAAATGTCTGGTGACATGTCCTTGCCGTCAGCCCACCGGAGTGGGAGGTCGTACTTGGTCCCGTCTGGACGGATGCCCATGTGTGACAAGCCATCGAAACCGTGGTATATGTGGTCTGCTGGCCATGACTGGTAGTACGCCGCCTTCTTCATGTTCCAATTGGTACCGAGCATCTCGTTGTATGCGTTGTCCACTGCGTCGTTGAGTGACAGGTTGTCCCACTCGTAAATCTCGAGGGGCATTGATGCCACATTCACATTGTCAATGGCACATGTGTCCGAGTCGCCGGTTGCCTTGAGGGTCGTTGCCTTGTATGTCGTTTGGTTCCACTGGCCGTATGTGCGCCAGTCGTACGAGATACCTGCTGTTTCTGCACTGCCGTCGATGTGTCGGTTGGTTAGCACACCGTCTGGGGAGATGGTGTACTCCTTACCGATGGCACAAGCCCAATCGTTGAAGAGGCGCTTGCCGTAGGCGTCGTGCAGATGCTTCTCAGTCGAGGCGACCACGATGATACCTGTTTCGGAGTCAAGGCGACCCGCATGAAGAGGGTTGCCGCCGTTGGTCCAGAACTTGAGTGTACCTGCTGGGTCACGGGCGTCGGACCAAATGAGGGACATTGAACCCTCACATAGTTCGACCACCTTCTCGATGCCACCTGCTTCAAGGCATGCGGCCACTGCTTGGCTGTCGACTGGGCCGGTTTGTTTGGCCTCGAGTGCTTTCCAAGCGTCGTCGTAGTTGTGGACCACACCGTTGTGCACAAGAGTCACCTCGGCTTTGGGGCCGAAGTGAGGGTGTGCGTTGTCGGAGGTGTTCTTACCGTGCGTCGCATACCGTGTGTGCATCATCATCCAAGTGGTGTGTTTGTTGAACCACTTCTTGACCAACTTTGGGGCAAGAGCCACACTGCTGATTGGTGACTTTTGGTAGTACACTTCGGCATCGGTGGTGTTGAACCACGCCGCACCAGCCGCTTGGTTGCCACGGCTGGACAGTCCACTGAAGAGGCGTGTTGATGCCTTCTTAGCGTTGTTGCCTTTGACTGAGCCCGAGTGGATGAGGCCAATGCCACACCCGACCAGTAGTGCCACTGCACCCACAAGAGGTGCTGTGACCATGAGGCCGAGCATAAACACTGGTAGCGCACCCATGTTGTAGGTCGAGGTGTGACGATGGCTTCCCATAGTCAGTTCTGTTCCGCCGCAATAAACACACGACGGACACTCGAGGTCCGGTAGGTCGTCCAAGTAGTTGTACTCTTCTTGGACTGCTACATACTGTCGTAGCACTGAGTCCTCGAGAGTCGTAGTGAGATTCCTCACGGAAAATGACCCTTCGCACGCTTCGTCTGTGCAATGGACTCGTGTAGTGTCCAAGCAGATGCGGTTGGATTCCCCGATGTCGTTGAACTGACTGAGGGCCGAGGCCCTGTCGATGTACACTTCGCATTCTCCGTGTACACAGCCAGTGCTACCACAAGTCATGCAAGCCACTGTTGGCACTCCGTGGAGTACCAGTGCTCGCTTTTCGTAGTAGTCACGCAAGTGGTGGTCTGACTCAAGGTCCATGAAGGCCCATAGCGCATCTCGGGTTTGTGGTAGGTCGTCCATGTCGAAGAAACCGATGTAGTTGGTTTCGTCTTCACAAGCGGCCACAAACCGTGTGCAGAACTCGACCCAACGGTTAATCTTCATTGGGTTAAGCGTGCCTTGATGTGCCCGGAACTCGATTGTACCAAAGCCACGGCTGAACAGTGACTTGAGGTTGAGGTGTTGGTAGCGTCCTTGACCGGCTTGCCAGTCAAAGATGTAGTGGTAGTGGTCGTCACCGGTTTTCTCAACCATGTCGTACTCGTCGATACTGTGGTTGTATTCTCGTCGAATGTGCGTACTGGCGGTGAATTTCGACTCGCTCGGATGGTTATGAGCGGAGTGTACATTCGATGCCTGTGCGTACTGGTTTTCCCAGCGGGAAGCCGGGAAAATCATCTTCAAGTCATGCCAAAAGTATGACCAAGCGTAGGCGACTCGTCCACCGATTGACTTGGCTTCCGTATCACTCATCACACCGTCGTACCCAAACGATTCGTCGGGCTTTCTTAGTGCGACATGTGCGTGGAGCCCTGTCGTGCGGTTGATGGTGGCAATGGTTCGCAATGGCTCGACTGTCTCGAGAATCCATGCGGTCACTTCTTCCGGGGCAAGAGGTGGTGAAACCACCTCAAATCCGCCACTGCTGAGGGAGCCATCCGTGGTGACACGGGTGACACCGCCAGTAGTGCGACCTTGCATCCAGTCCGAGGACTGGTGCGTGTGTGTGGTCTGCTCCTTCTGTGCCTTCGCCAAGCGGAGATAAGTCCTCCGTGAAGCACGAGTTCGTCGTGCCTTGGCATTTTGACCCTGTACAAAGGACAGGAAGCGTTTGAATGCTCCCGGTGCGTCCCTTGCTTTGTGAAGATTGAGCCAATGGGCTATCTTCATGTTGGGTGCGTTTTCAGCATGTGCGGAGCGGATGGCCTCGATTTCGAGACCAATGCCGTACATCTTGGTAGCGCCTACTTGGGCGTACTGCTTTCGTTCGTTCTTTCGCTGGACAGTAGCGGATAGTATGGTAGCGGCCATGAGTACAAGTACCCAGCCCATTGCCAATACGAACCCGAATCCGTCTGCGTTGTTCATCATTGTTTCGTTTTGCATATTTTTTCCTCCAGTTTGGGGTTGTCCTGTTGCCTTTAGGGACTCTCGATAGTTGCCCCAGCAATCGGGGCTCGAGCCTGTCTTTGGTCGGTCAGTGTCCGTATGATGCAGGGTGAGGGTACAAGCCTCGGGTTGTTTGTAGCAAACCCTGCTGGTGAGTAGGAAAAGTGGGGGGGTATCAACGCCTACCGGTACTTTGGCGCAACGGTGTTGGCTCAAGGCCATCGACTACTCCCCCCCACAGCATCTTCACAGGTGATGTGAAAGAACGAATGTTCGCAGATGAGACTCGCTGACCGATGTTTTGGCTCGACTGAGAACCTTGTCTCATCCGCTATGTGCAACTTAGCCTAAGACCCACGGACTTTGACCCCGCTTCGACATCGAGTGTTCAACACTCTATGCACATCCTACCCCGGTGCCTCTTTCGAGGCTCAGTCCCTGTTTCAGGCCCGACTCACTGCATTGCGTATCACTACACCTGTGTGTAGTCTCGAGGGACAAGGTGGCTTTTGGGTAGGTGCGACTGCGAATCAGTCACTCCCAATCGCCGGTTTGTCTCGAGCCATTCTCGTGTTCCCGGCACGGTTGTGCCATTGTGAGAGTGGGGCTCCGTCTTTACGATGGATGATTAGGCTTTGTTATTTACGCCGCTCCCGCTTGCATTTCCGGTGATTATCCGTACTTTGCGAATGTCTGTGAGTTATCGACCTCCGTCACATCTCAGCAAGGCATCTTCATGGATGCCCGAGCCCCATTCGAGGGACTGTCTTTGACCGACTGCTTTGTCGAGTGTGAACTTTGGTAGGTTCCGTTTGGTTGTTCGCAAGGGCATTTTCCGCTGGAATAGCCGCCACGATGAGTCGCATGGACTCGTGTCCCCTACTAACAACCGCCGCCGGTTGCCATTGCTAAGGGCCTATACTTCTTCGGCTCGGGTCGGTACTTCCCAAGCAATTAGAACATAGACCACCACACCTTAAACCTGTCGGCCCAAAAAACGCTGTACTGAGAGCCTGACCCTATCATGATAGGTAGGTCGGCTCACAAGAAAATCAAGGGCGGACAATCGGCCAAATGCCCCAAAACAGCCCAAAAATGAACATTCGGCGGTTGAGAGGGGTCGGCGGCCTCGCAGTACAGCGATTAGGCCGTTGGAACATACACATTCATAAGCGTTCATGATGTGGCCAAAGCATGGCGGAGGCGCTGACATTTGGACTTTCACGGTATTGAAAATCTCTCTCCCAAGGCCCCTCGTGGAAAATGAGAAGTACCTAAGACTATTGTATAAGACAACGCCAAGCACTCTCTCCCCAGCGCATTTTCATTTTCTAATGACGCAAGCACGGCGGCAACACTGGCGGCAAATCCAACCAAAACCTAAACATCGCTGGCTTGATATACAACCATGCACTGGGATGGGCATGGACGGACACCAATTCCCAACCCTCAGCCTAACCGACAAGATGAACCAAGCCGATGACGGAGGTGAGTTCATCGCTAAGTGTCAAGCCCAATATGACGCACTGTCCCAGCAAGTGAACAACCTACCCACGGAACTACTTGGAGCAACAAACGGCCAATACCGACCCCGAACCGTCAAGTTTGACCGACAGCCAAAGTACGCCATGCTTCGCCCCGCAGTCCATACCGGATTCGGCTCATTCGTCCGAAAGACAACAACCCAAAAGAGTGCCAAGTCGTACAACATCAGCACCCAAAAATGGTCCCATGTTGGGACTTCATTCAAGTGGACCACCGAAGTTCAACCACGACTTGAGAGAACCAACCCCGAACGCCCCGAATACCGACAGCGCAACGACATGGTTCAAGAGTCAGTCGTTGAGACACTTGCTACCCTTGAGCAATTCCTTGATGAGAACGGCGCTGACATCACCAACACCTTCCGCACCATGTACCTTGAGATGCAATTGTGTAAAGTGACAGCCTGTCCCCAATGTGACCCAGTGAATCACGCTATCAACGAAGCGAGGAAATCAGCGGCGAACCGACAGCACTGAGGGCGGCGGTGGGGAGCGATTCCCAGCCCGAGGGCTGGGACTCCCAGCGGCTCCGGCGAGGGGCAAATCTCTCTCTCTCTCCCTCGCCAACGGCAGTATTTTGCGTAAGACTTACTTACTATACTGGGTCGAACTCTCTCCCCAGCGCATTTTCAATTTATACGGGCATCCCCCGGCAAGGAGGCTGACAGTACCTCGAGGTCCGATTCGTCCGGCAAATGCTCGGCGGGCGCTCGGCGGCTCAAAATAGGGCAAAAAATGCGGAAATCCCACCTATGATTTGATATAGGTGTGCCCCCTACGATGAACGCCGAAGGAGGCAACTGGAACATGGAAAAAACAGGAAGCAACAACACACGAACGACAGCAAGCAACGCAATGCTTGGAGCGGTGGTCGATATAGCCCACAGCGTCGCTTACCCAATGGTAGGCGAGGTCATTGAGACCCAAGCATCGCAAAACGCAAGGATTGAACACAACGAGGCGATGATTGAAGACAACACACTCGAAGTTCAAACCTTGACAACACGAATGGATGAAGTGACAGCACAAGCAACCACAGCGGTCGCTAATGCAATCGCTAACATGCAAAACGCACCGGAAATGGACGAAACCATCGCTAAGATGCAATCGGAAATCAACCGACTACAAGCACAAGTGGCAGGGCTCGTTGAAGTCCTCTCATCTGTCGCTCACCTTGAGTGAGTAGCGAGCATAACCACAGCGGGCCTTGAGCCTACGAGCCGCCCCCTTCCCCGCTTCGGCGGGGTCGGGGGCCTTCCTTCTCTCTCTCTCTCCCACCCAGCGGAAGCATTGTTTTGCGTAAGACTTAGTTAATGCAATGCCAACATCTCTCTCCCCAGCGCATTTTCGGTATATACGGGTGTCCCCCGGCGACTGGGGCAAACAGCCCGAGATTGGCTTCGCTCCGCTGGCTTGATATAGGTGAGTACCATAGCATTAGATAAGTCGCACAGCGACCAAAACAAATGGAGATAAAAAAATGAGCAGAAAACAATGGATGAACCCGCTAATGATGGTGTACCTATGGACACACATTATTGAGCAGTGCAAGAGACAGAAGCCGATGGAATGGATGATGCAAGTACTACACCTTGCCTACCAAGACATCCAAGAGCGAAACCTCATCTTGAGGGACCGAGCGACAGTGCGACGAGTTGCACGACGAGCGATAATAGCAATGGTACGCTTAGACAACGCAGACCTCGGCAACATCGTGGCAACCGCAGAACGGTATGCTCGACTTGAGAAGAAGTTGGCCGTAGCCCGCAACGAAATGCGAACCCTCGGTATGGGCGTCCACAACACGGACGACCTACGAACGGGCCATCTTGGCCCGCTCAACCGACGACACCACGAGTAGGTAGTCAGAACAACCGTCCACTCAACGATGATAGCCGCCCCCTTCCCCGCTTCGGCGGGGTCGGGGGCCTTCCTTCTCTCTCTCTCTCCCTACGGGCGAAGCCATATATTTGCGTAAGACTTCGTTAATACCATCAACGAATCTCTCTCCCCAGCGCGTTTTCGTTTAACACGGGAGTCCCCCCGCAAGTATGGTGATGGTCCCTCGAGGCCCAAATCACCGATGAGCATTATTCGGGAACGGCTTATATATGAGATAGGTGTTAGTATGCACAATACGGAATAGTCATGAGGCGAAAAGTAGTAGTGGCGAACCGTAAAAACAAAGGAGGAAAAAACATGAAAACAAACGAAGAACTGATGAATGAAATACGCAGGTTGAGGGACATCATTTGCTTGCTGGAAGACACACGGTTGAGGGACATGTCCATTATGGAACGCCCCAACCTTGCCGATGCTGTGATGCAGGTTCACCTTGACCGCAACGCAGACAACCACGGCCACGGCATCTTGCCAGCCTTTGAGTGAGTAGCACTCAACCCCCATCGGGCCACTGAGAGCCTATGAGCCGAACCTCAGCCCACTTCGGTGGGCTGGGGTTCCCACCACCACCATTGATATAGGGGTGTGCCGTAGGAGTGGCATGGACGGAGGAACCGAACCTATGAACGAGGAACAAACGACCCTATGCACCGAGGAATGGTGTGTTGCCTGTGGCAACTGTGACTTCCCCGAGGGTCACAAAGCAAAGGGACTATGGAAGACCGAAGAAGTACTTGATGAGTGCGTCGAGTGTGGAGAAGAGACAGACGAACCAATGTGGTGCGGTGAATGCGAAATTGAAGCGTGTTGCCCTGCTTGCTGGGATGGATGTGAGTGCTGATGGCAGTGACACAGGCACTGATTGAATTGGCTGTCGTGGCCGTTGTGGTCTGCTTCCCTTGGACTGACCTACGCAACTACCTCAGCGAATTGCTCGACAAAGATTGAGCACCCACAGCAACGACGGGCCTTGAGCCTATGAGCCGGACCCTTCCCCACCTCGGTGGGGTTGGGTTCTCCCAGTATCAGCATGGCCTTTACATTGAGGATTTCACGCCCGCCAAAAACACAAAGACTATCATATATAGGGACAGCCAAGCACCACGCGAATTTTTGGCAAATTTTTTTTAGAAACATTGATAAGGTGGCGACCATACCATACAGAACATGGACTTCCAAGCCATCATCAGCGAGCATGACCCTAATGACTTCACATCCCGTATGCAATTTGCCCGGCATTTGCACTCACTGTACCCGATGGTATCAGTGAAGGGTTGGGAGATGCGGCTCATTCGAGCGGTATCTGATGGAGGACAGGGTACGAACTCATACGAGTACGACGAACCTACCGATACCTACACCACGCACCTAACGGGTGTGCCTGTCGTCAAGACCGGTGATGAGCACCGAACCATGATGCGTGATTGGGCCGCTAACATGTCCACCAGTGAGTTCTGTGTCAAGCACAGCATACCGGAGTTGCGAGCACGACAATACCGCAAGGTGCACAAAATGACTCGACACTCAGTCCCTGTGACCGATGAGCAGTTGTTTGAGGCAGATGAGCAAGAAGGTCTTGTTGAAGAAATCCTTTCATCCCGACGACAGACTCTCATGACCGAGATTGCTAAGAAAAAGCACAAGCAATTGGTCAAAGACTCGAGCAACTGGCAGACCCTCAAGTACGACTACTTGGAGCACATGGTGTCGCTACAAAAAGCACCTAAGTCTGTACCCAAGTTGAGCCTAAAGAAAGCAAAAAACCCATACGCTCTCGTCGTATGTCCTACTGATTTCCATTGGGGCAAGTACGGCTGGGTCGATGAGGTAGGAGAATCATACAATTTCGAGGAAGCAAGGAAGCGACTCATGGAAAAGACTGAAACACTTGTGTCCCGTATTTCGACCAAGCCCGAAAAAATCTTTGTTGGCGCTGGGTCCGATTGGTTCCATGTGGACAATGATGCTGGAATGACTACTCGTGGTACGCCACAGGACATGTGTGCCACCCCTGCTGAAATCCTCATCACCGGGTGCAAGTTGGCTCGTGAGCATATCGACATGCTACGACAGGTCGCCCCCGTTGAAATCGTTATGATGGCTGGCAATCACGACCGTCACTCATCCCTTGCGCTAATGATGTACCTATCTGCCGCATACGAGAATGTCAGTGATGTCGAAATTGTTATCACACCTAACAACCGACGCTACATTGAATATGGCAACACTATCCTCGGCTTCACTCACGGAGATGGACTTGGTAAGACTGCACTCGGTCCGCTCATGGCTGTCGAGGCTCGTGAGATGTGGGGCAACACCGAACACAAGATTTGGTTCCACGGCCACCTACACCACCAGCGAATGCACGAGAAGGATGGGTGCCTCATTATTCAAATGCCATCTCTTGCCGGTCATGACCGCTACCACGCTCGCTCCGGGTACACTACCAGCAAAGCAGGGCTTGCCGCATATCTTATCGACGACAAAGAAGGCTACATCGGCTCACTGTTCGCACCAGTATCGCATGAGTGATTAGTATGGCACGGGTAGTTAGGAAAACACTTAGGCAATGCCAAAATTGCGGGCACACTACCGAATCACGATACAACAGTCACAAGAACTGGTGCCCTACCAAAAAGAAAATGGTGTACTGCGGCTACATGAGGGTGGTTCGTAAATGAGTATAACCAACTTTAATTTTCAGCGGTCCAAGTACGACATCAAGCACTTCTATGAATGGCTATCCCCCGAGTACAAGTGGGCTGACCATATCGGTCAGTGGATAGAATTGTACAGTGAGCGCAAGGAAGCGGCAGTACATCGTGTGTGTATTATCGCCCCCCGTTCCCACAGCAAGTCTGCTACACTGCGTGTCAAGTTGCTACACATGTGTCTATTCGAGGAACGCAACGGCAACCCTATGGAAGTGTGGTTGTTCTCGGCATCTATTCGACAATCAACCAACCGTCTTGAGGAAATTAAGACTGACATGCGCCGACACCCGGAACTACGAAAGTACCTCGATGAGCGCCGGTCTAACAAGCAAAGAATCTCCTTCACAAACGGTGCGTGGATTCAAGCCACAGGTGTAGGTTCTGCTATCCGTGGTGAACACCCTGCCGTCGTAGCACTTGACGATGTACTGGCTGAGATGGGGGACATGACAATGGACTCCGTGCGAGAGTGGTTCAAGAAAGTCATAACACCTATGCTCGACCCCGGCACATCACTGTTCTGTGTAGGTACGCCTATGTCCCACACCGACCTATACCAAACCGAAATGCTGTCCGAGAAGGCTAAGGAAGTATGGAAGTCCGGTGTGTGGTCAGCATTCCCCAATTGGGACGAGCATAGAGCCAACCCCGAAATACAACTACTCCCACTGTGGCCCGAGTTCCGACCTACCGACTTTCTTTTGGAACAAAAAATCAGCATGGACGACGACCTCGCCTTCGCTCAAGAGTATCTGTGCAAGGTCGTGGATGATGATGCCCAAGTCTTCAACAGGAACCTCATCCGAAAAAACATAGACATAAGTTCCCTCGGTGGTTTCAATGCTCATCTCGATGATGGTTCCCGGTTCATTCTCGGCTTCGACCCTGCTCATGGTATTGGTAAAGACTACTCCGTTTTAATATGCTTGCGTCAAGATGCTCAAGGATATATCCACTTTGTTGATATGTGGCGACGAAATGATTTTCCGCCGGACAAGCAAGCCGATGTCATTATTGAGTGGGCCCATCAGTTCAAAGCACCAGTAGCCGCAGAAGATGTAGGTTTTCAGCGACTGTATGAAACAGTCATTGAGCAAAAAGGCGCAGTTCTCGACTATCGTCCGTCGAAAGCCTCAAATAAGGGACTGAAACAGGGACTACTTAACCGCTTTAGGGTATGGTTTGAGCGAGAACTTATCATTTTCCCGTATGGTTCCGACGAAATACGCAAGAAAGTGGCAATCATTCTCGACGAACTGGAAAACCATGTATGGAAAGACGGGAACATTATTGATGTTGGTAAGCACAACGATACGGTCATGGCATTCGCCCACGCAATCGACCAGTTCAAAGCAAAACGCATGGATTATATGCCTATGGCTACTGGAAAAAGTAGCATGGGTGGTTGGTCAAAAAATAAAAAACCAACAAAAGCGTCAAAAGCACGCAATACTCACGGCAAATATGTCGGATTTAGTTAAAAATCGTCGTGATGTTCAAGTAGCATACCACATGTGCTGAGAACATGGCATGGTGGAACCCATTTTCGACCACAACGGTCGTCGCTGAAGAACAAGGGCATCGACTTGTCCCTATCACAAGCACAGCAAGCCGCCAAGCAGACAACCCATTTACCGTTATGGCATCTGGAATTGACGAAATAGTGAAACAAACAGAACAACTTCGTGGGTCATTCGACCATACAAATGAATTTGACCTGTATGACGACATGCTGAACTACGACCCGGAACTCAACGGGGCAGTCCGAACTATCAGTCTAACTGCAAACAAGTACGACATCCTCGGTGGAAAAAACACAGCCATCCGAAATGCCATCATGACACTCACACAAGAAGTCCTTGACTTTGACGACCTACTGATTAACGGTATGAGGAACCTTATGGTGTACGGCAACGACATCTCAAAGATGGTAGGTAAGACTGGAACAGGCATCACTGACCTACAATCCCTACCACTTTCACAAGTGACCGCTCTTGACGACCGTAGTGCTTCGACACAAACCGACAAGGAGAACGCTATCTTGGTAGCAACCCGCTACATCCTCCGTGAGCAGGTCCGTGACCCACAAGAATACCCAGCCGATGAAATCCTACACATCCGTATCGACTACCGGTCCAACTGGTTCCGTGACCGATTGGGTCGGTGGACCTATGGTGTATGGGGCGCATCCCGATTTACTGCTCTCAAGCAAGCAATTCGTGCTAAGTACAACAGCATGAACAACCGCATCGCTCTCGAAGACTCGTTGACCAAGCAATACATCACCATTGGTCCCGAGGCAGTTGAGAATATCAGCGACCCGGACGAAGCCGCAGAACGACTCCAGTATGTCATTAACAATGTGGGAACGCTATTGGACGGACTACGCTCGGACCAAGTACCTATCCTCCCCCACTATGTTAAGATGGAGTTCGTGGACCTCAAGAATACAGTGCCCGATAACTCCGGGTTCATGGATTCAGTCAACGCTGACATCTCATCGGTACTGCATGTACCACGAGTCAGCATGGGACAAGAGCGAGGTTCGACCTTTGCCGCTACATACAATGCAAGCCAGTGGTCAGTCCAAGCAATCCGTCGCCTACAATCAATTCTTGCACAGTCTATGCAAGGTCTGTTTTCAAAGCACTTGGAACTACTTGGTATTGCACACACCAACGCAGACCTACCCAAAGTTGTATTCCAACCACTCGACGAAGAATCTCCGTTCGAGCAAACCCGCAGAACCACTATGGCTTATGAGGCTGGAATAACAACTCTAAACGAGGCAAGAATGGATATTGGCCTCGGTCCCGAGAAGGGCAACTTGGGCAAACAACGATATGTCAAATCGAAATCACCAAGTAGTACAGGAGAGTTGCCCCGTGACAACGAAAACAAGCCCCCCGAAGAGAGTGAATGAAATGAGAGATACCAAAGGAAAGTCATTCAATGACCGAATGGTACAGCGCACTGTACTACCAGCAATTTATTTGTGGCTTGCCGCCGCTGGCGCAGTTGTCGCAATGGGTATTTGGAAGCCCGAGGTGGTTCTCGAAAATCTCGATGGTTTCATTGCTCTTATTGCTATCATTGGTGGCGTTGCCGCCCCTGCACTAAACACAGTGCTTCGTATGTGGGAGTCCGAACAGACTGTCGAAATCGAAAACATTGCTGTTGAACTCAAGCACGACCGAGAGCGTTCACAAGACCAACACATACATGCTATGGATTTGGAAAAGGACCATCAAGTACATGCCCACGATGTTGAAAAGCATGAAGTAGGAATCACTAAGTTGACACCCGTACATAAGATGGGTGAAGAGCAATGACACGATGTAGTATTCTTGATACTTGGTTTGATGCCGAGTCTAAAAAAGTAAATGAAAGGGAAACAAAGACTAAAGTTGACTTTGTGACTGGACAAAAAAGAAGTGATTAAAATGCCTACACCAAAACCTAACGAAAGCGAAGACGACTGGATGGACCGGTGTATGGGCGATAGCAAAATGGTCGAAGAGTTCGGCAACCCATCTCAAAGAGCCGCAGTATGCAACACCTACTTTGAAGACCGTGGAAAGGAAAAGACTGCTTCAATAGAAACAGTCGAAGCCCTACAATACGGCAAACCGGGCAAAGACGATAAGCGTAAGACTCCCGCTAAACCAAGCGAGCGTCGAAAGGGTTCTAAGAAAAACAAAAAGGACTCGGCAAGCAAGCCTAACGACTCAATCAAGATGAGTGAATCGACTGAGGCCAGCATTCGTAAGTTAATGACAGAACATAATAAGAAAGACAAAGGTAGCAAAGCCTCTATGGGTATGCTAAAGTCAGTCTTTCGTAGGGGTGCTGGTGCTTTCAGCCGCAGTCACGCTCCTAACATGTCCCGAAACGGATGGGGTCTTGCTCGAGTCAAAGCCTTCCTATATCTTCTGCGAAACGGACGACCCAGCAACCCGAACTACAAGCAAGACAATGACCTTTTGCCCAAGTCCCACCCAAGAGCCCAAGAAGAGTATGAAGACTGGGGTGAACCTTTTGCCGCCGCTGAATACCAAGGTAAAAAAGTCACTCTAAACAAACCATTCCGTACTCAAGGTGGGAAGAAGAAGTTCGCCGTGTATGTACAAAACGGAGCAGGTCGAGTTATCATTGTGCGCTTTGGCGACCCTAACATGGAAATCAAGCGTGACGACCCTAAGCGTCGAAAGGCATTCCGTGACCGACATGACTGTGCTAACAAGAAAGATAAAACAACTCCCGGCTACTGGTCATGTCGCCAATGGTCCACAAACAAAGTCGAAGCCAATGCTGATAAGTCGGAAGAGTCCGTCGAGAGTAGTATGGGTTGCGGCGAAGTGGAAGCAGACTGTGGCTGTGGTTGCACAGGTCACTCAGTCGAAGCGGCTGAACCTAAACCATCGTCCGGTGAAACCCACGATGAGTACATGACTCGTTGTCAAAAGGCTGGTTATTCCAAAGAGGAATGTATGGCCGCACACGAAGGCCACTCTTTCAAGGAAGAAGCCTCATACGACGACGATGAAAAGAAAATGAAAGCATCGGAGTGCGACGACGAATGTCCTATTGGCCAAGAGATGGTCAACGGGGAGTGCATTCGTGTTGCAGTCACCTGTGAAATCGAAATCGACAGTATTGAAACCCGCATTGAAGCAAGCACTGGCAAGAGTGTTATGCGTATCACCGGTATTGCATTTACTGATGGAGTCAATAAGAACTCATGGGGCATTCGCCCTGCTCTCGCACAACGCCTCACCAACGATATGGTTGGCGCAGATGTCACACTTAACCACCCTAAGTCCGAAATGGGTCGCTTCCGACGCAACATGGACGGCGGTGTGGACGAGGCTACTGTCGGTATTGTCACCGAAGCATCATACCACCAAACAAGTAGTGGGTATCAAGTGCGATATGTGGCAGAAGTTCACCGAACAGAACTCTTTGCTTCTCTTGAATCCGGCCTATGGATGCGCCCCGAGTACGGGGTTTCTATTGGCGGTACAGGAATCCCAAGCGAGATTGTGGAAGCCACAGAAGAAGGTGGACGGCCTACCATGTGGTTCGCTGACGACTTCGCCTTTGACCATCTTGCTATTGTACACCGCCCGGCTTACTCCGAAGCAAACATAGAATCAGTCAAAAAGGTTGAAGCATCGACAATGCTTAAGTATCAACCCGAAGGTAGCACGGTTCAGTCGAAGGTGAATAAAATGACCGAAGAGCAAATTGAATCAAACGCATCCGAAATGGAGGCACTACAAGCAGAACTTGTGCTACGAGAAGCAAAAATCGCAGAATTTGAAGCCGCAGATGTCGCACGAGCAGAAGACGGTCGTCTTGCCCTCGTTAGCAAGGCAACTGAAATGGGCCTAAAAGGTCACGACGACTTTACTGCTGAAACACTTAACTCAGTTATCGCATCTTGGGAATCCTCCCGACCTGCACCAGTCGCAGAACCTGCCGTTGAAATGGCACCAGTCGCACCAGCAAGCGAACCAGCAGTGGCTTCCGAAAAATCCGCTGAACCTGTTATCGCTAACTTCCTAAATGGGAAGATGGTCGAATCCTCCGAATCCCTGTACGCACGATGCTACAACAGTTGGGCTAACGCTTACAACACTGTTATGGCTGGAGCCGATATGCAAAAGGCAAAGTTGTACGAGGAACTTAACTGAATAAGGAAGTGAAAAAATGAACTATGTACAGCCCCTCAACGCAACTTTGAAAGACGCAGAAATCGTCCGTTCCACTGGTCGCCTATTGACTATGGATGGAAGTACGAACACACTCGAAACCACAGATGCCACAGACATCTGCATTGGTGTCGCAGTCGAAGAATCCTCCCGTGACGCACTACAAGTGTACGAAACCACCGGAGCAACTGTGTCCTACTACCCATTGACCGGTATTTTGCTCGTGCAAGTCGATGCCGCATCAACCTTTAACATTGGCGCAACCGTCTATGTCGGAGGCGCTGGTCTTGCTACATCCACCGCAGGGTCCAACAAGAAGTTGGGACTCTATGTGGGCGATGCCGCCCATGCCGCTACTGCTCTCTCAGCCCCACTTGGTGGAAACGACGGACAATCGGGTGCCACAGAAGGTGCTCTAATCCGTGTGAACACCTCACATGCACACATTGCTTGAGGCTGATTGAAAAAAAATAAGGAAGTGAAATATATGGCTAATAAATCCCTCGAAGAACTACTTGAAGTGACTGCCGCAACCGGACCATTCGGTAAAGGTGACGCGGTGCTCGAACAAACCCTCCGTGACTTTATCCAACTACAATCCACAACGATTGCAGTAGGAACTCAAGTCGTCGGTGTGCGAACTGTCCCTTGGCTCCAATTTACTTGGTACACTGGTGCAGAAGGAACATTCACCTACCCCCTCGACGATAACGCAGTCGTGGACCCGACCAAGATTGGTACCAAGAACTACTCCGTTAAATTGGAAAAAGGTCAAGGCCGCTGTATCTTCCTCGACTCCACACTACTTCGTGGAGAGACATGGGAGAACATGAACCGACAGCAAATGGCTATCGTTCAAGCCCGTGCTGACCTCATTGACAACCACATCCTCTCCAAGTTGATTGGTGGCGCTGGTCAAACCCAAGCCGCCGCCGCTGTTTGGGGAACCGGTAGCGCAGACGAAGAACAAGACATCCTCGACTCGATGGACAAAATCTTCGCAAACGCTCGTGTGTCCGGCAATGAACCATTGTCGCTCATCCTCCCAGCAATCTGCCGTGCTCAAATGTTGAACACTCGTCTTTACACGAATGTTCTCCAGTCCCTCCAAGAGCGATTGAACACCATGATTAACCTCAAGGTCTTCTATACTCGGGACTTCGACACTGGCAAGGCACTCGGCAAGGACGCTCTTCTCTTGATTGGCGGCTCGCAGACTGCTGAGTTCTTCACCTACAACGGTGACGGATTCACCGAAACAGAACTTACTCGTATCGAAGGTGTCGGCTACTCTTGGCTACTCACCTCCTACATGGGCTCAGTGATTCACGAAATGCAAGATGGTGCCTCCAGTGGTACCAACAACCGCATCGTCAAAATCACCGGCGTTATCGCTTGATGGTGTTGCTCTTGAATAAGGCGCAACTCATTAAACGACTAAAAGCAAAAGATGTACCCGTCCCCAAAGACGGGTCTATGACCGAACTCAAGCATAGGCTTGAGCATTGGGATGGAGGCAAAGGCTTCCTTTTCCGACTGGCTATACCAGCGGGTCGGAGAGGGAATGACAACCCTGCAACTATGCTTGAGCATGGTGTCCTATACTGGGTACCTAACAGCAGATTCGCTCGAATGATTGCCGAAACCCAACTGGTCTTTATCATGGGTCGAGAGATGGATGTACCAAAGAGTGCAACCGTGCTTGATGTACCCAAAGACTTTAACAACAGATGGGGAATAGGTGAATCTAATGGCAGTGACGAGTGATAACATTCGGGATGTCCTTAACAGGCCGAGAGGCTTGAACGAGGGCACTATCTCCGAGATGATAACCATTCGGACCAACGAAGTCAACAAGATGGCTCGTGGCACTAACTACAATGTGTCTTCTGCTGTGGACACTAACCTCAAGGAAGGTGCAATCAAAATGCTGGTTGCTCTTGACTGCCTTAACATTCTCATTGATACCGTTCCGACCTATTATAGTGAAGACCAGCAAAGTGTGTACGACAGACGGTTTCAGCAACAAATTGTGACCTTTCAGCAACGGGCTGATGAGGCCGTGGCTTTGATTGCTGAACAAGGCACTGCGACTTTTGCGACAGGTAGTAGCAATACTCGCTTGGTGTGATAAGAGATGGCAGATATTTACTGGGTCGCTAACGGTGCCGCTACTGCCGCATCAACAGCATCTAATTGGAACACAACCCCGGACGGCGGTGGTGCCGCTGGACTACCTACTGCCAACGATACAATACACTTTGGTGATGAGGTATCAGCGCAGGTCGGAGTAGGCTTCGCTAAGTGCAATTATGACATCACCACTACCCTAACCCATCTAAAGACATCAAGTGCCTACAACGGCGCAACAGTGACCTCCACGGACATTTCTTTCACAGCACCCGGCACCATAACTCACAGTCACTCTAATTGGGGGGACTTGGGGTTCAAGCAAGGCATGTACATCACAGTATCGGGGGCCGCTGATGCCGCCAACAATCAACCCCGAACAATCCTAACAATTTCCAGCAATACAATGAGTGTGAGCACAAGCCCTTCTTTGACAACTGAGGCGGCTGGGGCAAATGTCACAATAACAAGCGACATCTCAATCAACATTAGCGCGTCATTTACCACAAGACAACTCACTCTCGATACTAAGATAATCAACACTGGTGGTTCGGGAGTGACTATCACATTTACTGGCTCTCCCCCCGATGCAAGCAATCGCTATGTGTTTAATGGGTCAAACGCAGTCCTCGAGAATGTTGACGACATAACATACGACTACAACACCGGGGTCAGCGACAGGGTTCTATTTGATGATGGGCCCTACCCCATTGTAGTAGGGACTTCCACTAACTTTAGCCCGGAATACTACGCCCCTACATCCACTGACTTCGGTGCTGTGACCATGAGAACCTTGAGGTTAAACAGCAGTTGTACTTTTGCCCCTAACGCAAGCCCTGCGGCATCACCACGACTAAACAGCGGTAAGGTCTTTGACATCACCAAGACCAGTACCTTTCAACTACAAAACGACACCTTTGACACAGGACTCAGTACATTTGCTTTCACACTTAACGCCACCAATTGGCCACTGCCAATCAGCGGTGACACTTCCTATGGTACTGGTCCCTTTGTGTCGAAGTTCTATAATCTCATCATACGCACTCCCGATACCGCAGGGCATGTCACACTCATACCAAGTGACCGGACACTATCAGTCAACAGCCTAACTGTCGAGAGCGGAGCAGTCCTCCGAGGGCAGACTACAACCAACACCGGTACCACCAGCACGATATGCTCGGTTAGGCGACCACTCATTAAGGGTGCTTGGAACTTCTCGCAACTATCCGATGGAGTATATGTTTCAGTGCTCTCCGATTCATTCCCTATCACGCCATCAAACGGGGCTAAAGGGCAACTGCAAATATCCAACGGTGCTGGCACCTTCTCATCGGATTCTAAATTAACATGGACGAGTGGGACATCCACCCTCTTAGTCAATGGCAAATTGACAGTCACTGGACTTATTGACCCGACCGGTATGGAGTTCACTTCTGTTGCTTCTAACCCCGGCAATGTGGCCGCTAAGACCCTGTGGGTCAACAGTGGAGATTCAAATAAATTGTATTTTGGTTCAAGCGAAGTAGGTGGCGGTGGCGGTAGTGGTACAGTCACTTCTGTTGCTACTACTGCGCCAATCACCGGAGGCACAATCACAGGCACAGGAACAATTGGCATTAGTGCGGCCACAACAAGTGCCGCAGGTTCTATGTCGGGTGCTGACAAGACCAAGTTAGATGCTATCGAAGCATCAGCAGATGTCACAGACACAGCGAATGTCACAGCCGCAGGTGCGCTTATGGATAGCGAAGTCACCAACCTCGCTCAAGTCAAAGCATTCGATTCAGCCGACTACGCTACGGCGGCTCAAGGAACAACCGCTGATAACGCCCTGCCCAAGGCGGGCGGAGCCATGACCGGAGCAATCACGACAAACAGCACCTTTGACGGGCGTGATGTATCGGCTGATGGAACCAAATTAGATACTGTTGAAACAAACGCAGATGTGACAGATACAGCAAATGTCGTTGGCGCATTGACAGCGGGAACGAATATCACCATAGCGGCTAATGGAACCATAGCGGCTTCGGGCGGTGGCGCACCTGCCCTTCAATACTTAAGACTCTTTATGAAAAACCTAAGTGGCAACGCCAACAACTACACGGCTACTGGCTCCTATCAAATTTTAGACATAGCCAACACATCAAATTGGGGAGAATCGACTACTGGAACTCA
>Ga0209337_1001023_pt1 | contig 21697 bp, 29 predicted proteins | sample LinPmetageLP53_FD_184044 | JGI IMG/M metagenome (GOLD analysis project Ga0209337, IMG submission 184044) | Marine viral communities from the Pacific Ocean - LP-53 (SPAdes) (version 2) | ecosystem: Environmental > Aquatic > Marine > Oceanic | place: Pacific Ocean | collected 2010-02-08 | reverse complement strand
GGGGTGGCGGGCTGAACCGGACTCACGTCCCCAAACCACAGGAGTACCACAATGTCTTACATCATCGCCACCGCCATCATCGTGCCCACTGGCCTCATCATCTGGATCGTTCGGAACTGGTCCGACTGGTCCGAAGAGTGCGACGGCGTAGCCCGTCGTGCCAGTGAAGCCAAGCGGAACCACTGAACCTCATTCAATCAGGAGGAATCACCATGAATAACGAACCAACGACATACAAATCCTTCGAGGACGCAGCAGCCGCATGCCGCCAGTTGGCGGGTCCAGACGGCGAGGTCTACTGTGACGGGATGGCTGTGGAGGCTGAAGAGGAAGGCGGCTGGTCGTTTGTCCCGGTGGACGCCGGAAGCCTATTCATCATCGAACGTCGAGACGAGAATGGCAACGAGCAGGGCCACCACGGAACCGACTAAACCCCATTCCTTAGGAGGAATCACAATGAAACAACTGCCCAAATGGACCCGACCCGACGCGTATGCTGGCAGTGACTGGCACGGCTGGATGGTCGCCCCAGTGAGCCGCCACCGCGAATCCGACATCCTCACGATGTCCAACTGGACCGTCTGCACCGATGCGATTGAATCCATGGCGTGCCATGATCCGGCACTGTCCGGCGACTGGACCGACCCGTACACGGGTGAAGAATGCGGGCCGTACCATATCGTCCGCGAGCGGCATTGTCTCGTCGGCTGGGTGGAGTGGGTCGCCATCCACCCCGACGCGGCGGTGTTGATCCAGTACGCGATGGAGGTCACGGAAGCCCTCGAAGCGTACCCCGTTCTGGATGAAGACCATTTCAGCGAGTCTGAGTACGCGGCGGCGTTCGAGGCGTTCGAGGTAGAGGCGGAGGACTTCCGCGAACGGCTGACCGAACGGCTCCCCGACGTGGCGGCCCGTCTGGAATCCATGAGCGTTGAAGACTTGTGGACCCTGTACATGGACGCCCCGCTGGACGAGCATTACACGTCCGACAATGGCGGAACCTACGTCCGTATCGACTGGGCCGTCGATGCCATCAAGGCCGACACTATCGAATCCACGTTTACCCCTATCAACTAATCCCCATTCCCCAGGAGGAATCACCATGCACCGAATAACCAAAGCAGACCTACAACAACGCATCGACACATTGAACGAGATGACCGGGCAACCGATGGAGCCATGGAACCCTGTACGCCGTGAGGATGGCGGCTTGGCTGCCAACGTCGGCCACTACCATCTAGACTGGACCTATGGCGGCGTGGGCGTCGATCAGATGCACAACGTAGGCGGAGGCGTAGTCGATATCATCCCACGCGGAACCAAGCGGGAGACATACAACCGCTTGGGCGCCTTGATCCAGGGTATCCGACTCGGCCAGCAGACCGCGCCGCCTGTTCACGTAGTCGCCGCCGCTCCTGAACTACTCGCCGCCTTGGATGGCATGCTGGATCAGTTCGAAGACAACGAACAATATTGCGACGACGATGCTGCGGTGATCGCCACAGCCCGCGAAGCAATCGCCCAGGCGACAGGAGGTGAAGCGTGAACATCGAAACAACAACACACACACCGGGACCATGGAGCCCCGGCGGCCGGTGCGGCAGTATGCAGCCCGATAGCGTGAAGAAATACAACGGCCAGCCATATCAGGAGACCACGCGCGTACAGGTCACCACGCCGGATGGATTCATCAAGGGCATTGCGTTCGTATATCAAGGCGAGGGTGGCGTAGGTAGCCCCCAAGCCCTGGCGGAGCAGAATGCCAATATGGCCCTGATCTGCGCCGCTCCTGAACTACTCGCCGCTCTCAATGATCTAGACGCTATCGCCGCCACGTTGGCGGAGGGTCGAGACTTGGCGGAGGCTCTGAGCGATGCAGAGCTGGCGAAGTGGAAGACAGCTCGCGAAGCAATCGCCAAGGCGACCGGAGGTGCCGAATGACCGACGAACCTACCCGAGACGAGAAGCTCCAAGTCTTCAAGCCCGAAGGCCACCCGGTCTGGACGGCATCATTCCCACCGCCTCACGTCACCGCTACATCGTGGTGTCTACAGGCCTGGGCGAACTACGTTGACCATACGGGCCGATGGGTCCGCAAGAATCAGGAAGGCGGTGAAGCATGAGCGGACCACCCAAACCACCATCTCAACCTGAACGCGAGCGGCTCACGCCGGACGAGCGTATCGGATATCAACGGAAGTATCTGGCCTGGCGTCAGTCGGTCATGGATGAGGGAATCATCAACCCTATACCCCGTGATGTCTGGATCTGGGGCAACGAGGTACGCGACTACCGCCAGCAGGAGGACAACTCCAATGGATAGTTTCATCTACATCGTCGGCGTCATCACCCTGATTATGGTTGCAGTTGGTATCATGATGCCCGAAGATCACGCCCAATAGCATTTCTCCTGGTGCCCCGGTCGGCTAGGCTCCCCTAGTTGGCCGGGGCCTTTTGCTGTTGATTATCATTTGCACCTTGACACCCTTGCACGGCGTCATTATTTGCTGGCCCACCATGTTCATACAATCCACCATCGGACATCTATATCTTGACATTTCGCATCCACCTGCGCATCTAATGGCATGGGAGGATGATGGCGAGTATTTCCTGCGTTGCTGGAGGCTCAACGTCATATGGACAACGAATGAAAAACTTAGCCGCCTGTCTGGAAGTATTCAGACAACTGGACCCGGAGATCCAGGCTCAGACCATGGTGGTGTATCTACTCGTAGCCGAGATGGACCCGGACCCGATCTCGATGACTGATTTGGGTAGGCGTAGTGGCCTAGCTCAATCCTCAGTCAGTAGAAACGTGGCCTCATTGGGGGCTTGGAGCCGCCACCGTCGGCCGGGGCTTCGATTAGTCTCCGCCGAGGAGGATATCATGGACCGACGTAGAAAACTGGTGAGCCTGACGGCATCTGGCCGAAGGCTAAAAGAGACTTTGGAGAAACTCTCATGACAATCAATGCACGGGAACGTGGCTTTCAGGCCACCGTTAGTCACAAGGGCCATCGATGGCGCAGGCAGTTTGCCACATTCCAAGACGCTGAGGTCTGGGAATCTCAGGCCAAGGCGGACGTGATCGCCGGGCGTACTCCTGAAATGGGGAACACCGAGCGGGGCACGGCGGAACGCCCCAAGACCCTTGGCCATATGATCGAGTACGTCGCTACCCGGTACTGGGCCGACTCGAAATCTGGCGACGGATTGAAACGCAACGCCGAGATAGTTGGAGGATTGGTCGGCATGGGGACAGCGATGAAGGACATCGACCTGTTCACCGTGGACCGAGTGATCCTAGGGCTTAAGGATCGTGGTAACTCCAACGCCACCATCAACCGAAAGCTGGCTGCGTTGTCGAAGTGCCTGACGGTAGCGAAGGACATCGGGGTCATCGACACTAAGCCCAAGATCCAGAGGATGCGGGAGAGTGTCAACCGTCTCCGGTGGTTCACTGACGATGAGCTTGCCCGGATGGTGGCCTACTATCATCACCTTGGTAATCCCAACATGGCCCACTGGGTCAGGTTCCAAGCCGACACTGGCCTCAGGGTCAGTGAGACCCGTGGTCTTCAGTGGCGTGACATCCAGGGAGACGTTGCGATCCTGTCGGACACCAAGTCCGATAGTCCGCGTGGTGTCCCTTTGACTCAGGCGGCTCAGGAAGCTCTCACAGCGATGGACCGGGGGGCCAAGGGTCCATTCGATTGGACTACGAAACATCACCTACGGAACTGGTGGGACCGCCTGAGGCTTCATATGGAGTGGGCTGCTACAGGGGACGAAGTGATGCACGCTCTTCGGCACACGTTCTGCTCCCGCCTGGTGCAGCGTGGTGTCCCGATCCTGACGGTGAAGGAACTGGCTGGCCATAAGACTATGGACATCACGCTCCGGTATGCTCACCTTGCCCCTCATAATCTGGTCAACGCTATTGCTGCATTGGAACCTAACCGACAGACTAGTCCTATGTTAGACGTTGTGGCATAAGTATGTGGCAAGGGGACGCGAGCGTGGTGGAATTGGTATACACAGCAGACTTAAAATCTGCCCCCTATCAATGGGTTGCGGGTTCGAGTCCCGCCGCTCGCACCACTTGCACTGGACTTAAAATCCTTTTAAGATCCATCCACTCAGGCAACACACCTTTCTCTTTAGGATTCCCAAGGGCTTACCCCCTTGGGTTTTCTTTTTAGATAATCTATCCACTCAGGCAACGGACCTGCCCGATTTAGTTCCTGTGGCGTTACCTTAGGCCACAGTCAAGGACGAAACGAGAACATGCGCCAATCAGACCTCGAAGCTGAGATGAAAGAACTAGGCCGTCACCGGTACTGGAAGAAAGTACAGCGGACGACCGAGGGCGGGATGGAGAGTCAGCACACCTTGGGCAAACGATTGCTCACGGAGTCGGTTGACCTACTCGCTGAACAGATTAGGCAGTGGAAGAAGCAGGTAGAGAAGCAGCCGGTCGGGAACCGTAATGGCTGTTACCCCTACATTGACATGCTCGACCCGTCTATCGTTGCGGCCCTTACTGCCCGGACAGTTATCGACTCAATCTCGATGCACGAACGTCTGACTAAAGCGTCCTTCAAAGTGTCCAGAGTTCTGGAGGATGAGGTCAAGTGGCGGGAGATGAAGGACCAGCACCCAGACCTGTGGAAACTACAGAAGGATCAGGTCAAGAAGATCCCTGGCTATGAGAACAAGCGTCGGTTTCTCCGCAACACGGAGAAGTTCATAGAGCTTCAGTTCTCGAAGTGGCCTAAGAACATCCGACTCAAGATCGGCATGACGTTGATCGAGTTGATGCGTGTATCCACAGGCATCATCGACATCACGACCCGCCGGGGCATGTTGGGCAAGAGTGAGACCTACGTCCACGCGACCGATGAGCTGCAAGCCTGGATGAAGGAGGCTCACAAGTACGCCGAAGACTTGTCGCCCATGTATCTCCCGATGGTCGAGAGGCCCGCTGATTGGACTGATGTCTACACCGGGGGCTACCTGACTGAGAACGTACACCCCCGCCCACTGGTCAAGACAAACGACCGTCATCACTTGGAGTTCCTCAACGCTGTTGATCTTTATGAACCGATGGCAGCGGTGAACCAGTTGCAGCGAGCAGCTTGGAGTATCAACGCCAAGGTCTTGGAGACTCTTGTCTATTGTTGGGAGAGTGAGATTGAGATCGGCGACCTGCCCTCGGCGGTTGGCCAGAAGATCCCATCAAAGCCTCACGACATCGGAGAGAACGAAGACGCTAGGCGTAAGTGGCGTAAGGCTGCTGCCCGAATCCACGCAGAGAATAAGAGCAACGAGTCCAAGCGTCTCCAGATGGCCAAGATATTCTGGATGGCTCGGAAGTTCATGCTGCTGATTATCTACTTCCCTTGGTACATGGACTTCAGATCCCGGAACTACAGCCGGGTCTACTTCCTCCAGCCCCAAGGCTCGAAGACCGCTCGCAGTTTGTTAGCCGCTGGCCACGGGAAACGTATAGGTACGGGGGACGGCGAGCGGTGGCTTGCCATCCACGGGGCCAACGTCTTCGGTGAGGATAAGGGCACGCTGGACGAGCGGGTGGAGTGGGTCCACAACAACCGGGACATGATTGCCTCGGTGGCTAAAGATCCAGACGGCACCACATCGGTCTGGGGTAAGGCTGATGAGCCTGAGCTGTTCCTCGCCTTCTGCTTCGAGTGGGATGGCTTCATGAAGGAAGGCTCTGAGTTTGTTACTCGGCTTCCTATCTCCATCGACGGATCGTGTAATGGATTGCAGCTGTACTCACTGTTGATGCGTGATCCGGTGGGGGCTTTGGCCACCAACGTCATCCCGACCGACCGCCCTCAAGACATTTATCAAGATGTGGCGGGTGCTACTATCAGGCGGTTGGAGGAGGATGGGAGCGACATGGCTCGCAAGTGGCTGGCCTTTGGGATTACCAGGGCCACGACGAAGCGAAGCTGCATGGTCGTGCCCTACTCCGGCACCCTATGGGCCTGCCGGGACTACGTTCGTGAGTGGTTCTTGGATGAAGTAAAGAAGCGGGGAGGGGTTAACCCCTTCGGCTGGGAAGAGACCTTCCGACCTGCACACTTCTTGGCTGGGATGGTCTGGGATTCAATCAGCGATGTAGTTGGTGAAGCTCAGAAGGCTATGTCTTGGTATCGAGAGGTAGCCAAGCTGTGCATTGATAACAACGTGCCCTTGAGGTGGACGACTCCCTCGGGCTTTGTAGTCAAGCAGGCTTACGAGACGTGGCAGAGCCAGTCAGTGAAGACAGTGATCGGTGATGTCATCCGGCAGCATAAGATTCGCAGCGGCACCGGAAAGCTTTGCAAGCGTAGGGCTTGTAACGGTGTGGCTCCTAATCAGATCCACTCAATTGATGCGGCCATCTGTCACCGGACTGTCCTTAAGAACTCAAGCCAGGGTATGGAGTTTCAGTCGTCTATCCACGACGCCTACCTGTGCTTGGCCCCGGACATGCCGATGATGCGGGCGAATCTATTGGAGTCGGTGATCGAAATCTTCAGCGGGAATCTTATGGAGGATTTCTTTCATGAGATCCGACACTACTTGCCGACAGAAGTTACAGTGCCAGAGCCTCCAGAGCGGGGCGAGCTGGACATCGAACTCGTCAGGCAGAGCGAGTATTTCTATGCGTAATTCAATCCACTAAGGCATGAAGGAGATAACCATGCAAGCACGCGGCATTGCGGTGTACCCGCATCTAAACGAACCCGATAAGAAGTTTGATCCTGATGGCCCCGGTGTCTATCAGTTGCAGTTGTGTGTGGGGCCCGAGGAGGGGCAGGCACTCATTGACCAGATCGAAGAGATTCGGGAAGAGGCTTACAAGGAAGAGTGCAAGAAGGCTAAGAAGCCTAAGTTAAAGAAACACGACCTACCTTTTACTGAAGAGTATGACGATGAACAGAACCCAACAGGGAACTGGTTGTTTCGCATCAAACTCAAAGCTGCTACGTCAAAGGGTCTGGCCCAACGTCCAACCCTGGTAGACGCTAAGCTCCAACCGATGGCGGAAGTCATTGGCAGCGGCTCTGATGTTGTTGTGGACTTCCAGCCCAACACTTGGTTCGTGGCTGCTCTCGGTGTCGGTGTGACCCTCCGACTCCGGGGCGTGCAGGTGCTTGAACTGAAAGAGTACAACCCCTCCCGTGTTTCATTCACGGCGATGGAAGGCTTCGAGACTGCGGCTGTAACTTTCAGTGAGGCGTCGGAGGATACCCCGTCAACGGATGACGCGGACTTCTGATGCTCACCATTCGCCTCGAACTAAACCCGGTGCCAGCTTCTCGCCCGCGAGTTACCCGTTGGGGAACTTACTACGGGAAGAACCACCAGGCTTTTCGCTCGGAAGCCTTAGCCCTCCTTAGTCAAATGCGGGAGGACGGGATTCTCCCTGAGGTTCCTATGAGCGGGAAGCTGCGGGTGTGGGTGGTCTTCTCATTGAAGAAGCCTAAGACCACCAAGCTCAAGACGCCCCGAGGCGACATCGACAACTATATGAAACTACTCCTTGACTGCTGCAACGGGATCATCTGGGAGGATGATCAACAGATCGCACACATCAATGCGTTCAAAGACTTTGCAGCAGATGAGGGGTCAATTGACCTTGTAGTCGAGGAGATCGACGATGAAACAGATGGACCTGTTCACCCCGCCCGCCGCGATGAGCCAATCGCTCCTGATCCTGAATCACCTGAGGATCAAGGGCTCGATAACTGCGCTAGAGGCTATGTCTTTATACCGAATTTTCCGACTTGCAGCCCGTGTTAATGAGCTGCGGGATCAGGGTCACGAGATCGAGACGGATATGAAAACTGATCTGAGGGGCAAGCGTTATGCAAGCTACTCACTCTGATCAGAACAGTCAGTTCATAGCACATGAGCCCTGCCCTAGTTGTGAGAGCAAGGACAACCTCGCTCGCTACGACGATGGACACGGCTACTGCTTTGGTTGCGGTCACTACGAAGGCGTTGACGGGGAGGTTGCTACCCCTCCTCCGTCCGTCGCTGGCCTCCTCCCCGTTGAATATCAGTCACTGACCAAACGGCGCATCACGGAAGAGACATGCCGAAAGTTTGGTTACGGCGTTGCCCATTGGAAGGGGCAGACCGTTCAAGCGGCTAACTACTTCAACGGGGATGGGGGCCTGGTGGCGCAGAAAGTGCGCACGAAAGATAAGGACTTCTCCATCTTGGGGGAGGGGCGAAACCTTGAACTATGGGGGAAGAGGTTGTGGGGCCAAGGTGGGAAGAGATTGGTCATCACAGAGGGGGAGCTGGATGCCATGTCGGTATCGCAAGCTCAGAACAATCGCTGGCCTGTAGTGTCTCTACCCTCGGGGGCTCAAAACGCTCCCAAGGTAATCCGGCGTGAGCTGGAATGGTTAGAGACCTACGAAGTTGTCGTCTTCATGTTTGATCAAGACGAACCGGGACAGAAGGCGGCTGTCGAGTGTGCGATGCAGTTGTCGCCGGGGAAAGCGGCGATAGCATCCCTCCCCCTAAAGGATGCCAATGAGATGTTGGTCAAGGGCCGATCAAAAGAATTGATCTCGGCCCTTTGGGAAGCCAAGCCCTACCGGCCAGATGGCGTCGTTCCTGGTGAGGAACTCTGGGACAAGATCATTGAAGAGAGCGACGTGGACTCTGTTGAGTATCCATGGTCAGGGCTGAACAGCATGACCTACGGGCTCCGCCAGGGCGAGGTGGTCACGCTGACCTCCGGCACCGGGCAGGGCAAGTCGAGCGTTATCCGAGAGTGGGAGCTGTGGCTGCTGAACAAGGGCTATCGAGTTGGCATCGTGGCTCTGGAAGAGAACACAAAGCAATCAGCTCAGGCACTCATGGGCCTGTATCTCCAATGTCCTCCCCATAAGTGGGGGGAGAAGGAGATCACGGAGGAGACTAAGAGAGAAGCATTTGAGGCCACGGTAGGAAACGGTCGATGTGTTCTTTATGACCATTGGGGATCGGTGGACTCTCAGAACCTGCTGTCCCGGATTCGCTACATGGCGAGGGGTATGGGATGCACTCACATCTTCCTAGACCACCTCAGCATTGTGATCTCAGGGATCGGGGATGGAGATGAGCGGCGTCTGATCGACAACACCATGACCCGTCTTCGCAGTCTTGTCGAAGAACTGAACATCTCTCTCATCATTGTCTCACACCTCAAACGACCGGAAGGAAGAAGTCATGAAGAAGGCGGTCAAGTGTCTCTTGCTCATCTTCGTGGTAGCGGTGCTATTGCTCAGTTGTCTGACATTTGTATCGGGCTGGAACGGGATCAGCAAGATGCCGACAGCAAAAACACCACGACACTCCGAGTCCTTAAGAACCGCTACACCGGAGATACCGGAGTTGCCTGTCGTGTCAAGTATGCCCCAGCAACAGGACGTTTATCAGAGTGGGACCAACAAGATGTGGATGATGTTCCCTTCTGAGTTGTGCAGGGCTATCCAGGCTGTGGAGACGGGTGGACATCCTGATCCAGAAAATGCAGTCGGTGACGGAGGAAGGTCGATAGGGCCTTTACAGATATCAAGGGCGTGTTGGCAGGATGCTAAGGATCACGACCCGGCTATCGGGGGAACCTATGAGGATTGCAGGAAACTTGAATACGCCAAACGAATCTTCTGGGCGTACTTAGATAGATGGGCTCCCACCGATGACTATCAGACTTGCGCGAGGATATGGAACGGAGGACCACGCGGGGCCTCCAAGGGAAGCACCGACGCTTACTGGCGTAGAGTCAATACCGCCTTGGAGTTGGGAAAAGATAACGCACTACATCTCGACCGTTGAAGGCGTACCGATCTCACGGCAAAGGATTCAGAAAGTGGCTGAGACTGCTCTCGCAAAACTTCGTAGGAAACTGCAAGACGACCGGGTGATCCGTGAGTGGCTGGCCGAGCAGGGCTACATATCAAGGGATGATGTATGAACGAGGAACACGCAATTACTTTTGACGGTCTGGACTCGGCAATTATTGGTTACGGAAGGCAGTGGTCCCGTGAGCCTGTCGCGGTCTATTCCGAGCAGGGGATTCTCAAGGCTCTACAGGAGCAGGGGATGTCCTATGACGAGGCTGTCGAGTGGTACTGCCATAACATTCAATGCCTTTGGTGCGGCGAGCAAACGCCTCTTATCTTGGAAGACCAATGACTCCAACCATCTTTGATATCGAAACCACAGCCATTGATTGCTTCCGAACCCTGAAGGGCTTGGAGTCTATTCATTGCTTGGTGATCCGGCAGGGCAACGACACCACCTATTACACCAAAGAGAACATGGTGGAGGGCTTGAAGTTCCTCAGGAACCAAGACTTGATTGTCGGCCACAACGTCACTGGCTTTGACATCCCGGCGATTCAGAAGCTCTACCCGGACTGGAAGCCTCAGGGTCTTGTACGGGACACGGTGCTTATGGCCCGACTGGCCTACCCGGATCAGAAGGATCAGGATTATCAACTCGACGACTTCCCTCGAAACCTAGTTGGCTACCACTCCTTGGAGGCTTGGGGCCACAGGCTCGGCGAGCATAAGGGTGACTACACCGGCGGCTGGGACAAGCTGACCGATGAGATGCTGGACTACTGCATTCAAGACACCGTTGTCACTCAGAAGCTGTACGAGAAGATCATGGGCGAGGATCTTTCGCCGGAGGCTCTGGCTCTGGAGCATATGTTTGCTGATTGCATCGGGGCTCAGGAGCGGTATGGCTTTGGCTTCAATGTGACAAAAGCTGCGAAATTGTACGCGGAACTGTCAGATGGTAGAGAGGGGCTCCGTACTAAGTTAGTGGCCTCCTTCCCGCCCACCGTGGTGAAGATGAAGACCCCAGCTCATTGGGTCGCAGCGGGCGATAGGTTCCCCACCAAGACGGCGGCTAAGAAGGCCGGGCATAAGGACGCCGACATTCGTCGTGGACCCCCGAAGGAGAAGGTCACACCCTTCAATCCCGACAGTCGTCAGCAGATCGCTCGGTGTCTCATTGACAAGTACGGCTGGGAGCCTGAGGTCTTCACGCCCAACGGGCAGCCCCAGGTCGATGAGTCCATCCTCAAGGCTCTCCCCCATGAGGAGGCCAAGATGCTGGTGGACTACCTGACGATCTCTAAGAGGATCGGGCAGTTGGCGGAGGGTAAGGAGGCGTGGCTCAAGCTCGAAGATCATGGCCGCATCTATGGCCGGGTCAACACCATGGGCACGGTGACAAGTCGCTGCTCTCATTCACGCCCGAACGTGGCGCAGGTGCCAGCGGTCTACGCTCCCTACGGCATGGAGTGCCGGGGACTGTTCACTGCTGGAAGGAATAAAGTATTGGTCGGGGCTGACGCTTCGGGCTTGGAGCTTCGATGCTTGGCCCACTACCTCGACCGGTACGACGGTGGCATCTACGGTGACATCATCGTGGATGGAGACATTCATACCGCAAACCAGAAAGCCGCCGGGCTGGAGACCCGTGATCAGGCCAAGACGTTTATCTATGCTTGGCTCTACGGAGCCGGGCCCCAGAAGATCGGTTCAATCGTTGACGGAGGGGTCAAGGACGGCCAGCGATTGATGACCCGTTTCCTAAGTAAGATGCCAGCCTTGAAGCATCTGAAGTCTGCAATCGAGAAGGCACTTGAGAGTCGGGGGCATCTGGTGGGCCTAGATGGTCGCCGTATCCCTATTCGCTCAAAGCACTCAGCACTCAACGCACTCCTTCAGTGTGCCGGTGCTGTTCTCATGAAGCAGGCGACAGTTGATGCTCGAAGGCTCCACTGGATGGAGCAACTAGACTCCCATCAAGTGGCCCACATTCACGATGAGATCCAATACGAGGTTGCCTCGGCAGACGCCGAGCGTGTGGGGGAGCTTACAGTACAGGCGATTCAGGAAGCCGGGACACCTTTCGGATTCAAGTGCCCTCTCGATGGAGAGTACAAGATCGGAAGGGATTGGTCGGAGACGCATTGATGAAAGGACTCCAATGCACCCGAACCAACGTAAGGGCTCAGCCTCTGAGTACAGAGCTGCTGCATACTTTAGCGAGCATGGCTGGGAAATCTTCTGGCCACCCACCGGGTCAAGTCCGTGCGATTTCGTCATGGTCAAGGAAAAGCAGACCCAGCGGGTCCAGGTCAAGACCGCCGTTTCATGGACGAAGGGCCCCTCTACATATCTGCGAGTCAAACTCGGAGGACGGAACACTTACAAAGAAGGCGACTTCGACCTCTTGGGGGTCGTGGGCCCCGACAGTCGTATCTGGGTCATTCCATTCGATAAACTACCTGAGCGAACAATGATCTACTTAGAGAAGCACAACGGTCCCCGAAAGCGGGATTATGGATGGGATGAGTACGAGGTGACACATGGCGAATCTTGAGTTCGTAGAGACATCGAAGCTCCTTAGGGAACTTCAGAAACGTATGGATGACATGGTGTTCATTGGGGCTGTCAAGCGTACAGCTGTCGATGACTCCCTGCTGTTTTGCTACAACGGCAGCTTCTATGGCTGCTTGGGTCTCTGTGAGACCTCCCGCCTGATGGTCCTAGCCAGAGAAGGAGATGATGAACTTGACGACATTAATAGTTGACGGAGACATCCTGCTATACCAAGTGTCCAGTGCTGTGGAAGAACCCATCCACTGGGGCAATGATTGGTGGTCGTTGACCGCTGATGCCCGGCTGGCCAAGCAGATGATTGAGAAAGAGTTGGATGAGTGGACCCAGGCTTTGGGAGCCACCAGCGTCTTGATTGCCCTCTCGGCCAAGACCAACTGGAGGCACGACGTTCTGGACACCTACAAGTCCAACCGCAAGGGCAAGCGTAAGCCAGTCATCTATGTGCCCCTGCGGGAGCATCTCCAAGAGGAATACACCACCGCCTGCTTTGATAACCTTGAAGCCGATGATGTCATGGGCATTCTTCAGACCCAGGACACCATCATCGTCTCGGATGATAAGGATATGAAGACGATCCCCGGAGCCCTGTACCGCCCTATGGCTCAGGAGCGGCTGGATATCAGCCCCGAGGAGGCGGATCGCAATCACTTGTTACAGTCGCTAACAGGCGATGCCACCGATGGTTACGCCGGATGCCCACGCGTAGGCCCGGTAACGGCTGAGAGAATACTGGAAGAAGGAACCTGGGATGAGGTTGTCGGGGCTTACGAGAAGGCGGGCCTCAGTGAAGAAGTCGCGCTGACCCAAGCCCGTGTTGCCCGGATTCTCAGAACTGACGAATGGAACCCCATAACAGAAGAGGTAACACTATGGAATCCCGCATGAACCGAGAAGAGTATTTCGAGTATCACAAGCTGCTGTGCGAGGCCGCACGGAAGTTATCGATGTCTAAGAATCACGACTATTCCGGGGGCGAGGACGGCTCCAACCCCTTCCAGAATTTTATGTTCGTGGAAGAGATGGGCATGAACGTGACGACCGAACAAGGCTTCATGGTTCGGCTGGCTGATAAGATGAAAAGGCTGGCTGGCTTCTGCAAGACCGGGACGTTTCAAGTGTCTGACGAAAGTTTCGAGGACACTTGTGTCGATGTCATTAACTACATCTGCCTGCTGTCTGCATATGTGCAGTCTAAGGGCTCTAAATAAGGATGGTGAACCTTATGGAAGGCGAAATCCCAGCAATCCCAAAAGCATTAGTGGAGGTATTGGATGAGATGTTTCCTGTCCAATGTCCTCGACTAGACGATGCAGACCGCATGATTTGGTTTCGTGCAGGTCAACGTGCTGTCGTGGACTTCCTCATTGAACGCCATAAGCGGCAGAACGAAACGATCTTAGGAGCAAGTTAGATGTGTATGTCATCACCAAGTGTGTCAATGCCCAATCCGGCTCCCCCTCCCCCTCCGCCGCCACCCCCACCCGCTCCCGAGACCCCGGCTCCCGAACCCGTAGTGGCTCCACCCCCGCCGCCCGCTCCTCCTCCGGCCAAAACAGCTGAGAAGGCTGCCAGGGCTCCCCGAACCAATACCAAAGAAATGATTGCAGCCCGCTCGGGCGATTTAGCCATTCGCCGTAAGCGAGGCAAGTCCGCTCTCCGTATTCCTCGGACTGGCGGCGTTAACTATTCTTAAGGACTCCCCATGATCACGCAAGGCAACGCCCAGAGTGAGTACACAAAGCTCTGCGCCTTTAGAGACCCTTATATCCAAAGGGCTCGGGATGCCTCCCTGCTCACTATTCCGACAATCATGCCGGAAGAGGGGCACAACGCATCTAGCAAGATGCCCACCCCTTACCAGTCGGTGGGGGCTCGGGGCGTCAACAACCTTGCGTCGGCTCTGCTTCTAAGCCTGCTGCCTCCCAACGCGCCGTTCTTCCGGTTGGTCATCGACCAGATGGCCCTGAATGAACTGGAGGGCCAGCGGGATGGGGCTCAGATGAAGACCGAGATTGAGTCCTCTTTAGCCAAGATCGAACGGTCTGTAATGACCGAGATCGAGACCCAGGCCCTTCGGGTCCACGCCTTTGAAGCTCTTAGGCACCTGATCGTCACCGGAAACGTCTGCCTCCACCTGCCTGAAGGCGGGGGAATGCGGGTTCTGCACCTCGACCGCTATGTGGTCAAGCGTGACGCCATGGGTAACCCTCGAAAGATCATTACTAAAGAGTGCATTTCTGCTGAACTGCTCCCAAAAGACGCACAGCCTTTAGCGGCTCAGAGCATGGATGCCACAAAGCTTGATGACTCAGTGGATCTCTACACCTGCGTCAAGCATAAGGATGACGGAACCATTGAGGTCTACCAGGAGGTAGGCGGATCAATGGTCCCCGGCTCCTATGGCGTTTACGACGAAAATAAAAGCCCATACATCGTGCTGCGAATGAACCGCACGGAGGGCGAGGACTATGGCCGGGGCTATGTTGAGCAGTACATCGGGGACTTAAAGAGCCTCGAAAGCCTGATGATGTCAATCGTCGAGGCGTCCGCTGCCGCCGCAAAGGTCTTATTCCTTGTATCTCCTAACGGGGTCACTAGATCCCGAGTTCTTGCGGAGGCTCCTAATGGTGCTATTGTTGAAGGATCGGCGGGTGATGTCTCGGTGCTTAAACTCGATAAAGCGTCGGACCTCTCGATTGCATATCAAACTATCCAGACGATCTCGGATCGTCTTAGTTATGCGTTTCTTCTAACCGACAACGCTATTCGCAATGCCGACCGGGTGACAGCGGCTGAAGTCCGCCTCGTCACGCAGAGCATTGAGCGGCAGCTGGGGGGCATCTACTCGGTCCTCTCGCAAGAGTTCCAGCTGCCTTTAGTGCAGCGGTTGATGGATCAGATGCAGCAGGACAACCGGCTGCCCGACATCCCATCGGATCTGGTTCATCCCGCAATCGTCACCGGGGTTGAGGCCCTGGGGCGTGGTAACGATCTCAATAAAATGGATGAGTTCTTGATGGGCGTCGGCCAGTTACTGGGCCCAGAGGCCCTCGGCCAGTTCGTCAACATGCGTGAGTACATGGACCGCAGAGCTATGGCTCTCGGTATCGAGACTGATGGGCTCATCAAGAGTGAAGAACAGATACAAGCTGAACAGCAGCAGGCTCAGATGATGCAGGCTGCCCAGACATTCGGTCCACAGGTCATCGACGCGATGACTCAGCAGGCCGTTCAACCCCCAGTAGATGAGGCATAGGGACATGGAACAACAACGAATTGAAGTATCGGGCGAGGTCACCGGACCTGAAGACCCAAATCAAACACTCCATGAGGATTCCGAAGTTCATGAGCAGGAAGTCCAGGCGGAAGGGCAAGCTGAACAAGCTCCCGAGGAACACGCCTTTGAAGTCCCGGATAAGTTCATGCAGGAAGATGGGACCGTCGATGTCGAAGCCTTGTCACAGTCGTATATGGAATTGGAGCGGATGCGATCAGGTGTGCCTGAAGAGGGCGACCAGATGTCCGAAGAATCCGAAATGCAGGAAGGGACGACGGGTGAACTCCTGTCGTCAAACGAACTGCAAAACTACGCTGATGAAGTGCTGCAAGACGGCAACCTTTCCGATGATACTTATCAGTCGCTTGAATCCCGTGGCCTTCCTCGGGATCTTGTGGAAGCGTATGTGGAAGGTCAAAAAGCCTTGATGGACCAGTCCAGATCGGAAATGCTTGGGGCAGTCGGCGGCGAAGAAGCCTATGGGGCTCTCACCGCTTGGGCCGAGCAGAATCTTTCTGAATCTGAGATCGAAGCGTATGACAACGTGATGAACTCAGGCGACCGCAGCACCATTATGATGAGTATCCAAGGTCTTCACGCCCGCTACCAGCAGGCTGAAGGACGCCCTAATATCATTGCAGGTGACGTGGGCAATATCAGCGGCTCCAACGGATTCCGCTCTTGGTCTGAGGTTACAACGGCTATGAAGGACACGCGGTATCGAACCGATCCGGCGTACCGGGCTGATGTCACCAACCGCTTGTCGGTGTCTAACCTCCAATGAATCTCAAAGGCTTAGCCACGATGTTGCTGGCCCCCCTCATGACGGGGTGCCTGTCAATGAATAAGCCTGTACCAGTTGCCCCGCCTCCCGGCGTCAGCCTCACTGATTGGGACCACGCCAAACAAGCTATAAGCACTTTAGACCTGCTGAGCTTGTTGGGCGGGATCTGCATCCTTGGCGGGGTCGCTGCTATGGTGATCACCCGTGGCTCCATAGGCTTGAGAGCCCTCGGCGTCGGCTTGGGGCTGGTGATCTTGAACTATACAATTGCTCGCTATGCGGACTGGATCTTCATTCCAGTGCTTGTAGCGTCCGCAGCCGTCTCTCTGGCATATGCCTACCGGATCGTTCGGCAGGCCATTCTCAAAAAGAAGGAAACAACGCGATGAGCAGTATTCTCGGCACCCTTTGGTTTGTCCTGTTAGTTGGGGCTGTTAGCTTCACCGCTGGTGCAATCCTTCGCCCCTGGATCACTAAGATGATCCCCGGCAAATAAACTACATGTCCCCTCGGGGACGTTAGGCATGGTTTTGAAACATAAGCCCTGTCTATTCTTAAGGCAGCTCCATGTGCGAGCTGCTCATTAATTGAGTCGCACGAAGTTTCTACGAATTAGGAACTGGCCCGCTGAGGCGGATAACCGGTGGTCCGAGGCGTACTGGAACGCGACATTCGTTCTAATCCTTAACCACAAGAGGTTATTCCTATGGCTATGGTACTTTCCCGTTCGGGTCAGGCCAATGCGACAGGCGATCAAAACACTCTGTTCCTGAAGCAGTGGGCTGGTGAAGTCCTTTCTGTTTTCGAGACAGCAAACGTAATGATGCCTTTGCATACTGTCCGAACTATTTCAAGCGGTAAGTCAGCCCAATTCCCGGCTGTCGGCACCGCAACGGCGACTTACCACACTCCTGGTGAGTCAATCATCGAAGATCAAGATGCAGGAAGTGCAAACTACCTGTCCAGCATCAAGCACAACGAGCTGGTAATCACGATCAACGACCTGCTTATCTCAGCTGCTTTCGTCGCTCAAATCGACGAAGCAAAAAACCACTATGACGTAAGATCAGAATATACGCGGCAAATGGGCTATGCCCTGGCGAACGAAGCCGATAAGACTCTGATCAACTACGGCCTTTCTGGTGCCCGAGTTACAGGTTCAACCGCTGACCGATTTGGTGGCAACACCTTCCTCGGTACGCAGATTGATATCGGAGCCGGTCCTACCGGTACTGAACTGCTCGCTGGTATCGTCGATGCGGCTCAGGCCCTCGATGAGAAGGATGTTCCGGCTAATGATCGCTTCTGCGTCATGGCTCCGGCAAACTACTACAAGCTGGTCGAAGAGAACAAAGACGCCATCAACCGTGACTACGGTAATGAAGGCAATGGTTCCCTCGCAAGCGGTGTAGTCCTCAGCGTGGCTGGCATTCAGATTCTGAAGTCCAACCACATGCCTACGGCAGACTACACTCCGCCCGCTGGAGACCTCGGCACCCTTTCAGGGGCTCAGGACTACGTCGGCACTGCTGGTGACATTTCACAGGCGCTGATCTTCCAGCGTAGTGCATTGGGCACAGTCAAGCTCATGGATCTCTCGGTCGAGAGTGAGTATCAGGTCGAACGTCAGGGAACCCTGATGGTCGCTCGGTACGCTATGGGTCACGACATCCTCCGTCACGAGGCTCTCGTCGAATTGACTACATAAGGCTAGGCCATCGTCCCGGCCAATCCGGTGGTGGCCCTCTTCGGGGGGTCACCGCCTTTCTCTTAAGGAATACCTATGCCTCTCGCTAACACCACCAAACTGGAAGCCATCAACACCATGATGTCTGCAATCGGAGAGGCCCCGGTAAACACCCTCGACGCCTCTAGCCAGACCCAGGATGTCATCATGGCTAAGTCGATTCTGGATGAAGTGTCCCGTGAAGTTCAAAGTGCGGGCTGGCATTTCAACCGTGAATACGAGGTTTCACTTAGTCCCAATACTTCTAACGAGATTCTTCTAAGTGAAAACGTCGCCCGTGTCGATGTAGAGCCTGTGAACTCAAACACAACTCAATACATCCAGCGGGGCCAGAAGATTTACAACAAGACTGACAAGACCTTTACGATCGCGGATGCCCTCAAATGCACCGTGGTCTACCTGCTTGATTGGACAGACCTTCCCCAAGCAGCTCGTCAGTACATCATGATCCGGGCTGCCCGGAAGCTCCAGGACCGTGTTGTCGGCTCTGGCAAGCACCACGACTTTAACCAGATGGATGAGTATCAGTCCCTTGTGACCCTCCGCGAAGCTGAGAGTGACAACGCTGACTACACCATCTTCGATAACTACGATGTCAAACGCACCATTGATCGCGGCAATGTAAGGAACAGGATCTCCTGATGGCATTAGTCTCCAAGGGAATCTCCAACCTCATCGGAGGCGTCTCGCAGCAACCGGATAGCACCCGGTTTGATAACCAATGCGACGTACAAGACAACGCTTATCCAAGCGTTCTTGACGGCCTAACCAAGAGGATGCCTACGGAGCATGTAGCAAACCTGGACTCTTCGACTCCCGGAGATGCCGAGGACTACTTCATACATACGATCAATCGTGACGCTACAGAGCGGTACGTCATTACGATCAAGGCCAACGAAAGTGGCTCGACTCTTAAGGTCCACAGCATTAGCGGGGCGGCTAAGACCGTCAACGATGCCGGTGGCTCGGCAGTCGATGCAACCGATCTGGCCTATTTCAATATGGTTGATCCAGCAACTGGTTCCCCTTCAGCATTACACACCGCAGACACCAATCTGCGGGCGTTGACAATCGCCGACTACACGTTCTTCGTCAACCGTACCAAGACGGTAGCTATGGACTCGACCTTGGGGACCAACCGGAACCCAGAGGCGTTGGTGTTCGTTAAGCAAGGCGACTACTCAACTAAGTATTCGTATACGGTAGTACATAGCGGAGCTTCGACGCCCAGAACTCACACAAGCGCGGATGGCGATGTGGTAGCCGACCGGGCCTTAATTGCTACTGATTACATCGCCGACCAGCTTGATGCCTCAATAACAAATTTCAACGTGAGCCGTTCGGGCAGTGTTATCTGGCTTCAAAGTACAAGCACTACCGACTTTACAATTGACGGCTTTGATGGTCTGGGCGACACAGCCATGGTCATTATCAAAGATGAAGTCCAACACCTGACAGACCTTCCGACCACGGCCCCTCACGGCTTTGAAGTCCGCATTGTCGGGGACGCTACGGACACCCGCGACGACTACTACGTCCAGTTCGTCGCTGACGATGGGGTCTTTGGATCTGGCTACTGGCAAGAGTTTCGCCAGAAGAACATCAAGTACAAGTTTGACGCCTCCACCATGCCTCATGTGCTGGTTCGCCAGGCTGACGGCTCGTTTGTCTTCGGGCCCTGTGATGGCTCACACGCGACCCTGCCCACATGGGGCGAGCGGAACGCAGGAGATGAGGTAAGCAACGCTGACCCTACCTTCGTGGGCACCACAATCAACGACATCTTCTTCTTCAAGAACCGACTGGGGCTCTTGGGCGATGAGAACGTGATCATGTCGGAGACCTCTGAGTTCTTCAACTTCTGGAGAACGACAGTCACGGACCTGATGGACACTGATCCTATCGACGTGGCCTCGACTCACAACACCGTCTCGATCCTTCAGTCGGCGATCCCCTTCGCCCGGCAATTGGTCCTGTTCAGCGAGCAGACCCAGTTTGTCCTTCAGGGCTCGTCACCCCTGAGCCCCAAGACGGTGGCGATGACTAAGACGACTAACTACGAATCTATCTCTGATGTCCGCCCCGTGACCATTGGGTCTTCGATTTACTTCGGATTCACCCGAGGCTCCTTCAGCGGCATACGTCAGTATTACATCTCAACCGATACCGCCGAGACGCTGTTTGATGCAGCGGACATCTCGGGCCAGGTTCCTCAATATATCAACGGTTCTATTCGAGATATGGCGGGATCAAGTCATGAGGACATTCTGTTCGTCTTGGCTAATGGGGACCGTACGAGTCTATATGCCTATAAATTCTTTGACCAATCCGGCGAAAGACTCCAGTCCTCATGGTCCCGCTTTAAGTTTTCAAGTAACGACACGATCCTAGGGATCGAGTTCATCGACACCACCTTGTTCTTGGTGGTCAAGAGAGCCGATGGGATCTACCTCGACAAGATGCGAATGGAGTCGGGGCTCGTCGATACAGGCGTTGAATACCGCACGCTCTTGGATCGCCGGGTGGACCAAGCGGCCGCTACGCCTTCCTACAGCTCAGGCACCGGCAACACCACGATCACTATGCCCTACAAGGCTTACACCAACTCGACCATCGAGGTGATCACCAAAGCCGGGAAGCGTATCCCTGTGGCGACTCAGACCAACGACAGCAACCAGATCGTGGTGGCTGAGGATCTGTCCTCGACTACCTATTGGCTTGGTGAGAAGTATGAGATGGTCTACGAGTTCAGCGATGTCGTCATGAGAGAGCCCACTCAAGGCGGTGGGGATGTGGCGATAGCTGAGGGCCGTGTCCAGGTCCGCTATCTGACACTGACGTATTCCGAATCTGGGTTCTTCAAAGTCGTTGTAACTCCTGACTATCGGGATACCAGTACGCACCCATTCACGGGTAGAATCTTGGGGTCAGGTGCCAACAAGTTGGGCAGCGTGCCCTTGGAAACCGGCACCTTCCGCATCCCTGTCTACTCTCAAGCTGATCAGGTCAAGATTGAGGCCAAGAATGACACGCCTCTCCCATGCTCTCTGATGTCTGCTGAATACGAGATATCTCTGAATGCCCGGTCCCAACGGTACTCCTGACGCTTATGTAAGACCCTCAGTCCTTGAGGACGTGGAGTATCTGGCCCCCCGGCTACGGGACGCTGATGTGGCTGAGGTCCAGGCCCACTCGGGCCTATCGGCCTATGACGCCTTAAAGATTGGCTTTGATAACTGTTCTAACTGCGGGACGGGGCTAATCAAAGGCGAGCCAATCTTGATGTTTGGAGCTGGGCAAGTCCTTCCCGATGTCGGGATGGTCTGGATGCTTGGTACTGACAAGATTGCGGAAGGCCGTGTATCGGTCTTACGCCAGTCCAAAGGCTGGCTCAATGAACTTCAACAGGAGTTTGAACTCCTATTCAACTATGTAGATGCCCGGAACGA
>Ga0209337_1001022_pt1 | contig 21710 bp, 39 predicted proteins | sample LinPmetageLP53_FD_184044 | JGI IMG/M metagenome (GOLD analysis project Ga0209337, IMG submission 184044) | Marine viral communities from the Pacific Ocean - LP-53 (SPAdes) (version 2) | ecosystem: Environmental > Aquatic > Marine > Oceanic | place: Pacific Ocean | collected 2010-02-08 | reverse complement strand
TATCTAAAGCCTCTTTTGACTCTTCTTCTTGCTCTCTTGGTGCTTCACATATTGACCATTCACCTGTTGATTTGTTTACAGCAATCCAACCACCAAAAGGTACTTTTTCTGCTTTAGCATAACCATACCCTTGTGCTAAATAACCAAAAGGGTCATCCTCTTTTAACTTATTGTATCCACCGTAATTACCAAATTTATTTGTAAATGCATAAGGACTCGCTGATTTAATATCCCATACTTTACCATCAATTTTTACATCTAGTGTACCTTTAATGTTTTCACCACCAACATCAGTAGCAACTTTTTTTTGTGTATGTTCAATGTCTATTCCTGCCGCTTTCATAATGAAAATAGCAGACGCTTCTACAAGGTCACCCATGAGAAACCTCATTACAGCATTGTATTCTATATCTTTGGGGAGTTGTTTTTTATCGAGTTGTTGTTGACAGAGAGGCTTACCAAGACTTGACATTCGTAGTCGCCACTCTCTTTTTTGAGGATTAAATTGTCTTTTTAGTGCTTCACCACAGGCTTCTTTAAATTCCTCAACAAGTTCTGGGGAAAGTTTTGCTTCCCCCTTACTTGCTTCGGTTAAATAGCCCTTTACTAAATCAAGTATTGGAACCATTATCCACCAATCTAGCTTCTAGAACAGAGTCTCCACTATCATCGTTTAACTTTTTATTGGTACGATAGGATTCCATAATACCATTATTAAATGAATTAATATTTCCGAAAAAAGTTAATAGTTGTTGTTGGTCATCTTTGGAAAATTTACCAAAGTTAATGGTTTTTGCGTTAGCACCATAATAAATATTACCACCCCTTTTACCTTTAACAGTAGTCAGTTCAGCAGTACAAGTTGGCATAAGTTTTCTTTGTGCTTCAATTGTTTTTACCCAATCAGAAATACGCATAAAACTAGAACCTCTTACATACCAAACAGCAGGTAAATCTTTTATAGTTGCAGGTTTTCCTGTGGCATCTTGCCCCTCGCCTATGGTTACTAGTCCATAAAGTACTTGGACACATTTAATGCCCTTTTGAAGTACGGCATCGGGAGAATGCTCATCTAGTAATTTTAATCTACTAGGGGCAAGTTTACCACATTTCAATCCACCCGTACTATCATAAAACAAATCATTCATGCTTCGTGATTGGATGGTTTGACTACCAAATGTGTTGTTATCATTGTCCCATACAGAGTACATGAATGTACGAACAAAAGGTCTATATGTTACTTTGGGAGAAAATATAGACTTACCTGTACTGTCCTTTATCATGTAGAATCCTCTAGGAATTTGATTCCCATCATCATCTTCGGTAGAATGATTGATACTTAATCTAGGCATACCACCGCCAGATGATGTATCCCCAGATTGACCAATCAATTTCTTAAGTTTGTCCTCTGAAATGTCGTCTAAAGTAGTTGGTAAAGGACTATATCCAACTTCTGTTATATTTGTTGCGTTCAACATGAACCTCCAATTTTGCAAATTAATTTTATAGGTAGTTTCGTAGGGCTTGTGTGACCTCACCTACAACCTTTTCACGACAAATCACATCTCTGGGATAACGCTACTTCAGTACTAACCCTTAACCCCTCATCCACTTGGACGTACTAATTAAGACCTATGCCTTACAACTTTGCGATTGTTGTTCAGCCAGAAACAATAGTGTGTTTGCAATTCACATTATTCCTAAACATTATGTATATTATACAGTATACAAATTCTATGTCAACTAAAATTCAACACTTAAATTGAATGATATAGTTCTTCTTAAACCCTTACCTCTAAATGGGAATACTTCATGGATTAACCATGCAGGAAAAAAAAATATTTTTCCAACTGAAGGTTTAATTGGATATTTAAAATCTACAAGCATATGAGGTGTTCCATGTATAAATTCAATCCAACCTGCTTGTTCTCTCTCTTCATCCTTCTCTACAGAGGGTGGCATTTTTAACCAACCTGCGGCAGAAATCATACCACTATGCATATGGGGGGGATTAAAATCTCCTGCAATGGAATTAACAAGCCAACTCTTGTGTAATAACATTTTTTTAATTCCCTTTTTAGCTACAGACTTATCTACTTTATCTCCATCATTTAATTTTGTTTTAATATAAGTATTAGTACAGTGGCCTATCCAATTAAAGAATGTTGGCAAGTGTTCATCTGGTTTATTTTGCCAGATATGGTTTTCAATTGTATGTTCCTGTTTTACATTACCTATAAGATTGTGTGACCAATCAAGCTGTTTGGATTTTTTATCGTTAGATGATATTTTATCACCATAGTTATTTAACATATCTATATAAGGTGTAGGAATATCAAATTCCATTAGTATTGGGCTAAAAGGCATATGGACTTTTCCCCTTAATTTATAATCTTTGTAATCCATTATATTTCCTCTAAATTCAACCAATTTTTACCTATTTTTAATTCAATATCAACAGGCATATCATAATCAATATTGTATCTACTATTACATTCATCTTTAATACTTAACATTGCTGTTCTTAAACAATCAATGCATTTTATTTTTTCTTCTGGATGAACATCTAGAATTATACTATCGTGAACAGTATTACAAATAACACTCTTCATATTTCTTTTTTTCATTATAGCATATAAATTAACTAACGCAAGGGGTAATAAATCTGCTGTTGCAAATCCTTGAACGGGATAGTTTTTTATTGCTGTTGAGTTTGTTACATTACCATACTGTGTATATCGTGCATCTGGAAAAGAATATTCTCTACCAGAGGGTAGTTTTATTTTTTTTGTATCTACCGCTTCTTTTTGTAACTTATCATGCCAATTTGTTACTTGCCAATATTTGTGTTTAAAAGCCTCATAATATCTCATTTCTTTTGGAGTTCCTAAAACACCCCCATATAGAGGTTTAAATGTATGTGCCTTTGCTTCTTGTCTTGTAACTCCCATTGTATCTGCTGTATATTGATGAACATCTACATTATTTTCTACATCTCTATACAACTGTTTATCTTTAGATAAAAATCCTGCCACTCTAAATTCTAATTGACGATAATCACCCTCTAATATAAAACCATTATGGAATCTACTAACAATAGCTTTTCTTACAGGAAAGGTAGTTCCTCTTGGCATATTTTGAAAATTAGGATTTCTAGAAGACAGCCGACCTGTTGCTGTTACACATTGCATAAATTGAGGATGAATAAAATTGTTAGGGTCTAATCCTCTTTCAATACCTTCAATAAAAGTTCGTAGGTAAGTTCTTATTGCACTATATCGTGTGTATGCTTCTAGAAATTCTTTTGCTTTTGGATTTGATTCTGTTATGTGTTTCGTTGCTGTACCCATATCTGTTTTAAAACCATTAACAGTACAATCTAATGCATTTGTAGGTACTAATTTAAATCCTGCCACTTCATGTGTTGGTATATACAAAACACCTTTACCTGTACATTTAGGACATTTTGGTTCTATTTTGTATAAATCACCTTTAACAGTATATTTTTTAATAGTTCCTTTGCCATAACAATTGTCGCATTGTTGTACTTTTGTCTTGTAAATTACGTCTGTCATCTGTGCTACCATGCGATTAAAGTCTCTTTTGCTTAAATTTGGTCTCCTTTTGGGACGTTTTGCACCACCTCTACGTACTTCTGTACCTAAATTAAAGGCGTTTTTCCATATTGGCTTGTTTTGTACCTTACAACTGTACATCACTACTGACCTATCTTCTCCACTATCTAAATTAATTGGTGTATCTCCCATTGCCTCTTTAACCATTGTATCTAACTTTTTATTTAACATCAACATTTCTGTTTGGTATTCATCTCTTAATTCGTGTAGTGTATCTACATTAATTTTTATACCATGAATCTCCATCTCGGTCAATACTTTTGTCATGTCAAAAGACAGCTTAATTGTTTTTGCTAAACTCATTTATATCCATTTCTAGTACTTCCATTTGCTTCATTGCTAAATCATATGTACAAATAACATCACCTCTACCATATTCTTCTACTAATTTATGTGGTATATCATCCATATTAACACCACTTTTCATGTGACCTTCTATTAAGTGACTTTTCTTCTGTGTAACTTTTCTTCTTTTACAACTTTCCTCAAGTGAGATAGGTCTCTTTACCCCTCTACTGAGAATATACTCAACAACCATAGTGTCATACACAGTATTGTCATAGGTAAAACCACAACAATACAACCAACCTAAATCAAATTTAATATTATGACCAATAAGAATTTTAGTGTTATGTAGTAAATCTTGTAGAATTTGTTTTGCATTATTTGTAGGCTCTCTTTCTTTATGATAAAACCACAGGTAATCTTCTTTACCCGTATGTGTTTTAAAACCAACACTTACTAATTGATTTTTACCACTATAAGAAAAAGCATCATCTTTTTGATATGTTGTTTCAATGTCTAAGCAAGTTATCATCATATATCTAACTCCTCACTAAACACTCCTGTTTGTACATTAATACGAGAGGTAACACCACAATGTACTCCATTAACTTTATTTTTAGATATATTTAAAAATCTTGTTGTATTTTCATCATGGTCTGAACTACGACCAATACCAATAATAATATCTCCCTCACCTGCCTTGCCTGTTTTAGAGCCATCCAACATATCATATGTTAAATATTCTTTTCTTTCAGCGTCTGCACCTGCTTGAGATACAGCCCATACTAAACAATTATTTCTTTTAGCAATTTCCCTTGCCATGTAATATAATTCTTTTAATCGTTCATCGCTTCTGTTAAAATTACCCTTAACTTTCATTTTATCCAATTGGTCAACAAATATAATATCTGGTTTATTTAAATCACAGTAGGATTGTACTTCTGATATATCTGTACCTACACTATCTATAACTGTTAGTAAATTTTCCACATCCATATCTTTTAATTTACGACTACAACTTTCCACATTGTCGTATAATTCATTTTTAGACATATTTAACAGCGAACAGAATATACGAATTTTTAATCGTGTTGCTCTTTCTTCATTTGCCCAATAGAATACTTTATGTCCTGCTTTTACATATTCACCTGCCAAGTAACAGCAGAATGATGTTTTTCCAACTTCTGGTCTTGCAAATATAATTCCTAAATCACCTCTGTTTAGTCCCATAACTCTTTCATATAATGGTTTTAATGGGAATTTAAAATCACAAGTTTTGGTTTCGTTGGCAATTAAATCTTCTAGTGTATCTTTAATAATAGTAAATGTTTCGTGTTGTTCGGGGTCTTCTTTAAGTGCTGTATCTATTATTCTTTGTAGCACACCAAAGTCATCACTTTGCCCTGTCCATATGGATAATGCCTTATCTCCTATTTCTCTTGCCTTATCTCTTCTCCACAAATTAAATAATAAGTCAAATGCCATTACCATATTTGTAGGTGCAACACCTCGTAAAGATTCTATTTCTTCTTCAATATTATTACGAGTAGATTCTGGCATTGCAGGGTATCTATCTCTATGTAATGCAAGTAATTCATCTAGTGTTAAGTCAACTTCATATTTTTGTTGTGATGAATTTATTGTATCAAAAATTGTTGCATATTCTTTTGGGAACATTTCTTTTGATAAAATGTTTTTTGCCTTTTCCCAAAATTCTTTTCTAAGACACAATGCTATTATTTGTTTTTCAATCACACACCACCACCATTTTTATACAATCAATAACACTTTGTTTTTCATCTTTATGTTCATTGTTCTTTTTTTTATCTTCTGCTTTTGCTTTTGAATCTTCAGCAACAATACTTATAACCCTTGCAGTTTCTTTCGCAATAAAAAATGTACAACCATTTAATATTGTTACTATTAAAAATAAAAAACTAATCTTCTTTAATTTTATAATCACCAATTAAATCATCCATTTCTAATTTCATTTGTTCCACTCTTTGCATAATATCATCTAAATCTTTGTCATCCTCTGACACAAGAATCTTACCTAATTCATTGAAAAGATTAGATAATTTCTCTTGAATTTCAATTAGTTCAAGTTTGTGTTCAGAGGGTAATTTCATTTTCCTGCTATTACTTTATTTAGTATTTCCGAACCTTTTTTTAATCCCTCTATGTAACCACTATGATAACCATCTAAATCTGTAACAACAAAACAATCCTTCCATTGAAAAGAAGTTTTTCTTAATGCATCTTTTAATCTTAATTTTACATCATCGTGAGTATGTTCCCCCTCTACATCAACTGTTATTTTAAATTCCATTATTTTATTTCCTCAACATTTTCTAATTGGCAATAAATAAATTCCCTATCAAAATCATCTGGCAATCCTTTTTCTTCAAATATTTTTTTAGCTTGTTCTTCTGTTTCTGCTTCAATGTCAAATTTTGTTGAGCAACTTTCACTAATTAAAAATTCAAATGTTTTCATTTCAATATCTCCCATATTTCATTTTGTGTTAGCACTTTTAAATCTCTATCTAATGTTACTAACCTTGTCGGCACTTTAGATTTAATTCGCATAACAACATCAATAGCTTTACGAGTTGCGTCCTTATCTAATGCCACAATTACTTTTACACTTTGAGATATTATTCGCAAGGCTTCATTTGTTAAATGAGTTCCCATTAATGCAATGCCTGTATAATTGTTAGATACAGCACAAGCACTTGCACAATCTTCGCACACTATTGACACAGTATTATCTCCTATTACAAAAGGATATTTACTTTTATTGTATCTATGCCATTTTGAACCATACTTACCTAATCGTCTTCCCACAGCATCTACTAATTTATTATTGTGTCTAACTAAAAATACAACTCTATCATTTTTTACATCATACAAAATGTTATCCATATTTTTTAAATAGGCTGTCCAACAATTATTATTTTGTAGATATAATTTTGCTCTATCATTTTTACTTATTGATACAAAGTAATCTGGTATTATATATTCTGTATCTACATTAATTTTTTTGCTGTTATTAATAACATTATTAAATATATCTTTTGTTATTCTGTTGCTATTAGAACCATAGGTAATACAATCAGCATGATAACAATTATATAATAAATGAGTACCAGAATTTGTTACAGAAAAAGTGTTACTATGATTACAGATAGGACAATCTCCTCTGTGGGACTCTCCAATGTTTAAGTTTAATGTATTTAAATATTCAGTTATCATAATAGTACCCCTGTGGTAAAGTAATGAAACTATAATTATCATATTGAAGTAGTATCGCAAGTAAAAAAAAATAAAATAAAAATAAAAAAAAAGTCTTGCTATAGATATTCAGTAGTCTATATTGATAATTATAGATAGAGAGTTGAGTAAAGAGAGTCGCTAGGATAAAACCGCCTGTGACGAAATAAGTTAATGTTATGAAATGCCCTGTTCTCACAGTAACAAATGAGTTTACTCTATTTATGATACGGCATGGGTAGTGCCACAGGATTGTGTTTGAAATTACACAAAGTAATCAATGGACGTAGACCAAGAGTTCCTAAACTACCCACGACAATTTTTGGAGTTATAAGTCGTTAATAATAGACTCTAGGTTTTTGTATGTTTTCCCTCACCTAAAACATATCTGTTGCTGTCAAAATATTGGCAACTATGGTATATCTGGGTTGCACTTTTTAGTCTTGATATATCTTTCAGCAACAGAACTAGAAATGTGAGAGCCACCATGACTTAAAGTACTAAGATTGTGGCTCTCACTTATGTTAGTGCCAATGTAAAACTGGTTTGAAACGTTTTTGACACTAACGTAAGTTTAAGAGTTTGAAAGGAAAAAAAATATGGCTCATATACTTTGGATTGTTATTGTAGTTACTATAATTGTGGTGTTACTATGAACGCTGTTACTTATAGAAATTTAGATATTGTATCTATTACTGTTGGTTGTAGTGGTTATGGTTCTAAAAGTGGATTTTTGCATATACATTTATCTGATGGAAAAATTATTCGATTTAACGAATGGGATAAGAAAGAATTAGATATGTTAAAAGATATTTTAAATGGTAGTGCTAAAGTTGGTATTAAAAAGAAAAGGAAATATTATTATTTAGAAAAAGTTATTGCGAATGTGTCTGAACAGACTATAACAAAATAATGAATATATTTTTTTTAGACAAAACACCAGATTTATCGGCACAGTATTTGTGTGACAAACATATACCTAAAATGTTATTGGAAAGTTGTCAGATGTTGTCAACAGCTTTAAGACAGAATGGATATGAAGATGATTATTTATATAAATCTGCACACCCTAACCATCCAATGACAAAATGGGTAGGGAACACTCGTGATAATTTTATTTGGACTTTTAGAAATGCTGATGAAATTAGTAGAGAATATTATAAACGATTTGGAAAAAAACATAAATCAACTCGGATATTAGATTTTATAACAGATAATGAAATGCAAACTGAGATACCAGACAAATCTTTTATATCACCTCCACAATGTATGCCCGATGAATATAAAGATAAAGATTATGTTACTGCTTATCGTAGATACTATAATAATGATAAAAAGTATTTTGCTAAATGGGAAAAAGGTCGTAGTTGTCCAGAATGGTGGGTACAATAATGGGGTTATATATGTTAGATGATACTTTGTTAAATAATCAATTACATTATGTACAAAAAAACAGAAATAGTAAACGACATAAAAGATTGTTAAAATTAAAAAAATTGTTAGATAAGAAAGCATTAAGACACCCACGAACACAGCCACAAATGGTAGATAGAAAAAACTGGGATAGAATTAATATTATACTGTATAAAAGATATGGTCATTAAAAAGAAAAAATTAACACCAGAACAGTTTGAGGAGATACAAAAATATATGGAAAAATTGTTAGAGGAAAATCAAGTGTTGGGAGAGAGGTGTAAAGACTTTTTGGATAGTTTGCGAGGTCATATTATTAGCGAAATAAATGTTAGTGATTTACCACGAGAATTGTTAATTTATTTGTTACAAAGAGAACTGTTAATTGTATCTAAAAATTTGTTACCAGAAAAAAATTTAAATGAGGTACTAGTCATAGTCCATGAAGCTATTGCAGATACACTAAAAGATAGTTTATATCCTAATGTAGAAGAAAATTATACAAAACATTAATTGTAGATACATAATAATAATTTAATTTAGGGGTTGTGATACTTTTTTATTAGACTATATATATAAATATGATTATATCATTGTGTAACAATAATAGGTTCGGTTTCCGCCTTGAAATTATTGTAATAAATTTTAGTAGTTTAAAAAATACACAAAACTACTTTTTTAATAATTATAGTAGGTAATATAAATGGATAAACACAGACAATTAAAAGAACGTAAATTTAGAAAAGGTGCTGTTCACAGTAGAAAAAATGTTAATGTTGATAGGTCAGAAGAACATGAAAGACATTGTAACTTATGTAATAAAAAATTTATGGCAATAAATAAGTTTATACGATTTTGCGATTTGTGTAAATTAGAGGAAGAATATAAATTTGGTTATGACTTGACGACATTTGGCGAGGGAGATTATATAATATGACATTAGCAGAATTAGTAGATAAACTAATTATATTAAAAAATGATAGTAAAAATGCTAACAAAGAAGTTAGAATATATTTAGAAGATGATTATAATACTTTTGATATTATTGTAGATAAGATTGAAAATGAAGATGATGCAATATTTTTGAGTTAAATGAATAAAACACAACTAGCGATAAAAAATGGAAGAACAATATATACAAATAATGTTTTTAATAATGATACTTACAAATATAACTTATTAAAATTATCGAGTAATAAAAAGTTAGGTAAATTTATTGTTAAAGGTAGGCACATAAATAAACCTATGTACAGCTTATCATTAGAGGAGAGAAAAACTTGCCCTAAAAGTTGTTTCCATTGGGAAACTTGTTATGGTAATAATATGCCTTTTGCTCATAGATTTGAAGGTAACGATAAATTAATGTTACGTTTAGAAAATGAAATAAAATTGTTATCTAAAAAACATGAACATGGGATATTGATTAGACTTCATGTTGTGGGGGATTTTTTTTCTGTTAAGTATGTTAGATTCTGGAAAAAATTGTTAGGTATATACACTAATATTTCTATTTTTGGTTATACTGCTAGAACTCCATTTTCTCCTATTGGTAAAGAAATTGTTAATCTAAGAAATGAAAATTGGGATAATTTTTCTGTTAGGTTTTCAAATTCTGTTATTGAATTAACAGCTAATTCAGAAAAACTGTTAAATAGTAAAAGAGGTTTAATATGTCCAGAACAATTAGATAAAACTAAAAACTGTTCTAATTGTGGTTTATGTTGGAATAAAAATATAGATAATATAATTTTTAAAACACATTAATTATTATTGTAGTTGCGATAATTATTTTAAATGTTAATAGTAGATAAATAAATTTTAACAAAGGAGTTAAAAATGAGTGAAGTAATGACGCATGGTGCAGAATTAACAAATAAAAAAGTCCATTACAATATTGAGGATACTAGTTTTTTTGATATTCCATTGGATACTACAACCGATAATTTTTGCCGATATAATGGTAAAGATATTCCATTAAATGACGCTGTTACAGTTTTAAGAACTGATACAAATGAAGTTATTGGAAGACCTCGTTCTGACAAATACAAGGTTATTAATCCAAAATTATTATTTGATAGACACGCTGAAAAACTTTTAGAAAGTAATCTACCAACAAAAAATTTAGAAGTTACTGATTGGAGTTTTGATAATGGAGCCAAGTCTTTAAGAACTACAAAATTTAATGATTTAGATTTTGATATTGGAGGAGGAGATACAGTAAAAGCAAGACAAGATATTTTTACAAGTCTTGATTTGTCTTGGAGGTTTCAAGTTTTTAATGGTGGTTATCGTAGCCTCTGTGAAAATACTTGTGTTTTTGGTGGTGAGAAATTGTATCATCAAAAAAAGAAACATACTAAAGGAATTTCTGTTGAAAGCATTTTGACGAAATTAGATAAGTCGTTAGAGCAATTTTATAACAATAAAGATGAAATGTTAAAATGGCGTGATAGTAAAGTTTCAGATGAGCAAGTTGCGAAATTATTTGCTGATACAGTTTGTAAAAAACCATTAGCAGATTTAAAGAAAAAAGCTGACCCTAATTTCATTGCAATAAATCAAAAATTATTTGATTATTTAATGTACAGATATTGGGAAGAGGTTGGAAGTTTAGGAAAAAATCTTTGGGCTGTTTATAATGCTTTAACTCATTGGAGTACTCATACTGACGCTGAATGGGAACGCCCAAATGATAAAGGCGTTATGGTGTTACTTAAAACATCTCGAGGTACATCTAATCCTAATTTAGTTGCGACCAGAAGACAGGACGCTGTTAGAGAAGTTTTATCAAGTGATGCATGGAAAAAATTATATGCCTAATATTGATGCAAAATCTGTCATTGATGAAATCAAAACAAATGCAGTTGTAAAAAATGAAGCTATAAATCTGTTAAAAGAAGTACGATTATTATCTGGAATTAATTACAGAAAATACAAAGCTTTAAAATATAATAGAAATTCTGCTTATATTGAATTTAATTATATTAATGTAATGATTGATGAATTTGTAGATAAAAATAAATTGGAGGGATTTAAAAAATAATATTAAATCAATAGTTTTTACTGTTGCGAATTAAACTACAATAACTATAAACGATAAAAAAGGGCGAAATAAATCGCCCTTTTTTTAATAACTTTTTACATAGAATAGGCGTGAATATGGATTTTTTTATACTACTTTACCGAACATTAATAATAATTTTCATTATCACACTTATTGTATTAATATTTTAAACTTCACATTTTAGACAATATTCTATAATATCTGCATTATAAACCATTTAACAAAAGGATTTTATAATGGCTGATTATTCAAGACCTTATTTTAATATTAAAAAAGGTACTCTACCAACTGACCAATACAAATCAGGCAAGGCTATTGCTCTATTATTTGTATTGGATTTTTTAACACATCAGGCAGAGGGTCGCTGTGTTCAAATACTTGACCAAACTGAACAATATTTAAAAGATGAATTAAAAAAATTAAATATTGAATTAGAGGTTAAGACTGACAAAGTTCATATTAATTCTATTGATGATATTGAAGTACATTTAAACATGAATAGAGCAGACCCAACGAAAGAAGGCACAATATGAGAACAGTTAGATATTTAACAAAAGAACAATTAATAAAATTAAATAACAAGGCTATTGAAACAAAAAGAAACAGAAGTTTTGATACTGATTTTGTTGAAAGTTTAAGTTTTCACGCTTTCCCTATTATTTTTACTCATGTTCATAATGAGCAAGAAATAAGGGCTTTAATTCAATTTGATGATACAGGAAAAAAAGGCTGTTTAGATATGTCTTTTAAAGATTTCTATTCATTGCCAAAACATGAAATAGGAGTCAATCAATGCTAGAAAATATAATAATATTTACTTGTATCATTATTGGCTTATTATTGATTGTATGGAGGTATAAATGAACAATAAACCTAATGATTTAAATAAGAGAGAGTGGGATATAATGGTTAAATATACTAAATTATTTCTATTAATGTTCGCTGTTCTGGGTGCTGTATCTGGGATTATACTAATTCTAGGCGGTATGGCTTTTATTGTAGTGGAGGTCACTAATGCTTACTAGTAAATATTTTATACAATTTGCTGATTTTATGGCTAGTTTATTTAATAGAAATACTCAATTAGTCTGTGATATTACTAATGATATTGATATTTTATTAAGTGAAAAGGAAGCAATACAAGGTTGGCATAATGTAAATTGTAAAAGTCTAGGCATTGATACAATAATCGAAAAAAGACTATTCGATTATTACAATATCAATGGTAAAGAAATGCAGTTAATTCTTGATAAAAATAGCCTTAGATTTAATAAATATAAATTTAAAAATTATATCATTGCCAAATCTGAGAGAGATGCTACAAAGATTCAAATAAATAAAAGTGAGGTAAATATGGATTGAATAAATAACTAGAATTACCCTCCTAAGTTTAAAGCCCTTGTATAATGTAGTTTCACAAGGGCTTTTTTTATTGCCTTTTACTAGTCTAATATATTCTGCTGTATTCATAGTATTTCTAGTTCTACTTTGTATTATGTGGAGTATGTCTAATATCAATCTAATTATAGCTAGATTGTATTATAACCCTTTGTATTCATTGAGTATTACTAGATTGTGCCTAGTGGTTATAAGTGCATTAAGTTGCTCTAGATATATATAGTATAAACTTTATATGACTAGGCTATATCTAAGAATAACTAATGGACACTAGGGGGTATTTTTTAAAGTAGTCTAATAGTATGCCTAGCCCTATACCTAATTAAAACAAAAAACTGTCAATCCATATAAAAAAATATATAGACGGGCTAGTTTATAGCTAGACTATCAATAAGAATTAACTAGTAAGGAATTTGGCAAGGCAAGGGCTTGATAAGCGTGAGGAAATAAAATTGACAGAAAGATAAGGTTTTTTAAGGGGGTACTATAGGGACACTACCCCATACCCAGAGAGATATATATACAGCCCCTAACGATTTTCTAATTATAACTTTATATAGACTAGTATAGTCTGCTGTTACTAATAGTACTTTAGCGATAATCTAGATATACTCTGCTGTATATATATACCCCCGGCCATAGGGGCCTAATACTATTATAACCCCATATACGATTCTGTCAAGTAAAAAATTATTTTTATATTTTTTTTTATTTTTTCCTTGACAACATCCATATATTGGGTATAATATAATAGATGGGACTAGTAATAATACTCGTGCATATTACACATTTACATTATGTACAAAAAGAGGTATGGAGTAACTAGTCTTAGGGGATACGAGGAACTTGTGGCAATTCGTAAGACCTTTGCCCTTTCTTGGGACGGTTCCTCGTTTATTTTTAAATATTATTAACTAAAAATAGCAGAAAAAATTATGGCAAACAATAAAGTAAAAAAAGCATTAAAAGATAGTTCATTGCTTACAGCAGTATACAATAATATAGAGGAATTAAAGAAAAGTATAAAAAACCTTCCTTCAGATTATATAAAAGGAAATATTTCCGGAACTGTTCCAAAAATATTAAAAGATGCAAAAAAAATTAAACAAAAAAAACAAAGGTCTAAATCAAGATTATCCCAAAGAACAGGGAATCAATATACAGGAAATTATTCTAAAAAAGTCAAGTAATAACTATGACAAACGAACAAACAAAAAAATTACTAGATGAATACAAAAATGACCCAGTATCCTTTCGGTTAAAATATGGGGCTACGGCTGAGGCGGAATTGTTGGAAACAGCACACAAAAAAGGTATGACTAAAGAAGTTGAAACAAAAAAAATGCAAATGGGTGGCATAGCAGATATGTCTGCGGCACCAATGGTTAAACCAAGAAAGAAAAAAACTCAATCGGGGTTTCGTTCTCGATATGCTAAAGGTGGCGGTGTTAGAACTGCTAAATATAAAATATAGTTATGGCAACAACAAAAAAAATACCTTCAGATAGTATATTATTAAGATTTCTTGAATTTGGAGAAAACTCAGATTTAATACAATCTATACCTATGACTAAGAAATTTGTTGATAAATTAAATAAACTTCAAAGAAAACTTCAAATAAAGGAACGAGATGTAAAAAACCCTAATGAAATGAAAAACTTATCAATGGGTAATAAAAGATGGCAAAAACATATGGATGCTCTTTTAGATGAGCATAGAGCAAAAAGAGAAGATGAAGATAATTCGACTAATGATAGGGTATATATGGCCCCACCAAATAAAAAAGGTGGTTCTGTGACTAAATCAAAATACAGTAAAGGTGGCGGTGTGAGACCTGCTAAATATAAAATATAGTTATGGCTAAATTTGGACAATATGAAAGTTTATTAAAAAAACTATTAAAAAATAAATCATCATTGGTAGAACAAAAAGCTAACGGTAGAAATAAATATCAAATTCGCATTAATGACTTGAAAAAACAGATGAAAGCTAGTGGAATGAAGTTTAGTCAATTGTTAAAAGATGTTAAAGGGCAAGAAAAGGAAGGCTCTTGGAGTAGAACAACTAAAAAGAAAACGGCAGTAAGTAAAGTTAGTCCACATTCAAAAGCTAGTCTGGATTTTAATCCTAAGAAACGGGTATTTAAAACCCGTAAAGAATATGATGCATGGAAACACCAAAAGAATTTGTATAATAGATAATGGCTAAACGTGGATTATACGCAAATATTAATGCAAAGAAAAAAGCAGGAACAAGTAAGACTAAATCAAAATCAACAATAACTCCGGAGGCATACGCAAACATGAAAGCAGGATTCCCTAACAGTAAAAAAAATAAAGCCAAAGCTTATGGCGGTGGCATAATGATGAAGAAAAAAATTAAGATGAAAACTGGTAGTACAGTAAAACCAGATTACCTTGATATGGATAAAGATGGCAATAAAAAAGAATCTATGAAAAAAGCCATTAAAGACAAAGGTAAAATGTATGGTGGCGTAGCGAAAAAACCTAAAAAAATGTATGGTAGTACTGTAAAGAAACCTAAAAAAATGGGTGGTGGTATGGCTCATAGTAAAAAGAAAAAATAATGGGTAAAGGTGTAAAACATTATTTAAAATCTGGAAAAGAATGGACAGGCTCATTTCATAAAATGAAAAATGGAACATTACATACAGGAAATACACATACAAAAAATAGTAAAGTTCTTGTACACTTTAAAGATTTATCAGAAAGAGCAAAAAAAATAGCGAGGTCATAGTGGTAGCTAAAAAATACCAAAATCCAAAAGGCGGATTAAATGAAAAAGGTAGAAAACATTTTGAAAGTAGAGATGGTGGCAATTTACGTTCACCATTAAAATCGGGCACTAGCCCAAGACGAGTTTCTTTTGCTTGTAGATTTGCAGGTATGAAAGGGGCTATGAAAGATTCAAAAGGAAGACCAACAAGAAAAGCATTAGCACTAAAGGCATGGGGCTTTGGTAGTGTAGAATCGGCATCTAAATTTTGTCAAACACATAAGGAATAATATGAGAGATGTTATACCACTACGCACAAAAAAAACTGCGTATCAGAAAAATTTAGAATTAAAAAACGAAAAAAAGAAAATAAAAAAAGATAAAGACAAATTAGAAAAAGAAATACAAAAAATAAGAGACGAAGCAAAAAAAGCAAATATAAAAGTAGATTTATCTCCAATAAGAGGGCCTAATTATGACCCTTATCCCTATTCAAAATCAAAAAAATATGTTGACCCACTAACTAAAATAAAAAAAAATAAGTTAGAACTAAAAAAATTAACAGAAAAATTAAAAAGGGAAAAAATAAAAGAAAACAAAAAAAGAGCAGATATACGAGATGCTAAACGTAGTGGATTTATTTCTGTTAACGCAATGAAATCTTCTTCTAAAAATACTAATAAAAAAATAGCTAAAAATAAAAAACGTAAAGCAGATGAACTATTATCTAGAGGAAGAAAATAAAAATGCCTATTTGTAATACATGTGACCATGAATGTCATTGTAGTAATAGTGGCTCATGTTGTGGTGGAGAATGTCATTGTAACTGTTGTGAACATGAAACAGCATACGAACCAAACAATGCCTAAAAAAAAATTAAATCATTTAGGGTATCCACATGATGACCCTTATGGATTAATAGCGGCTTGGTGGAAAATATTTACTAAACCAGAAAATAAAAATGAATCAAATAATACCAAAAAAGAAAAAAGAATTAACCCCAAAACAAGAGAAGTTTTTAAGCGTTCTATTTAATAATGGGGGTCAAGTAATGTCGGCTATTGAAGAAGCCGGATACAGTCCAGAATCTAGAGGGTGGTTAATGAACTCTGTAAAGAATGAGATTATTGAACGGGCTAAAACACAACTAGCAGGTTCTTCTGTAAAAGCTGTAAACAGATTAACAGAAGGATTAGACGCAGATGGAACAATACCATCTGGACAAATGGATGTTAGAATGAAAGCCGCTTCTGAGATTTTAGATAGAGCAGGGATTAGTAAACGTCAAGAAATTAATATAGAAGGCCAAGTATTACATGGTGTAGTTATGTTACCTGCTAAAGATAAAATAAAAGTTATAGGAGAATAAAATGGGTAGTTTAACAGAAAAAGAAGTAATTAAAATTATTAATATATTTGGAACGCCTAAAGCATTAGAAAGAAAGCTAATTACTGAAAAAGATGTTTATAGAGCATTAGGTTCAAAATCAGATAAAGGCTCGTATAAATATAATAAAAAAGGCGGAAAGATAAAGTCCTATTCCAAGGGCGGCGGAGTTAGAGCGGCAAAATATAAGTTATAATTAATGACAAGAAGGTATAATTTTAGTTTAGCACAACGAGCACGTATTGAGGCGAGACAAAAACTAAGGAAAAAAGAGAAACAAGTACAGCAATCCGTTAAAAAAGCCGATAATCAAAAGCAACAGGCGAAACGATTACGGGAAAGTTTAAAAACAGTTGATGCAATCAACAAAAAGGGCGGTTCAATAACTGGTGAACTACTTGATTCTGTACCAAAATCAGTTAAAGAGTTATTAAAAGACAATTCTGAAGTAGTTTTTATGCCTAATAAAGGGCCACAAACTAAGTTTTTAGCGTCACCAGAGAAAGAAGTATTATATGGTGGTGCGGCAGGTGGTGGAAAATCGTTTGCATTATTAGTCGATTTATTAAGATATTGTCACAATCCTAACCATAGAGCACTACTATTAAGAAGAACACTAGCAGAATTAACAGAATTAATAGATAATAGTAGAAAATTATATTCGAAAGCATTTCCGGGTGCTATATTTAAAGAATCAAAGAGTACATGGCATTTTCCGTCTGGTGCAACAGCATTATTTTCCTATGTTGACAAAGACAGCGATGTAACAAGGTATCAAGGACAAGCATTTACATGGATTGGTGTAGATGAATTAGGGCATTATCCAACTCCTTATGTTTGGAATTATTTACGTTCTCGTTTGCGTAGTACTGATAAAAGTATTGAAACATATATGAGAGCATCATCAAATCCGGGAGGTGTTGGTGGTTGGTGGATAAAGAAAATGTTTGTAGACCCAATAATACCGGGTGAACCATTCTATGCTACAGATATAGATACAGGTGATGTACTTAAATTTGGTAGATATCACGAAAAAGCAGGGGAACCTTTATTTCATCGTAAATTCATACCTGCACGATTAACAGATAATCCGTATTTAGCTGAGTCTGGTGAGTATGAAGCAATGCTATCATCTTTACCAGAAGTAGAAAGAAAGAGATTATTAGATGGAGATTGGGATGTTGCAGAAGGTGCGGCATTTCCAGAATTTAGTAAGGTCGTACACGTTATTGAACCTTACGATATGCCACATAATTGGATTAGAATACGTTCTGCCGATTATGGATATTCCTCGCCAAGCTGTGTCCTATGGGGTGCAGTAGATTGGGATGGTAATATTATTATATATAGGGAACTATATCAAAGTGGGCTTACGGGTGAACAACTTGCAAATAAAATAAATGATTTAGAAGTTTATGACCCTCCAATGCACACTTCAGTACTTGATGCCAGTTGTTGGAACAAGTCGGGTATAGGCCCTAGTATAGCAAATAGTATTATAGCAACAGGAATTAGGTTTGTACCATCAAACAGAGATAGAATAGGTGGTAAAGTAGAATTACATAGAAGGTTGTCCATAAAAGAAAAAACAGGGGAGCCTCAATTAAAAATATTTTCTACTTGTACTAATTTAGTTAGAACACTACCAACAATACCTTATGCAAAGAATAATGCAGAGGATGTTGATACAAAAACAGATGACCATGCTTATGATGCTTTACGCTATATGGTTATGACAAGACAAACAGGGGAAAGACAAAGGGCTTTGTATAATATAAATAAAATAAAAGCAGAGACGTATGAACCCGTAGATAGGATTTTTGGATACTAATGACAGAGGAAGAACAAAAAGCTTTAGATGCTTTACAAGATTTAATTGAAGATAAAGCTAAAGAAACAACAGTATATAAAAAAGCAGAAAATGTTATAAAAAAACATCCTGTTTTAGCAACTACTGTTAGTTCAATAATAAAACAAGAATTAGGTGGTTCAATTAATATTGGTGAAAATAAAAGTATTGGTTTTTCAGTTAATCCAAAAGATAAAAAAACAAGTATAGGTTTTAATATGACTTTTCAAGATGGTGGTTTTATAAATAAATATGCAAGTGAAGGTACTGTTACTAGTGCTTTAGATACATTAACTTTTGAACAAGTAATGGATTCTCGTATTGAAAAGTTACAAAGTAAATTTAATTCTGGTGTAATAAGTAAAACATCTTTAGACCAAGCAAAAAGAACAAAAGTAAGATTATTTGGTGGGACACATAGTAATATAAAATATTCTGGTGTTTTAAAAAATGTTTTTCCAGATATAAATCCAAAAGAAATATTGTTTAACCAAATTAACAGTGAAGAAGGAATAAAAAAAATATTAACATCTGCCGGAAAAGACCAAGCATGGTTTAAAGGAAAACCGGGTGCGGCAACAGATTTTTGGAAATCTATACAAGGTGCAATAGGTAATACAGTAGGTCAAAAAGGTTATAATGCGGCTTCTGCATTTGGTAAAGATAATCCTTTAATACTTCAAGGTCAAAAATTAGGAAGAGGCCCTGTTTTTGAATCAGATACATATAAAAATGTTGCACAACAATTAAAAAATATAAAAGACCCTAATTCAAGAAGATTAGCAAAAATTATGTTACTGACAGGAATTAGAGAAACTGATTTAGTTAGATTAAAAGCTAGTGATATTGATTTTGTTAATAATACTATAACTACATATTCTGGTAAAGGTGCAGGAGCAGTACAAATACCTATATCCGATTCTGTAAAAACTTTATTACAACAACAGACAAATATAAGTACAACTGGTACGACAATATTTAGTAAGCCTAAAATAAAAGCATCTAATTTAGCAAGTCATTATAGTAAAAATATAAATAGTGCGTTAAATAAAATTGAAATACTTGATACAGTAAAAAATGCTAATAGAGCAATGACTCTTGAAGATTTACGAAGGGCGTTTTCTATGAGAGCATCTGCATTAGGAATATCATCAGATGTTGTTGATAATTTAATGGGCCATACTATAAAAGGTACAAAATCAATTTATCAAAAAGGTACAACAAGTACAGCATTAAAAAGTAAAAGTGTTGTAGAAGCACTTAGTACATTAGATAAAGATTTATTTATACAATTAGGCTTTGAAACAACTGAAGATGCTGTATCATTTACAGAAGGTAAATTTAAAGTTAGAGGTACAGCAGGAACATCAGTAGGTCAACAAATTGATGAAATTATTCCAACACAAACAACAACAACACAACCAGTTGTTACTAAACAGCCAATACAACCACAAGTACAGCCAAAAGTAACTATTGTTGATGAGCCGGAATTAAAAAAATCTCAAACATCTGTATCGGGAAATAAATATACAGAACTACCAAGAGCAAACAGTGATAAAATTAAATTAGCAATAAATAAAACAGGTAAAGTAGGTAAATTAGCAACAATATTAGCATTACTTTCAAAAGTAACTAAAGCGGCAGGAGTATTAGCACCTATTGAACCTATACAAGCTATTAATGAAGTTTTTGGTGGAAAAGAAGGTTTTTTACCAACAAGTGAAAGTGGTAAATTATTTGGAGTATTTGAACCTACAATTTCTAAAGAAGCAGAATCAATAAGTAGTATGTTTGGTGATAAAAAATCTCAAGATGAACAAGTTAATGAACTAATGCCAGAAGAAATGGAGCAGTTTGAACAGCAAGGTAGATTATAAAATACCTCAATCTATAAAGATTGGTTACAGAGATTATAAATTAGAAAAATGGAAACAAACTGTTGCTAATGCAAATGAAGCACATGGACAGTTTTTTGCAAAAGAAGGTATAATAGGATATACCGATGAAGAACAAGGAGTTTCTCATGCTAATACTTTGTTACATGAGATTTTACACGCAGTTGTCTATCAATGGAATATAGAATTGGGTGATAAAGAAGAAGAACAATTAGTTAATGGTTTAGCTAATGGTTTAACAACAGTGTTTGTAGATAATTCAGAATTATTAGATTATTTAAAAACTAAAATTAAGGAGGGCTAAATGCCACAACCAGTATTAACAAAATACAAACAGGGAGACCTTGGTGCTGATTATCCAAAAGGCAAACCTGTTGGTAAGGAGTTAGACATAAAAGGTCAAATTCCATCGTGGGAAGATAGAAAAGATATGTTCCCAAATAAAAATAGAAACCAAGTTGAACCATCATTTAATAAGATGGCAGACGAAAAAGATTATTAGGAGAAATTATGAAAAATATGAATGGGCCAGATATCATGTCAAGTTATACAAAAAAGTATAAACAAGGTGAATTTTCTGATGCCGGTGGTAAATCATCTAATGCTAAACCAGAAGCGTTTTCTAAAAAACGATTTAAACAAGGTGAGTTTAGTGGTACAGATGGTAAAGCCGGTAAAAAAAATAAAGGCCAAGGCTTAACAGCTATGGGTGCAGATAAAAAAGATTATTAATTTAATAAAGGATAATAATGGCTTTAGATAAAACAGACGAAGCC
>Ga0209337_1001021_pt1 | contig 21715 bp, 13 predicted proteins | sample LinPmetageLP53_FD_184044 | JGI IMG/M metagenome (GOLD analysis project Ga0209337, IMG submission 184044) | Marine viral communities from the Pacific Ocean - LP-53 (SPAdes) (version 2) | ecosystem: Environmental > Aquatic > Marine > Oceanic | place: Pacific Ocean | collected 2010-02-08 | reverse complement strand
GTGTTATGGTTCCAGCTGGTACAACAACTGTTTATGACCAAATGTTAGGATCTAATATTAGAAGACCTTTCTTACACGTAAGATATAGAGCTTCTGAGTCAGATGATAGAAGATATAAAAACTGGATTACAGGTTCTGTAGGCGGTGCTTATACATCATCTTTAGATGCTATGGAAGTACACTTCTTATCTGAAAGATGTTTAGTAACTCAAGCTGCGAATAACTTCGTATTGTTTAAGTCTACTGTATAATTATTAACATTTAAAGATAAAGAAAATGAGTTATATAAAACTAAAAAAAGCAGGTGGTGCTTTTGATTTAATACCAGCTGATAACATTATATATGTTAAAGGTACAGAAGGTGCTGCTGAAACAGGCACGGCCAATGGTCTTGCTCCATTTGTTGAGATAGTACAAAACACTACAATACAGTCTACTGATGGACTAGATTTACTTGCTAGCAAAGTAATAGTAGGACCTGCTACAGGTGTTGCTGCTACTACTGGAGCTGCAACAATAATGCAAAATGCGGTTAACGCTGCACTTGTAGCTGCTGCTCAAGCTGAAGGCTTAGTAGTTACTGTAGACTTTGGTGCTATTCTTAATGAAGCAAATTACACTGGAACAACTTCGGATGTTACTAGTGCTGCTCCTATAGCGTATGCTATGACGTAGCTAAGTCAATAAAATGTAAGATCCCGCTTCGGCGGGGTCTTTTTTAATTATTATATTATATTATATTATGGAAACAAAAGAAAAAAAAGCTCCAGCTAAAGCTGAAGTTAAAAAAGATACTTGGGAGTATAAAGATAGAAATTACTACCTAGCAGGTGGAAAAGAACCTTTAACATTTAAAATGCCTTCTAGACACACTAGTAGACATCCTATGTTTTGGTTTGACGAAGTCGCTGGTTATAATAGAGAGTTAAGATATGCAACTAATCAAAAGTCTGTATTTGTTGATGAACAAAATGGACCAGTAACATTAGCTCATATAATTTTTAACGACGGAACTTTATTTGTACCTAAAGAAAAAGTGCAATTACAAAAGTTACTATCAATGTATCACCCAGCAAAAGGAAAACTATATCATGAGTATGATAAAGTTGAAGAAGCTGTTGATCAATTAGATTATCTACAAGTAGAATTAGAAGCTATGAATATAGCATCTAAGTTAGAACTTGATCACGCAGAAGCTATACTAAGAGTTGAACAAGGCTCTATTGTTACTTCTATGACTTCTAAAGAAATAAAAAGAGATCTAATAGTTTACGCTAGAAGAAATCCTCAAACATTTTTAGCTTTAGTTAATGATGAAAATATAGTATTAAGAAATTTTGCTATAAAAGCTAAAGAACAAGGAGTGGTTAATTTATCTCAAGATCAAAGAACGTTTACTTGGGGTACTAACGGTAAAAAATTAATGACTGTACCATTTGATGAAAATCCATATTCAGCTATGGCAGCTTGGTTTCAAACCGATGAAGGACTTGAAGTCTATAAATCTATAGAGAAAAAGTTTAAATAACAAGTGACTATAAAATAGGGTGGTTTTTCGCCACCCTTTTTTTTTAAAAATACTAAAATGGCAATAAACGTAAGTGAAGTTTATAATACAGTGTTATTGATCTTAAATAAAGAGCAAAGAGGTTATATAACTCCAGATGAATTTAATAAGATAGGTAATCAAGTTCAATTAGAAATATTTGAGAAGTATTTTGAAGACCTTAATCAACAGCTGCGTGTACGTCAAGACGAAACAGAATACGCTGATAGAGTTAAAAATATAGACGATAAAATATCTATATTTAAAACAGTTAACAACTGTACCTGGAGCTCTGTTTATAATGCTTTTACATTACCTACGGATCCTGCTGTACATAGAATAGGTAGTGTAATGTACCAAAACGGTGCAGATCTTATAGAAGTAGAAAGAGTACAGAAAAACGATTTATTATATTTAAATTTAGCTCCTCTAACAAAGCCTTCTAAATCTTTTCCGGTATATACTTATCAAGATAAAAACTCTTCTACTACAGAGCCTAGAGTATATGTACATCCTATTTCTATAGGATTAGGTTCTAATGTGTCAGTATCATATGTAAGAAAACCAAATAATCCTAGATGGGGTTATACGGTAGGTGGGTTAGGTCAATATCTATACGACTTTTATCCATATATACCAACTGGCTTACCTATAGTATCAGGTTATTTATTTCAAAGTTTAACAAATAATTTTACCGCTACTACAACTTCTCCTATACAAACATCATTTATTGGACTTACATCTAGCTCTTCTGGAGTTACATATGTAGGTAGTGGAACAGGTGCTGTTTTTAATTTAACATTAGGCAGCGATGGTGTAATAACAGATTTAACCGTAACGTCTTCAGGTAATGGATATGCTTTTGGAGATACATTTACTTTTGATAGAAACGTTTTCCAACTAGGTGGTTCTAACATAGGCACTGTAAATGCTTTATTTACTATTTCAAATGCTAGTATATATAGTGGAACTTCTTTTGGTTCTACACAATTTGAGATAGACAGCGTTGATCAAACTGAATTAATAATTAATATATTGAAATATTGCGGTATAGTAATAAGAGATCCACAAATAATACAATCAGCGTCTCAAATGGCTATGGCTGAAGACAATAATGAAAAAAGTTAATAAATGGGACTTATAACAGAAACAAATGAAGAGTATTATGCTGGTGAAAAAGTATTTTTATTAGAAAAAGGTACAACTACTACGTCTTTTACAGCTGGATTTAATACTGCTCTAAAACTAGGAACATCTGGCTATAATCAAAACTTTAAGTTAGAATATAGCGAAAACTTAGGTGTTACTTGGCAAGTTTATTCTGGCACAATATCTAGTGTGGACGCTATTGATAATGGTAGTGTTGTAAACATAAACCCAGGTATAGCTGTTCCAGCAACTGCAGCTAATGCTTATTTAGCTAGAATAACTTTAGTAGTAACGGAAGTGTTTAACAACTATGGAGGTTATGCATATTCTAGTTTAAATGATATAATAAACACTTTTATAGCTACTTATGTAGGTACTGGTAAAATAATACCTAGTGTAAAAAGAACTGATGTTATATTTCACGCAAAACGCGGTTTACAAGAGTTTTCTTATGATACTTTAAAATCTGTAAAATCACAAGAACTTACTATACCACCAAGTCTTTCTATTATAATGCCACAAGACTATGTTAATTATGTAAGAATGTCTTGGATTGATGGCAGTGGTATAAAACACATTATATATCCTAGTAACAATTTAACTATAAATCCTTATGAAACCCCATTACAAAACATTGATGGAGATTTTGTTCAAGATGGTTTTGGAGAAAACACTGAAGGTAGTTCAATAACTGAAGCAAGGTGGAAAAAACTACAGCAATGGCAATTAAGCGGTGGATATAATCAGTATCTAAATGGTGCTTTCAACGCTTACGGTCAAGATTACATGTATGATAGGCAATATAGAGGTATGCGTTATGGTTTGTTGCCTGAAACAACTCAAATAAATGGGTACTTCACTATAAACGAAAGAGAAGGCAAGTTTAGCTTCTCTAGTGATCTAAACGGTAGAGTTATAGTGTTAGAATATGTATCAGATGGTTTAGCTTATGATATTGATTCTAAGGTGCCTAAAATGGCAGAGGAAGCTATGTATATGCATATAGCATATTCTTTGCTAGCTGGTAGATCTAACATACCAGAGTATATAGTAGCTAGATTTAAAAAAGATAGAAGAGCTCAGTTAAGAAATGCTAAGATTAGATTATCTAATATAAAAATAGATGAAATAACAAGAGTTATGAGAAACAAGTCTAAATGGATTAAACATTAAGTATGGCTAAAATGCAAAACAATTTCCTTTCATCTAAGATGAATAGAGATAAAGACGCTAGACTAGTACCAAGAGGAGAGTATAGAGAAGGTAGAAATATAAATGTAAGTAAGTCAGAAGGAGCTAATGTTGGTGCGTTAGAAAATATTTTAGGCAACGACACTGTTGTAGGTAACTTTTTAATAAGTTTACAAAACAGTTTAGGTACTAATAATGTTTTAGAGATTATAGGTTTGTTTTCACATGATGACACTAGCTCATTGTATTTATTTTTAACAACTTTTACTGATAATTCACCTGATCAGTTGAGCAATAAGTTTCAAGGTTACAATTACATTATACAAGTAAAACTATCTGGTGAAAACTACACACCTGTTGTTTTATTAAAAGGAGAGTTTTTAAACTTCTCAAAAACACATAGAGTACTTGGTTTTAATATTATAGAGAATTTATTGTTTTTTAGCGATAACAGAAATCAACCTAGAAAAATAAATATAGATAAAGCATTTACAGGTAGCTCTTTAACAGCACAGCCTAAACATATCACTGACTATTACTTTGCAGAAGATCAAATATCTGTAGCTAAATTCGCACCATATGAACCTATAAAATTTATTAAAAACACAGGTGGTCCAACAACACCATATTGGAGCCCTACGTGGAAGGCTGAAGACGAAGAATGGTTGCCACCTTTTTTAACAGCACCTATAAATTCTATTCCATCTAATAAAGATTATATAAGTTTTGCAGCAGGAGTTGTATCCAATAATCCTTCTTGGCCTGGTACTAGTTTAATGAACTTTATGCAGAAAGGTGGTAATTTTGATTTTCCTGTAATTAAAGTTAGAAACTATAGTGTTCCTAACGGAGGAACTATGTATGTTCATAGTGTTTTTTCTAGTTTATTGTATTTATCTTTAGAAAAGCCTGAGGCAGGTCAGACACCACCTACTTCAAATGATATAATTAGTAGTTGGAATCCAGGTGATTTATTAACTTTTCAGCTTTTAAATCCAGAGTATGAAGAAAATTTAAGACCTAGAAAATATTTAGAAGAAAGATTTGCTAGATTTAGCTATAGATTTAAATACGATGATAACGAGTATTCGTTAATGGCTCCTTTTACTCAACCGTTGTTTGTGCCTAAACAATATGGTAGTTTTAAAGTTGGTGACGAAGGTAATGCCGCTGTAAATACTATATTAAATTGGTTTACTAATTTAATAACATCTGCAGAGTTAAATATAATTCTTCCTGATAACTCTTATTATAATATATCTGATACTTCTACTGGATTAAATTTTATAAATAGATACAAGGTTGAAGAAATTCAAGTATTAATAAAATCATCTAATGATAATAATGTTTATTCTATAGGTGAAATACCTATTACTACTTTCGCTGATTTATCTAGTCAATTCGTGACTAGTAATTACACTGTCTTTCCTTACGATAGACAATTAATATACAAATATAGGTCTGCAAAACCTTTTCAAGTTTTACCTGAATCAGCAGTATTAAGAGTAAGTGACATAATACCTGTTAAGGCTAAAGCACAGGAAGTGGCTGGTAATAGAGTTATGTATGCAAATTATCAAAATTCTCATGCCGCACCTTCTAGTTTAGAATATGAAGCTTTTTCTAGTGAAAGAAATATAAATAATCCAACTACAAATTCAGAAGGTAATCCTAGTTTTTCACAAAGCTTGTCTACTACGGAAAATCCTCCCATGCTTACATCTTCTGAAAACACTATAAAAGAGCATTATAACTCTACAATAAAACAAGGTAGAACATATCAAGTTGGTGTTATTTTAGCAGATAGATTTGGTAGACAATCTAATGTTATATTAGCTAATAACAATAGTGATCTTCTATTTTCTTCAAAAAAATCTGAAAAATCAACTGTTTATGTTCCTTATGATAATTCTGGAGATAAATTGTATGGTGACTTTTTTGGAGGTTCTATTAAAACTATTTTTACAGAAGAAATACCTAGTGAAATACCTGGATTAAATTTTTATCCAGGACTGTATGATAAAGATAAAAATCCATTGGGTTGGTATTCTTATAAGATAGTTGTTAAACAATCAGAGCAAGAGTATTACAATGTTTATTTACCTGGATCTACTAGTGGTAATGTAACTTTTTTTGCTCCTCGCATGCGTCTTGCGTATAAAGAAATATATGAAGCTACTAATCTTTCAATATATGGAGATAACATAAATAAAATACCTAAAAACACTACTAATATATCGCCTACAGACAAGTCTTTTGGAAGTGATACTACGTTAACTTTTAGAGTTTTTCAAACAGTTCCAGGTATTGTTACTGTTGGTGAAAATGCTAAAAATATTTGGTTTAATGTACAAAATAACGAAACTACAACTTTGCCATTTTCAGTTGTAAATATTCAAGCTTTTAGAGACTTTGGTCCATGGACCACTAAAAAAGGAACTTTTTTCAACCCAGGCTTAAGTGGAGGTACCGCTTATAGAGCTTATCCTTCTTACCTTGATGGTACTGCCGTTAATTATATAGATCCTTTTTACAATGCTGATAAAAATCCTTTTATAGCTACAGTGGATATTTCTAGTGCTGAAGCTTTAAGAGTAGGATTTAGTGAAACTGTTCAAGCTCCTTCGTCTGAAACTGCACAGCCAGAATTTTCTAAATTTTTAGCAGTAGCTGAAACAAATCCAGTTGAATCTAATTTAGATATATACTGGGAAACAACAAGCAGTGGTTTAATATCAGATTTAAACAAATCTATAAGAGAAGGAGACTCACCATCATCACCAGACAATATTACTAGTTTTTTATTCCTAATGGAAGAACAATACCCGTATGATGGTATTGGAAATTACGAACAAAAAGGTAAGGAACTTCTTGTTAAAGATATAAACATATTAACTTTAAGTGGTTTAGAATCTAATAATCCAAATGCTAAAATAGAGTTATTAAACGCATCTAGCACCGTAAACTCAAATATAAGTACTGATGTTACAGATAGGTTTGAAATAGTTTCAAGACTAGTATCACCAGGAGCTTCACCAGCTTTTAATTTACAATTAGCTTCTGAAAGCGCTGCTAAAGAAAAAGTTTATGACCCTGATGTTAATAATTTAATGCAAAATAATTTAACATTTTCATTAAAAATATCAATACCAGGTGAAACTCCAAGCTCAAAAGTTATAACTACAAGTAATAATCAAATATCAAACAACAAGCCAAATTGGAAATATTTAATACAACCTAGTTGGGGTAGTACTACTGTTCTTCCCAACCCAACAAGTTTAAACTCTATAATAACTACACGTCAAGCACAGGTTATATATAACAAAGTTATTTTACAGTCTGCAAGAGTTGGCAATTCACCATTTATTCCAATACCTAAAAAATTTTTAAAATCACCTGGGGATTTAGGAATAGACGTTGAAAATAGCAATTCATCTAGAAACTGGAACTTATCTAGGAATGTTATGTGGACTATGAGTATAGGTAAAAATAATGAAGTATTTTTTAATCCTAACATTGGAAATTCACAACAGTTTATTGGAAGAATGTTCAAAAACTCTAAGGGAGAAAATAAAAATAGCAGCGTTCAACCTTGGTGGGGTAATGATGCAAAAGAAAATTCTACTTTAAGATTTAATTTTAAAGTAACTAGTACAAGTGACTCAAGAGGCAGTAGTAATGGTTTTTTAGATGACATGGTTGATGGCAGCTTTTTAGGAGATAATAAAAACTTAGAGCCTTATATTGAAAAATGTGAATTAGCTGTTATTGATAATGATAGTTACGAAAACTTTAGTATAGGTACTGAATCTGATCCTACTTATGGTGATCAAGGTGTTGTACCTGTTGTTGATTGGTTTACGTTTAAAATAGTTGTTGATAGTAATGCAGGTAAAAATGGTCCTCAAAGCTCTGTTGGTGATTCTAGTATAGATAATGATTTTACTTGGGGTTACAGAAAACTTCCTTTTGATGTAAAGTTATTTGATGCTACAGATAATGCAATAATAAATCATTACGACTCTAACGGTAGCGCTACTAGAAATCAGCAAATAGGTAGGTGGGTTTTATTAGCAGACCCATATAACCCACCTTTTTGTCAAGTAGGTGCTAATAGAAATAATGGTAATTTTAGAGCCGAAGGACAATTAAACGGTAGTGACATATGTGTTTATAAACTAACCATAGGCATTAAAGAAAAGTTTAGTAACGGAACCTCGTTGAGTAGTAACGTTAAAAAAGTTATTTACGTAAAACTAGTAAGATAATGGCATTTACATTAGAAATAAAATATTTTAATACATTTTGGGCTAAAAAAACCGTTGGAAATGATTGGACAACTAATGGTACTAGTAAGTATTTAAATGCACCAAATTTTCCTGGTCTTCCTTTTTATAGGTTTGGAAATAATAATGGAGTTGGAAGTGTTCCTAGTAATAGATATCAAAATTTCTGGAGTTCTCCAGTGTCAGGTGCTATAAATCCTGATATTCAGGGTACTACCGCATTAAGTAAAAGATATGATTGGCTTATAGAAGAGTCTAGAATAAAAGGAGGTTACAATAATGTTTCCACTGATTATGGTGTTAAAGCTTATATAGTGAATAAAAACTACGTTAGTGCTATTAGAGATAATAAAGTAATTTACTCTGGTCTTTTTAATTCTGCTACTAACGTTAATGAAACAAATGTTTTCTCTGAAGCTACTAATATAACTTTTACTGCGCCACCTGAATATGGCTCTATACAAAGAATATATGCTTCAGATACTAAACTACATATATTTCAACAAAACAAAGTAAGTAGAGCATTAATAGACAAAGATGCTATATACTCGGCTGATGGTCAAGGAACTCCAGTATCAACAACAAGACTTGTAATAGGGGAAATAACTCCATATGTAGGTGAATATGGTATTAGTGACAATCCTGAATCTTTTGATTACTTTGGTAATAGAATGTATTTTTCTGATAAAAACAGGAATACAGTATTAAGATTAGCTGAAAATGGTTTGACTGAAATTGCTGCTAACGGAATGAAAGACTTTTTTAGGGATGAGCTAAGTAAAATAAATTCAAACTTAAGAGCTTTTGATGTTATAGATACTGTAGATGGCGTTGAACCTCCTTTTCCTTACACAGCTGGACTAAACGTTGGTGAACCTTATATATACAAAAATTTAGCCGGTGGAGGTGGAGAGTTTTTTACTAATGTAGAAATAGGTGCTAGAGTATTAATAAATGGTGTAGAAACAGGTTGTTATGTTAAAGCTGTTGATAAAATAAATGCTAGAGTACAGTTAACAGATTTTCCACCTCAAGATTTTAGTTCTAATAGTGATGTTATTTTTAGAACATTTAAAAAAGATTATGTCATAGGTGCATACGATGTATATAATGATAATTACTTAATCAGTATGCAGCGAGCTAATGGAGATTTTCAAACTTTAGTATATGATGAAAGCGCTGCTGGATGGGTTACTTTTTATGATTATAAGCCTTTACTTGCTGAAAGCTTATTTAATAGATTTTACACTACATCAAATGGTAATCTTTGGATTCATAATTCAGAGAATGTTGAAAGAAATACTTTTTATAGTAACACAACTGTAACATCGTCTATAGAATTTATATTCAACCAACAACCAAGTTTAGTTAAAACTTTTAAAACAATAGAGTATGAAGGTTCTAGTGGTTGGGAAGTTGAAAAAGTAGAATCTGATCAAACTGGATTAGTGTTAAGTAGTTTAGGTTCTTGGCAAAATGAAACAGATAATATAGCCTTAATTAAAAGCTATTACGAAGGTGAGTATATTGAAAATGGTATAACTAAAAGAGCTGGTTTTTATAGAAAAGAAAATAGATATGTAGCTAATGTGGTTAATAATTCACCAGCAAAAATAGGTGAAGTAATACTAGGTAATCAAACTAGTGGCGTCAAAGGTTATTATACAACAGTTAAACTTAGGTTAGATACAACAACTGCTCCAGGTGAAATGAAAGAACTGTTTTCAGTAGGTACTGAATTTGTACCATCATCTTATTAAATTAAAAAATATGTTAGATAAAATAGGTGGAATAATGCAAGTAGCTGCCGCTGCTACTCCAATGGTAATGGGTGCTTTTGCTAAAAAAGACGCCAACAATAGAGCTACAGAAGCTGCTAAAGAAGCTAATGCTTTAGGTAAACAGTTAGCTAATTTAGAAAATAATAGACAAGATATAACCAATCCTTATGCTAATTTGTCAGTATCTACTGAAGCAGCTGAAATGAAAGCGCAGCAAACGGATCAAGCTTTAGCAAATACATTAGACACAATGAGAGCTGGTGGTTTTGGTGCTGCAGGTGCCACTGCTTTAGCTAGACAAGCTGCTGCTTCTAAACAAGGTATATCAGCTGATATAAAGGAACAAGAAGCTAATAATGAAAGATTGAGAGCTATGGGTGAACAGCAAGCTTTCGCCACTAAAGAAACAAGAGAAATGGACAAGTTGGATAGAGTTGCTAATTTGCAGGAAGGTTATCAACAAAGAGAGATGGATGCTTTAGCTGGTAAGCAAGCTATTAATCAACAAACGGCTGGCGCAGTTGGTGGAGTGCTAGGAGAAATTGCTAAAGATCCTTCGCAAATTCAAGCATTGTTTAGCGGTGGTGAGCAAAGCGTTGAAGAACAATTTGGCAAGAAAAAGAATCAAGGAAAAGTTTATAATAATCTCACAGGTGAGTTTGAATAAAATATAATAGCTATGGGGTATAAAGATCAAAAAGTAATAAGAGATACTAGAGACGCTAGAGCAGCTGCTTTCATAGGTCAAACAGGTCAAGCATTTAAAACTAGTATAGCTCAAGGTGCTACTAGAAGAAAAGAACAGCAGAAAGCTCAAAAGGAAATGCAGCAAAAGGCTCAAGCTGCTGTATCTGGTAGATATAAACAAGCAGCTGAATATGAAAGGAGTGGTAACAAAAGCTTAGATGAACAAGTTATAGCTGAGTTAGAAAACGCTGCTAGACTAGAAGCTGATCTACACATGAAAGCTTTTGGTCCAGAAGCTACTACAGAAGATCTTACAATGTATCAAAAGACTGTTGCTAATAATAATAGAGATTTAAATGACCTAACAATGTTTGTAGGTTCTTTTGATAAAGATATAGATGCTGCGGCTAATTCTATAGCTAATGGAAATGGTTTGATGCCAGGTAGCGGTGACTTTTCTTACGAACTATCTGTACAACAAGGCGCACCTATTAAGTTAGGGAGAGGTGAAGACGGAAGATATAGTATATTCGGTGCTGAAGGTGGAGAGTTTGCTGGTAAAGAAATACAGCTAGGAAAGTATTATGATGATTTTGAAGCTAAAGGAACTAGATATGAAACTATAGACCCTGAATACAACTTAGTAATGGATGAGTGGTCTAAATCTATAATTGAAAATGGTGATGCATTATATAGTCAGGACCAACAAAAAGGAGCAAGCACCGGAAAAGCTCCTAGAGATTCAAAAAGCAAAGCTACTTCTTCAGAACCTGGAATAAAGGCTAAAGTAGAGTCTGGTCAAGGTTACAAAAATGATATAATAAAAGCATTAAAAAGTAATAACAAAAAACCTGGTACAATATCAAGTAGTGTTAAAGGAGCTCCTGAGTTATCGCTAGATCAGATATATCAATTTGCTATAGGACAACCTGGCACTAGCTATAATGATTATATTAACTCTGGAGGAAGCAATGATTATTTATTTGAAGTTTTTGCAGATCAAGTAGTAGATAACGGTACTTACAGAAGAGGTGGTGTTAAAAATGTTGTAGCTACAAATGTACAAGATCCAAATGCAGCTATTTCAAACGTTGATTTAATAAAGAAATAATGGAAGAAAAAGAATATTCTGAAACAATTTTTAATTTTATACAGTCCAACGGTGGGTTTTCTGGTGAAGAGGATTTTACTATTGAGGATTTTAAAGCTGAATTAAAAAAAGATCCTTCATATTCTGATACTATATATAATCATGTTAATGCTTTAGATTCTACTTTTAATAATGATATAGACTCTAAGACTTTTAAATCTCAGATGCTAGGTGTTGAAATTAAAAAAGATAGTAAAGATAAAGATGTCGAAGTAGAAGAAAAATTTAAAATAGATGCTTCATTACCTGAAAATGAGCAAGAGGTTTTAGATAAGTTTGATCCATATTTAGAATCGCTTAGACAGACAAATCAAACAATAGCCTTAGATAAAGATGGAAACCCTCTCAAAGGTGATGATTTAGCTAAAGAAATAAATAGAATAGAGTCTCAAAAAGAGCAATTACTTGACTTTATTGAAGATGATAAGGGTAGATCAGAGTATGTTTCTGGATACCAGGATATAATGATGCGTACTAAACCTACTGAAGAGCAAATAAATAAAAGAATAAAAACTACTGGAGGTGATATAACAAGTTCTTTTTCTGAAATACTTAATATAAGTCAATTGTCTGATGAGGATAGAAAAAACATTATAAAAAAACAAGAAGTATCACCAAATATTTTTACTTTTCAATCTGAAAAATCTTTTAAAGACAAGTCTAAGACCGCTGGAGATTATTACAAAGATTTAGATATAGCTTATAAAAATGCATTACCATATGAAATTGGTGGTTATAGAGATCCTGTTTCTGGAAACTATATACCTAAAATATCAAAAAATGAGTTTGAATACAGGAGAAAAGAAATACAAAAAGACTCAAGCAAAGATTCAAAAAAGTTTGCTACTGAAGAATATAAAAAACTCGTTAATCAATTAAATAACGCTGGTGTTGCTACTTCAAATAATAAAGAAGAAGCGATAAAAAAAGGTGCTTTTTACATACCTAAACTAACTGAATTAATAGAAGATCCAAATAAGTGGTATGATATAAAAGCTGATAAAGAAGTATTTGATAAAGTAAATAGAAATGCTACTGGAAGGCAAATAGCTAAAGATAATTTAAATAAAAAAGATGTTCAAGATGACTTAAATGCTTTAAATGAAAAGTTTGAAGACGAAAAAGGTACAGCATGGTATGGTAATATAATTAGCACTATAAAAAAAGGTGCTAGGTTTGGTGGGCCAAATGGAACTTTTGTATTTGATGTTCTTGAAGAAAAAATAGGTGATGGAACTGAAAAGGCTACAATAAGAAGTAAAGAGGAAATGGCTAAGATACTTGGTCTTAACCAAAGTGGTAATGATCTTTCTGTGGCTAATTCAATGTTTGAAATAAGAGAAACAGCTGCGGAACTAATGCTTGAGCAGGACGCTCTTGCTGATTTAAAAAGAGAGCTAGAAAACAAAGAGGTTGTTACACAAGAAGATATAAACAAATACAACGCACTTAGACAAAGAAGTATAGCAACTAACAATCAAATGCAAGCTAATTCAAAGTATTTAGCTGATTTTGCTGAGTTTGATGGATCTAATTCTGAGGAAATTATTAGAAAAGTTAAAAAAACCTATGATGAATTTCAAGTGCTTTCTAATATATTTGAAAATAGTGCAGTAAGACTTGTTGCAGGCATGGGTAGTGTTGCTAATGAACTTCGCGTTGGAAGTGTCTTAGAAAGAGTAGGTGTTGATTTAAATGATGAAAATCAGTTAAATACTATAATAAATAAAAACTATGACATTTTTGGAGAAAGCTATGGATCTAAAGCTATAGAGAATTTCTTAAGAAATGAAGTTGCTATAGACTCTACCGTTGACGAGTTATTGTCTAAAGCTTACAACTATGGCGAAGGATTATTAGAATATAATAGGGAAGCACAAAGATTTGATGAAATAAATACAATATCTGAAGGTTTCACTTGGGGAGTAGAAATGTTAACAGGCCAAGTGTTAAACACTGCTGCTTCAGTAGTTATACCTGGTAGTGGTGGATTAATAGTAGCTGCCGCGTCTGAAGCTGGTAACCAAATGTACGAAATGAAAAAACGTATAGATGGTGAAAAATGGACAGATAAGGAGTTAAAAGAAATTAAAGAGTTTAAAGATAAGTTTGGTTACAATCCCTACGGTGATAACGATGTATATAAGCTTGTTCCAGAAGATATAAATGCTTTGCAATACTATAGTACTGCTGCTATATATGGTGCTGCTGAGTATTACAGTGAGAAGTTAGCTTTAGGTAACTTTAAAATGGGTGCTAGGAATTTAAGAAAAGCGTACGACTTAAGCAAATTAGGTAAAAAAGGTTTTAGAGCTACTAACAAAACTAATCAAAAGTGGTTAAATCTTAAGGAAACAACAAGAGATATGCTAAAAGGCATGCCAGAGGAATCTATTGGTGAAGGGCTTGTTGCTATAACTCAAAACGGTGCTGAAAAATATATACTTGGAAACAAAGATGTTTCTTTATTAGATGGAGTTACAGAAGCCATGGTCTCTGGTCTAGTAATGTCCGGTACTATGCAATCACCTGCTTTAATAGCTCAGACGTATCAGGCTTTTAGACCAAAAGATAGAAATGTAAAAATTTCTGAAAGAGGTGAACAAATGACTGATATTAGCAATAGCATCAAGCTTAAGATGTCACAACTAGCAGGTCTTCAACCAACCGATGCTAAACACGTAGAATTAACACAAGCTATAGCTATAGAAGATGCTCAATTACATAATTTAGCAAAAGAGCAATTAGCTGATCAACAAAAAGTTAGGTCTGAAATAATGTCTTTAACTAAAGAAGACAGACAAGGTTTAATAGAAATTTTTAACGAAGAACATAGTATACGCAACGCTATAGATAAAATAAATGAAAACAAATCTTTAGATCCTAAAGTTGCTGATGCTCAAATAAATGAAAACTTAACAAAGTTAGCTGAACTAGAAGCTGTTAAAAGCTTTACCTTAAGCAATGCTAATTGGAATGCTGATAAAGGTAGAGCAAAAAAGTTTGCTGATGCTTATAGAGCTAAAAATGGTACTTTAGGTAATGTAGAAATGATTGTTGGTGACAACAACAAACAAGCTCTAGATACAGGTTTAGAATATGTAGATAGTAGAACTGATTTAAACGATTCAGAAAAACTACAAGTAAAAGAATTAATGAAGCAGCAGTTTGAAGTAGCTGACAAAGCTTCAAGAGGTGATGCTACTGTTAACGGTATGGCTTTTGGTGATAACCTAACTATTGAAGTTAAAAACGAAGATGGTAGTAAAGGAACTAAAGATATAAACCTACCTATAACTTTTGCTTTAAATAGAAATAACTCTACAGTACAGTCTCATGAAATAGGTCACCATACGTTGTTTAAGCAATTTATGGAAAACAATCCTGATGCTGTAGGTTTAGTTCAAGATCTTGAATCATATGTTAAGAAGAATTATAAAGAAGCATATCAAAACTTTCTAGAAACTAAAGAATTATATGGAAAGTATGACTCAAAAGGTGATTTATCTAACCCTACTTTAGTAGCTGAAGAAAGCCTTGCTAGATTAAGTGACTTCATGAGACAGAACAATTTAGAAGGAGATAGAACTTTACGTAATAAAATGTTTGGTAGGTTTCAGAAATTCAATGATGGATCAGGGCAAATAAAAACTGGTAAAGATGTATTTGACATGATTACTAGTTATAATAATTCTTTTGAAACAGGTGAACTAAGTGGTTTAACTAAGTCAATAGCTGAAGGTACTGCAGAAATATCTCGTAAAAAGAAAACAATTAAAAAAGATTCTAAACCTGTTAGTAAAAGTAAACTGTCTTTAACAAAAGCTGAAAGATCAGAGCTAACTGACTTAACTAATGATGCTCCAGGTCCTAAAGGTAAAGACGGTAAGTACAAGATGACTAAAGCTGAGTTTCTTCAAGATAAAGATAAAGCATTTAGCAAAGTATATACAGCTATTAGCCAAGGTAAGTTTGACGGGCTTATTATAGATAAAATGGCTACTGGTCAAACTATATATGACAAGAGTAGAGAAGATATTATACAAGAAACTAGAGATAAGCTAGCTGACCACTTAATGAATTTTGATCCTAGCAAAAATGACAGTTTATTTGCTTGGATGAACTCTTATATTGGTAGACGTGTAGGTGATGTAACTAACAAAGCTAAGAGGGAAAAGGCTAAAAAACCAGGCGTACAAGTATCTACAGATCAAAAGCTAGGTGAAGAAGGTAGAACTATAGGAGAAACTATTGCAGATGATACTAATATCGAAGCTGGAATTGATGCTAATATAGTAGAGGACACTATAGATAACATGAGAACGAAATTAGGTATAGAGAAAGGTGGACCTATATATAACAAGGTTTTAGACTCTGTGCGTAAAGTTCTTGGAACTAAATTACCTGAAGTAAGTAATAAAAAGTTTAGAGAAGATCTTAAAAAAGCTTTTGACAAAGAGTTGTTTAAAGAAATTAAAAAGTTTATAGGTACTAGAGCTAATTATGAAACTTTCTTAAGTGAAAACTTTCAAACGGTGTTTGATACTATATCACAATCAACCGCTAACAAACGATTTAGACAGTTTGTAGAGCCATTAATTGATCCAGCCACGGGTAAACAAGCTAGACCAGATAATAATCCTTTATTTAGAAAGAAAGATATAAAGAGATCAGAGTTTATGGATTATTTCCTAGGCTCAGACGTAGGAGCATCAACTAAAGGAACTAGAAAGGATGCGCTAGCAGGTGCTATAGCTCAAGAATTAGCATTTGATGCTACTATGGAGGTTTTAGAAGATCCAGCTGTGCAAAACAGAATTAAAGATATTTATGAGTTACAAGGATTAAGACAAGCTGAGAATTATACAGCGGTTGTAGGTAAAACGATTGATAGAGCTCCGGGAGCTAAGTTTAGTATTACTAAAGCTGATGGTGTTAAAAAGCTTCAGCAAGAGTTAGATAGTGAAATTGTATATAATAAGGTTTTAGAAGGCGCAAGCCTAATGCCTATTATAGAAAGCTTTGAAAATAAATTAAACCCTAAAGAAAGAAATTTACTAAAATCTGAAATTGCAAATATAAAAAGAATAGCAAATAGATTTAAAAAGCAACAATTAGCTGTATTAGAAAACTTAGAAAATATTATTATCACTGAAGGAGATTTTACTGATAAAGAAAAAGCTAATATAATAAAAGAGGCTAAAAAGAAAATCAAAGAAAGTCCTACTGATACAGATATAGATGCTGTAGTTAAAAATATAGCTAAAGAGTTAGGAATAAAAGATGGCTTTGCTTATGAGCAAGCTATATATGATAAAATAAATCAAGCTATAAAAGATTATAATATAGAAGGTTTAGAATTGTCTGATGGTCCAACTGAAGTAGAAGGAGCCGCTGACTTAGTATCTAAAATATTTGGACAACAGTTTAATGTTGAGGTAAAATTAGAAAAACCACGATATAGTAGTGTAACTCTTATTTATGATCTATTAAATTTAGAAGGTTCTATTAAAAAACAATATCCATTCAATAATGAAATCATGGATATGGTTAAGAAAAATAAAGAGAACTTTAAAAACTATAGAGATAGAGCTGATCAGTTAGGAAAAGAATTATTTGGTGATCTATATGTTTCACCTAAAAAAATGGGTGATCCTATACCACGAGAAGTTTTTGATATGTTGCAATTTGAAGGGTGGCAAAATACTTTAACAAGATCTTTTGAAGCGTCGACAGATTTAGTTAGTCAATTATACTGGGCTAAAAATAATGGTACAGCTTACATACAAATAAAAGGTAAAGGTTTATTTTATTTAAGGAATTCTAAAAACAAGTCTTTAGAAAATCCATTAAAATTAAACGTACCACCTTTTGATGGAACGGTTGAAGCTGTTTTAGGTACTTCTAAGAATAGTGTTAAATCAAAAAACCCTAACTTATACAAAGATGCAGGTGTTACTCTTAAAGATGGTAAATTACCTGGTAGCAAAGGTTTTGTTAGTGTTGGTATGAGAGTTCAAATGATGAACTTAAAAGGTTTAAAAGAATCTGATATTCATTTGGACAATATTAAAGGAGTTAAGAAATTAATGGATTCACCAGCTGTAAAAGTAACTAAGATTCAGCAAAATAATAAAGCATTATCTGAAAACAATAGTATGTTTTCTAAATCAAAAGTTGCAACAAAAGCTAAAACAGTAGAAGAAGCTATTGAAAAAGCAGGGCTATTAGATAAAGCTCTAGATGTAGCCAGAGATCCTAAAGCACCTGTTAAAAAAATTAGAGTGTTTGACTTTGACGATACTTTAGCTAGAACAAAAAGCAATGTATTTTATACTATGCCAGATGGAACTAAAGGCACATTGACAGCTGAGGAATTTGCAGAACGAGGTGGAGAGATATTAAATGAAGGAGGTGAGTTTGACTTTAGTGACTTCAATATAGTTAGAGATGGTAAGCCAGGTCCATTATTAGAAGTTGCAAAGAAAATACAAGATGCTAGAGGAACAGAAGATGTTTTTGTGCTAACAGCAAGGGCTCCTGAATCGCAACTTGCAATTAAAGAGTTTTTAGATAGTTTAGGTCTTAATATACCTTTAAAAAATATAACTGGTCTAGGTAACTCTACAGGTGCTGCTAAAGCTAACTGGGTAGTTAATAAAGCTGCTGAGGGTTATAATGATTTTTATTTTGCAGATGATGCTATACAAAACGTGCAAGCGGTTAAAGATGCTTTAAGTGTTATAGATGTTAAGTCAGCTGTACAGCAAGCTAAGATTAAATTCAGTAAAACTGTAGATCAAACTGTAAACGATATTATAGAACACAAGACTGGTATAAAATCTGAAAAAGAATATTCAGATGTTAAGGCAAGACTTGTAGGTAGAAAGAAAGGTAAGTTTAAACTATTTATTCCACCTTCTGCAGAGGATTTTGTAGGTTTATTATATTCTATGTTAGGCAAAGGTGAAATAGGTAATATGCAAATGGACTTTTTCAATAAGCATTTAATTGAGCCCTACGGTAGAGCTATGGAGAACTTATCTCGTGATCAAAATAGAATGATCAATGACTTTAAAGTTCTAAAAGAGCAGCTAGTTAAAGAAGGTTTAATACCTAAAAACTTAAACAAAATAGCATTTGGTGAATTTACCCACTCTGATGTAGCTAGAATATTAGCATGGAATAAACAAGGTATGAATATACCTGGTATATCTAAGTCAGATTTAAAACAAGTATTAGATTTTGCTAAGAAAAATCCAGCTATAGATGTTTTTGCTCAAAATTTAATTGACATAAACAAAGGTGATGGATATGCTGCTCCAACAACTGATTGGTTAGCAGGTACTATATCAACTGATTTATTAGACGGGCTTAGAACAGGTAAAAGAAGTAAGTACTTACAAGAATGGCAAGATAATATTGATTTAATATTTTCACCTAAAAATCTTAATAAGATGGAAGCTGCTTTTGGTACTGACTGGAGAAGCGCTATGGAAGACATGATATCTAGGATGACATCTGGCAGAAACAGATCTAGTAAAATGGGTAAATTAGAAAATAGATTATTAGATTATATTAATAATTCTGTTGGTACAGTTATGTTTTTTAATATGCGATCAGCTTTGCTTCAGACTATATCGGCAGTTAACTTTATAGACTTTGGTAGTAATAATATATATAATGCTGCTAAAGCTTTTGCTAATCAAGGTCAATACTGGAAAGATTTTTCTGAGTTAATGAATTCTGAGTTTTTAGTTGAAAGACGTAATGGGTTAAAACTAAACGTAAGTGAGTCTGAAATAGCAGATGCTGCAGCTACTAGTAAAAATAAAGCTAAAGCAGCTATAGCATATATACTTTCTAAAGGATACTTACCAACACAGTTTGCAGATAGTTTTGCTATTGCATCAGGTGGTGCTACATTTTATAGGAATAGAATAAATGCTTTAATGAAGGAAGGTATGAGTGAGGCTGATGCTAAAAAACAAGCGTTTTTAGAATTTAGAGAAATAGCAGAAGAGTCACAGCAATCATCTCGTCCAGATAGAGTTTCACAACAACAAGCTAGTACTTTAGGTAGATTAATATTAGCTTTTCAAAACACGCCTATGCAAATGAATAGGTTAGGTAAAAAATCTTTCTTAGACTTAATTAACAGAAGAAAGCGTAAAGGAATGACGCAGTTTCAAAGTGATGTAAGTAATATATCAAGAGTTACTTATTATATGGCTGTGCAAAGTATGATATTCTCAGCTTTACAACAAGGTTTATTTGCTTTAGCTTTTAATGATGAAGAAGAAGAAGAAAGTGAAAATGAAAGATATTTAAACGTAGCAAACGGTATGTTAAATACAGTCCTGAACGGTACAGGCATATATGGAGTTGCTTTATCTACATTAATATCAGTTGGTAGAAAAGTATACAAAGAGTCTAAAAAAGAAGGTGGTTTTCCAGGTCCTAATTATGAAGATGCTGCTAATGAAATGTTAAACTTTTCTCCTCCTATAGATATAAAACTAAGTAAGCTTAGACAAGCTGGATTAACTTGGAAGTATGAAAGCTACAAACACGATGATGCTAACTGGGGTATAGACGATCCTGCTTATAAATCAGCTGCATATGTCATATCTGGATTAACTAATATTCCAGTTGATAGGTTAATAAGTAAATCAGAAAATGTAAGAAGTGCTTTAGAAGATGAACAGCAAACTTGGAAAAGAATATCTCTTCTACTAGGTTGGAGAGATTATCAGCTTAATTCTACTGAAGAAAGGCAAGAATATATAGATTCTCAAAAAGAAGCTAAGTCAGCTTATAGAAAAAGAATGAAAGCTAAAAGAGATAACGAAGGCCAATATTCACCTAAAAACTTGCTAACACAAAAAGATATAGATGTAGAGAATAAACAAAAAGAAGTGGCTAAGTACAAAAAATTAAAAAAACCTAGACAAGTAGAAATGTTAGATAGTTTAGGTTTAAGTAAAAAACAGATTCGTAAATTACAATACGAAAAAGATAGAGTAGCAAAACTTATAGAGCTAATGAAAAAATGAAAATAGGAGAAAACACTGAGTTTAGGTTAGATTTAAAAACTATTATTAGTATAATAGTGATAACGTCGTCGTTTATGGGAATGTACTTTACTCTTCAAAGCGATATAGAAAAAGCCAAGGAATTACCAAAAGCTGTTATAGATAGAATAGAATATGATTTAAAACAGCAATGGCAAACAAACCATATAAAAGATCTTGAAGATGAAATACAAGAACTTAGAGAATGGTGTAAAGAAATGACTAAACAAAATAGAGATGGCAACAAAAAGAGGTAAAAAGAAAATGAAAAATCCATGTTGGAAAGGTTATGAAGCTATAGGCATGAAGAAAAAAGGTGGTAAAAAAGTTCCTAACTGCGTACCGATTAAAAAGAAGAAATAATGGATGATGCTAGCTATGAAAAATCAAACCGTAAAATGCGGTCTAAATATAAGAAAGAAACTGGCAAGACATTAGGATCAAGACAAACTAGTGGTAAGGGCAAACGTAGAGTATCTTTTGCTTGTAGATTTGCAGGCATGAAAGGACCTATGAAGAAACCTAATGGTGAGCCTACTAGAAAAGCTAGAGCTTTAAAAAAATGGGGTTTTGGAAGTGTTGAAGCTGCTAGAAAATTTTGCAACAATAATAAAGAAAAAAAATAACTTATGCCGGAAAAATTTAAAAAGCATATGATGTATAAAGATTGTAAAGAAGTTATGGCTAATACAATGAAAGATCATTTGAAATTAAAGAAAAAAGGATATGATCACAAAAAGTCTAAAGACTGTGATAAAAAATAAGGAACAAAAATAATGGGCACCATACCCAAAGTTCCTGTAACCAAAAAAGGGGATCTCAAATGAGGTCCCCTTTTTATATTTGTAGTT
>Ga0209337_1001019_pt1 | contig 21719 bp, 25 predicted proteins | sample LinPmetageLP53_FD_184044 | JGI IMG/M metagenome (GOLD analysis project Ga0209337, IMG submission 184044) | Marine viral communities from the Pacific Ocean - LP-53 (SPAdes) (version 2) | ecosystem: Environmental > Aquatic > Marine > Oceanic | place: Pacific Ocean | collected 2010-02-08 | reverse complement strand
TCTCCTGTTATTGACCCATATACATCAATGTCTAGTTCTTCTTTTTTAATATAGTCGTATATGTCTTTCCTGTAAGAATGACCTAAACACATTTGCTTGTTGGATGAAACGAAAGAACAGTTATTTATCTTCTTTGTTATCGCCGTATTATCATGACCGGACACCGGGGTGATCCACGGTAAAGTGCTACCAGCGTATGCGAATTGAATTTTGTCATGAAGTGCAATGAGATCCCAGTCACATGTAAAGATGATATCATAAGAATCAATCATCGACTGTAATGTTGGAGTAATTCCAGTAACAACCTTTTTTCCATCTTTGTCTGTGTCATACAGTCTTGAGAGAAAAGGAAGGATAGCACGGGATTCACATATCCATGCATACTTATATTTTTTTTCTCGGGGGGTGTGTACACCTTCTTCGAGTGCATAATCTACCCACAACTCAACATCAAGATCAATATCATCATCCCAAGAAAATGATGTTGGTGTGGTATTTGAGCATGATGATTGATGTCTACTGAAAGGTAGTCCTTTAACTTTCCATGTCATATTTATTTCCCGGCGATTGAAATTCTATTGCGTCTTCAGCAATACCCATTTTTCTAAGGTTCTCTTTCTTCGTGTCTGAGTCCGTGAGTCCCATAGTAATACATGTATTTTCGTTGGTATAACCAGGCCAGATACAAAACTCAGGTCCGACCAGTCCAATGTTCATTGAAGGAGCAAGTGCATGTAAAACACCGAATAAAGGTTCATGATCAAACACTGGATGATTGTCTTCTTTGATCTTGTCAATTGCACTCATCCACATATGTAATACCGATTTTGCCTTATCGTTATTCCTGAAGAATATAGGAGATGCCTTTACACCAGACAATTGTGCGTTAGAAGACGCCACTGCTACATCAACATCATCACCAAAGGTGTCGAATATATCGAGTGGTTTATGAACTTTACTATCAACATCCAACCACAGCAAGGGTCTATTATATTGTTGTAATTTTTCTAGTATAAATCTAGGCTTACTTAGACAGTTGTCTCTGTAAGTACCTAGACTTTCTTTATGCTCTATATTACAAGGTATGTCAAAAGAGTCCAGTTCTTTCTGTAGTCTCTTTCCATGATCACTATAATAAGTGCGGTCTTCTATGTCACTATAGAAACTGATCACCAATGTTTGCATAATAAAATAATCTTTCTTAACTGTTTCCTATATGATATTTAGGAATCAATTCCCAATCATCTTTCTCCTTGAAGGGAATGATTTTTATTTGTCCTAAACCTGCATACTGATCATCGTCTTCATCTTCATCAATTATCTCTAACAATTCCCACTCTTCTAGAAGACTTGCTATAGTATTTCGTCTTGCAATATCGTTTTTAGATATATCTGTATTCAACCCATCCAAAGAAAATAACTCTTTGAAATGCATTATAGCATACCTACCTCGCTTGTGCAAGATATGACACGACTGAAATAGTTTTTTTTCTTTTCTCGACGAGATCCCGATTCGGGTAAGGGTTTCACGCACCTTCAAGAAATCATCTTTTTCTTTCAAGGTTATTTCGACACCTAATCCTCTAAAAATGTCCTCATTTGTCATAGTACTTCTCTTTCATTATATCATTACTGACATAACTATTTATAGTTTATTTCATTTCAGGGCATTCTCCATACCTACTTCTTATTTCTGCGATGTTGTCTGGACTCAACATGTCCATAACTTCCCTTGCTCGGGTATTTGAATATCCATAGTGTTTCTTCACTACTTCAAGATCTGATTCTGTTTCATTCTTAAGCCATTTACTGAATCGTTTTCTCTTGCGAATAGCACCTACAAAATAATCAAACTGACACTTCTTGTCTGTCATATGATGAAAATTCATATTATTTGCATGAAGCACCGTATCTGGAAAATAGGATAAACACCTATTAACTACAAAGGGTGCATACTTCTTCTCTGCGAGATCATCACCATCCATAAGAGAATCCTTACTGTGATTGATCGCGTTCAAGTATTCAGTCAGTTTCATCAACCCACCACAGCAATTACATGTTCTCGTCGAATAACATCAAAATCTTGATGCATCCCCATACGAGATCTAGCATCATAAAGAACAACATCACCCACTGTGTAGGTTACTTCCGGAACATCGCCGTTGGGAATAGGAAATCCTTTACCCATAGAAACAATCTTCGCTTCCGAGAAAGAAGAATCAAGCACATCTTTAGGCTTGTAAATGATTCCTCCTGTTGTTGTTTGTTCTTCGTCGTAATTGATCTTTTCCAAGATCAAGTGATCACCTTCTGCTTTAAACTTTTTCATTTTAATTCACATCCCATCATGAGTTCTACAATACATGCTACTAAATTAATTTCTTGATCTGCTACGAATGCAGACTTATACTGATATTCCGCAAGCACCAATACCGCCTGTGGAATTGAAGATGGATTTAGATGTACATACAATCCATCATATATTTTTCTAAACAACTCAGTTGGTGCGTTGTCTAGATTCTCAACCACCCATTTCCTACACGAAGTAAAGTCTTTATCCTTCATGTTCTTCATGAGATCCTTAATATGTATCTCACCAATCTGTGTGAGGATTCCTGTATCAATCCCACCAGACACAGAGTATCTTTGAATTTCATTGATGACTCTCCTGAAATCAGGGAAGTGCTTAGTGATCAATTCTGCAAGGACTCTCTCCTCATACTTCACACCCTCAGAATCGAGAATGAACTTAATACGATTCATAAACTTAATTGCAAGTTTAGGTTTCTCCTCCTTCGGAATGCTAAAGTTGATACAGGTACATCTAGAATGCAGAGGTTCAATGATTCTGTTCTTGAAGTTACAGGTAAGAATAAACCTACAGTTCTTCGAGAACTCTTCAATGAACCCACGCAAAGCGGGTTGTGTGGACTGTGCGTTTGAATAGTCAAACTCGTCTAGAATAACGATCTTCTTATTACCCGTAATAGAAACAGTGCTGGCAAAGTTTCTAATCTTGGTTCTAAGAGTATCAATATTCCCATCCTCTGAACAGTTGATTACCAAGTAATCTGTGTCCAGTTCATTACACAGTGCTTTAGCAATTGTGGTTTTACCACAACCTGCTGATCCAGAAAGTAGAAGGTTCTGCGACTCTCCCACCTTAACCATATCATTGAAAGTTTCAGTAATAGACTCAGGCAGAATACAGTCTTCAATTTTTTGGGGTCTGTACTTCTCAACCCAGAGATATTCTTCAATCATAATATATAAATCTTTCAATCAACGAGTAAAAGTAGAATCAGACTCTAACGCAACCCAATACTTAATATCCTGTGTCTTGTGTGTAAATTGACTAACTACTTTCTCAGTGATGTCTACATCATAATCACCTGAAATCATCTTCATGTTATCTACTTTGAAGTAGAAAGAAAACTCAGAACTGTCCGCGAGATCACCGACATCAATAGAATACACATTGGTAGTGGTGTCTGACTTATCAAGTACTGCAAGTTCGATCTTATCGTTTCCAGATCTAACTACAAGATCTGGAAGTTGCAGAACAGATGCTGCCTTTTGCAGTTCGTGAATATCTGTTTCCTTCAGTTGAAAACTAATAACACTCTCAGGCATATTGATCTTGTTGTTGGAAGTTGTGAGCAAGTTTGGTGCAGAATAGTAATATACTACCTCCGACTTGCTGTTTCCGTTTGTGATCCTAACACAATTATCCTCAAACTCAAACACAGGACTATCGAATAGAGAGATTGTTCCAAGAAACTTGTTAAGATCCCAAATACCAAACTCAGTATCGAAAGTTTCTTCAACCACTGCTTCTGCCATGATGTTCTTCACACCGGAAATTGTAGTAAGAGTATTACCCGGACGGACTAGAATGTTCGAGTTGATAGACGCATAGTTCTTCAGAACATCCAACGTGGTTCGTGAAAGTGTCATTTTTGTTGCTGTTGTCATAATATAATCTCCTTAAGATCAATCTTCAAAGTCGTATAGTGGATCTGGATCAAGATCATCCACAACGATCTTTGTTCCATAATAAATATCTTTAATTGCCTGCTTTTCGTTTCTTCGTCTACTTTTTCGTTTCTCTCTACGAAGTCCGGCGCCTTCGATATCTCTCACATCTTCTTCTTGGTAATTATTACCAGGTCTCTTTTTTTTCTTACCTTTCACTTCAAAATTCCTCTATATGATTTGTTAGTATTTTTAGTTTCTTATCGATGAAGTAATTAAGGATCTTTCCTCTATTACCTTTAGGTTCTTTATGGTATTCCTCTAGTATAACAGATTCTACGTCCTGTGGTATACTAGAAAAATCAATTAACGATTTATTTCTATTCCAATTATCTGTGTTGCTCCATGTAGTCAGGTCTTCTTTTATTTCGGCAATACGCTTCTCGCCACAAGGCTTTTGTCTTTTGTTTTCATCGACAAAGGAATCGTCATCAGATAGAATGTTTGGAATTCCATCAGAGGTGTCACCTTTGATAATGTGATAAACTATAAACTGTTCAGGATCTGGACACGCCACCAAACGCTTCTTAAGTGGACTGTATTGTTCTACGTTAGGATACTTCTGTAACTGCTGAAAATCCTTGTCATTAGAAACAATCAAGATCTTTTCTTGTGTGTGATAGTGCTTTGCCAAAGTAGCAATGATATCATCTGCCTCGACTCCCCTAATCTGTACATTCTTGTACGGGAAATTCTCTTGCATCTCTCCACGAATAACATTCATAATGTCATGCATTTTAGACCAGTCGATACCAGACTTTGCTTGACTCTTTTTCCTATTTGCTTTGTATAGTGGAAAGATTTCCTTACGCCAATCACTACCACCGTCACTACAGATAACGATTTCACCATACTTCGCTTTGAATTTAGTCCTGTACATTCTATAAGTGTTAAGAATAAGATGACGTACTAAATCTTCGCTTAATTCTGCCTCTTGCTTCATTGATTGAAACAGACTGGCAATTATCAACTGATTGTTGTCCAATAAAATAATTTCAAAATCTCCTAGTTCATATCAAAATTCTACCCAAGATCCAGATCCATCGGTGTTTTGTATCCGATGAAACATTTTACCGGAAGCGACATCTAGCCACTTATCACCTTCACTTGGGTTTTTAGGTGCATCGGTAGTATAATCAAAGTCTTCTATTCTATTTGTGTTAATGAGTTTCCATCCACCACGTTCACCATGTCTAGGATCATACCCGCTAGTCGCTCGTATTGCAACATAAATATTACCACTTTGTCTAACATAATCCCCTCGGTTGTATGTTACCATGTTACCTTGAGGATCTCTGATACGGAAATCGATTATGTTATTTAGAGACATTTTTCTTTCTTCTCTTTTTTCTGATAGGCTTAACATCAATCGCATACTGATTACAGACTTCAATCCACTCAATAAGTGTTTTATGAAGACGCTTGAGTGCAACTCTACCCATAAAACTATATCCTTCTATGAGTTGAGGATCCTCTTTATTTATTGCCTGTAAAATTTCATTAGCATGAGGTTCCCAGTATTCTGCAATACGTTTAGCCTGTACAGACTTTACATCATTAGACTTCAACCAAGAGAGTATACAAAATTCAACCTTTTGTTTATTTGAAAGTTTTGCCGTAATATCATCGATCTTAAGTTCGAGATCGCCTAGATACTCTTCTACTTGTTCACGGATATAATCCTGAACACTCTTTTTGGGTATAGCAGTTTCTTTCTTCTTCTTACCTTCCTTGATAGAAGAAGAAAGAAACGCATTCAACTCTTTGGTTCTCTGTGCTTGATGTGTAGCACCCCTACTGATTAGTCTGAAAAACCTTCCTTGATTTAAAAAGGTTTTTGCTGGTAAAGATTTAACATAAGACATATCATCTTTAGAGAATCCTTTCTCTTTCATGTAATCTAATGTCCATGTTTTTTCTTGCTTTGTAGTAGAGTTTGTTCTGTACCAAGAATATGCCTTGGCAAGATCCCAATCGTATTCGTCTGAACTAAGATCAAATGCATTGAATTCTGGTTCTTTTCCGTATGCACGTTCAAGTAGTTTTTTTGAATTTCTTTTAGACACAATTATCCTTTGTTAGAGTTTACTATTATGTAGCGACGAGAACATCTTGAGAGATTGTTACGATCTGAGTAGTGAGGTAGTTTAATGCCTCATATGGATCTACATTAGCACCAGGTCGTCTATCTTCTACATGACCAATACCATTGTTGTTGGATGTGCTATGTGGAATACGAATCGAAGCAGATCTATCACATTCTCCCCAACTGAAGATATCAATTGCAGAGGTTTCGTGATTACCACTTAACCTACGTTCGTTTCCTGGTCCGTATGACGCAATTGCCTCGTCGTGTGTGTCCTTGAGAGATGCACACATAAGGTTTAGATAGTCCATACTAGATGATTCTCTCATTACCTTGGTTGAGAAATTGATGTGTGCGCCAGATCCATTCCAATCACCATCTACTGGCTTAGGATCGAAACTGATTGTCATGTCCATCATCTCAGCAGTCTTGTGAAGAATATATCGTGTAAACCAGAGATCGTCAGCAGCACGGAGAGCGATCTTGGGACGAGTCTGATACTCCCACTGGGAGAGCATGACTTCAGGATGAAACCCGTCTAGAAGGACTCCACTGTTGTTACAAAGGAACGCATGTTGTTCAGCGAGTCGTCTTCCCTTGACATTAGTGCTACCCATTCCACAGTAGTAATCACCCTGTGGTTTTGGTTCGCCATCAGGCCATCCAATTGGTTTGTCACTGTTTGATTCTATGATAGTGTATTCTTGTTCGATACCAAACCAGAGATCATCAGCACCACCAACACGTTCTAGTGTACGACGAAGTGTGGCGCGAGTATTACTCTTATGGGGTTTACCATTAGAATCGAATACCTCACACATAACAACGAACGAAGGATCTCTTCCACGATCCTGAACATTAGGATAAACCCTAACAGGGCGAAGAATACAATCGCTTTCTTCTGTCTTTGCTTGGTTTGTACTCGAACCATCAAAGCCAGACTCAGGAAGAATACCAAGAAGATATTCAGGAGTAGGTGGCTGTTCTAGGGTGAGGGTTACAAACTTTGTCTTAGAACGAAGTTGCTTATTCTTCTTACCATCCACCCACACATAGTCTAACTTAATAAACTGAGTCTTAGGCCACGATTCTGCTGGTGGTTGCTGAGGCGCGTTCTGAGGACGCTGAGGAGCGTTCTGGGGCTTTGGACGAGGTGGAGGTGCAGGGATCTCTTCTCCGTTTGCCCACTTCTCAAGGATATCCTTACCTCGCATACCACAAACACTGTTACCAGTCTTAGCATCAAGGAACAGAGGAGTACCGCATTGGATGTTAAACTTGGACGTAAGTTCCTGAGACTTCTTAGCGGCCTCAGTATCGGTAACGTCTAGAATAGTAATATCATGTCCAGCAGCACGAAGTTCTTCTACTACAGGATCCGCCTTTTTACACCACCCGCATCGGGGGTTCATAATATAAGTTAATTCACTTGTCTTCTTCTTTTTAGCCATAATGTTTCCTTTCAAGGCTTGAAAAATACAAACACGGGTTCGTACTTCAAATATTTATTGTCTACTTTACAAAAGTTTTTGCATTTAGGAATGCCATCTTCGTCTACTCGATTTTGACCAGGCATTCCCTCTAGTCCCATCTTTAAGGTGTATCTGTATATCATACCTAATGATTCCAGAATGTCAATACTGTCTTGTTCAATTGGTAGATATTTTCCACTAACTAATACATCTGCCACATTCCATAGTAAATACCTGTTTGGTCGTAACCACTCATAACAGGTTTCTAATGTTGGTCGCAAGAATCCATCTCGCCATGATTCATATGATGATCCATATTTTTTATAGGACTGATTTTCATCTTCGCTATAGGCTTCTCTGTTAAAATAAGGCGGTGAGGTAAATACAAGATCTACGTTTCCTTTGTACTGTTGGAAGTCTGGGTGTTTTCCGATTTCTTCTGATCCTTCCATAAATTGCCGGAACGTATTAGTTCTGGAAAAGAATGGATTTCCTCTATAAGTTTTGGTATTGTAAAAAGTAGCGAGAGACTCGTACTTACTACCAGAATTATCCCCATAAAAATTATCAGGATTTGGATCAGTCCCCACATAATGAATGCTACGATCATCCCGACAACCCATAGCCCCAAGTATGCGGCCACCCCACCCACTTGATGGGTCGTAGATAACAATTCGTTCTTGATCTTTGATGTCTTCGGTAAATCGTTCATATAAATACTTCGCAGTCATTGGGGGGAAATTCACAGCAGGTTGAATATACCCGATTCTAAATGATTTAAATCCAGCAGGGAAAACTTTTCTTCCCGTCTTATATATACGAATTGCGTATACTTTATCATCTGGCATATCATCAATATCGAAAGTTGAATGATGTCTGTATGACATCTTGTCTTTCCACTCCTCTACTTGTTCTCGGGTGAGTTGAAGAACATCATCCTGTTCAAGTTGAAAATAACCAGAATTAGCACCTTCACGAATTTTAATTTGCTCAAGCAGAAAATCATACCCAGAGAATATAGAAGGATTAGAGAAGAAAACATCCATCCACTCGACACCACTACTAACATCCACTATGGCATATTTCTTACTATGCTTTATCGCAGAAAGTGCATGTGTATAAAACGAATCTCTACGAAGGTGTCTCATAGCACCCTTTACTACTTGATCCAAGCGTGTATCATCTGATACTAAATCATAAATTGAATATCCATTATCCTTCTCGGTATAGTTAATTCTCGTCTTGAACATATTGGAAAACCATTGATCTACCTCAACACCCATTCTAGATTTGTTGATAATCACATCATCATTGACATCAGATAGTTCATCTGTATGAGTAAACGTGTGAACAGAATATTCTGCAATCTTGTTAAATGAATCTACAATGTCCTGTTCATTCTTCCCTGTTCTGGGAGGACAACCATGTACATCCCATGCAAGTTTCATTTCTTTACGCATAAGTATAACCCAGTCTCGAAATTGATCGGGTGTCATCTCTAATAGATCTTCAAAATTGCAATTGATATCAGAATCAATTACATAATCATTACGTTCATAATAAGGTTTCATCATTTTATCCTGCTGAAATTATTCTTCTTCTCGAAAACCAGATGATTACTAAATTTATCGGTCATAGAATCTGACTTATGACTGATCACGAATATATTAGCACGATCTCCGAATCTTGTCAAGAGTTTAAGAAACTCTTCGGTGCCTACATTATCTAGGCTAGAATCAAATACCTCATCAAGAATCAGAAGATTGCAGTTCACGCTATTCTTAAGTCGTGCAATTTCTCGCCAAGCAAGAAGAAGAGATAGGTCAATTCTCAATCTCTCTCCCTCGCTGAAACTATGATAAGTAAACTCGTCACGGTGGCGACTTTTGATTGTCTCGTCGAAGTTTTCATCCAGATTGAACTGACAAAAGAAATCCATATCTGCAAGATACTTGTTGATCAACTTGTTCATAATAGGAAGATAATGTTTGATGATCTTAGATTTGATTCCACTATCCTTTAGAAGAGTAGAAGCAATGCTGTAATAATGTTTATCTTCAATAAGTTCTTTTCTTCTTTGGACATGCTGTGTACCTTCACCTAGTAACTGATTCAGTTCGTCCTTAGTTTCTTGGACTTCAGTACCCTCAGATAAAACCGAAGTTATATTTTTTTGCAACTTGTTAATGTATTGCGAAGAGGCACTAATCTTGTTTTGTTTTTCAGATACAGACTTCTCCACTACGTCAACATCAGCAAGTATACTGTTTATTGTGCTTAGTCTTGTTTCTATGTTTTCTACAAGAACAGACAACGCAGTTAAAGATGTTTCTACTTCTTCTTTTTCTTTGTTCTTCTCTCCGATCATACATTTTTTATGGTGCTTTTGTATGTCTTGTTTGCAGGAAGGACATGTATCGGTTTCTTCATAGAACTTTAGATTCTTTTTGATGTTCTTTATCTTGCTCTTGTATTCTTTTTCTTCGGATTCTAATTTTATGAGTTTTGTCGGGACATCGTTTCGATCTTCAATGGTAGACATAAGTTCACTTATACGAACTTTATTTTTTTCTATCTCTATGTTAATCTCTTCAATTTGCTTCTGAGAATCATCTATATCTTTTTTATATTTGTCAACAGAATCACTAGACTTCTTTTCTAGTGTGTCTATGAATTTTTGTTTTTCGTCTACTTTACTCTTTACAATTTCAAGTTTAGTATCAATGTTTCGTATGTACTCTTTTGTCATTTGCAATCTAGAACGAACAAGAGTATTCATCACAGAGAACACATCAATGTCTAGTAGATTTTCTACAACGGATCGCCGATCAGATGCACTCAATTGCATGAAAGGAATGTAATTAGATGATCCAAGAATAACAACCTGACAGAATGACTTGTATGTCATTTTTAAAATCTGTTCTTCGAGAATCTTCTGATAGTCCTTAGATTGTGCATCTTGTGGTATCAAAGTGTTGTTCTTGAATATCTCGAACTTTTTAGGCTTCAGAGTACGAATTACTTTATATGTGTCTTTACCCACAGTAAAAACGATTTCTACTTCACAGTCTTTATCATTGATGCTGTTAGGAAGTTGTGGAATGTTTATACCACGAAACGATTTTCCAAATAGAGCAAATGTCAATGCATCAAGCATGGTTGACTTACCTGCTCCATTATCTCCCGACACCAAAGTATTATCGTGTCTCCGTAGATCTAAAACTGTTTTAGTGTTCCCGGTTGATAGAAAGTTTTTCCAACTGAGAGTTTGAAATACTATCATATTATACTAGTTCTCCAGTAAACCATTCGGGACGAAGATCGTGAGGTTTCCGGTAATCGACACGACCGATACCTTTTTTCCACCTTGCGAATCTAGCCTTTTCCCCCATGTAATAATTTCTGTATGCACTAACGGCATCCCCCTCCACCTTGTACTCATCAGGCATCGCCTGAGCAAAGGGAGTTTTCTTGTGGTAGGTGTCTCGATCAATGTTCTTGGGCCAAGATTCATGACAGAATTCAATAATAGATTCTGACGCATGACGACGACCGTATCTTCTTGTATATTCTCTACAGAGTTCTTTGCCGTGGTAAACCAACCACATGTAGTTACCCAATGTTTCGCGGGCCCAGATTGTACATGGGTGATTTACCATTGTAGCGTGGTACAGCAGGCGAGTGCGATTCTTCGTGGCATCATCAAGCCAATGCGTCCACCTTTTGATTCGCCTACCAGTTTTTGAATAACCGACATACTCTTCTCCGTCAAGGACTCGATGAATAGTCGAAAGCATCTGTGCGGTTTCGACCGGCATTTTTACAATGTGCTTGTCGCACATGTGATGTGCGGATGTTAGTGGCGATTCATGAAGTACAAAAATATTCATATCGAAAGACTTTCCATGTACAGTTCTTTAACAAGATGCTTCATCTTGTCTTTATCCACAATCTCTTCAATGAGATCTATTTCGTTGTTAATCAGTGTAACAGTATCTTGCGCCAAGTCAACTAGTTCTTTATCATTTTCATCAATTTCAATATAATCTTCTACTGTAGTAATCTTTGCAACGCCTATATCATACAGACTATCCATCAACCTATCAAAACTGTATGGGTGTTTTTTAGAATTTACTTCTACCCGAACATAACATCCTTCAAGGTAAGATAGATCTTCAAATTCACACGAACCAGAACTATCATCATATACTATTCGGTGAAACATCTTATATGGATTTTCTATGAATTCAAGTTCTCTGGTGTCAGTATCAAGAACATGAAACCCTTTTGGTTCGTTTAGATCGGCAAAAGTAATTTGATACTGTGTGCCTAAGTAATCAACATTGTCTTGAGTTTGACGACAGTGAAAGTGACCACTAATTACACGCTCGTATCTATCAAACAGTTTTGGATCCATACCACCTCTATGTCCAACTCCACGCATTACCTGATACCCGTCAAGTTCAAGGTGTCCTACTAGAATGGGTGCAGAGGCGTTCTTGATAAACTCAATAGAATCATCGTAGTTTGTTTTGTTTACCCAAGGAAGTAGTGCTATGTCCAACCCACCGAACGAAACCACTGATGGTTTATCATATACAGTTATATCGTTATTGAATAACTCTTTTAGGGAATTGATTTCATTAGTGTTTCTGTAGTATACATCATGGTTTCCTAATATACAATGCACCGTAATTTTTTCATCATTCAATCTCTGAATAAATCGTGTTCTTACCTGATGTAGTATACTAAAATTAACAAACTTACGACGATCCATTAGATCACCCGCATGTATTACAGTATCAATATTATTCTTTTTTAGATATGGGAAAAATACATCATCAAAAAACTTCATGAAGTAGTCAAAAAATAACTGACTATCTCCCCTTGCACCGAAGTGCGTATCATTCAGTATTGCTATCTTCATCTGTATTATCCATCACTGAATCTAAACCCTTTTTCTTCTTCTTTTTCTTCTTCTTGGGTTCAAACTTCTTTATATCATTTTCATTCAAATTAAAGTGGTGTGTGAGTGCCTGTCTTACATTTTCTTTATCGAAGTAATTACTCTTATACCAACTACTCAACGAACCATCGTCAGACATTTCCATCGCCTTATACTTGACATACGATTGCTTTTTTTCCTTTTCAATTCTCCGCAGAAAGGCATAATATATGATCTGCGTGAAATATGAAAATGGGTTCTTTGATTTTTCAGGATCAAAATTATGAGCATACATTAAACAGTTTTCTATACCATCTCCTACCATCTCCTCACGGTATGGATAGTTTATAAAGTTTGGCTTGTATGAGAGATGTTCTGCGATCTTAAGAAAGCATTCTCCGATATAATCCGTAACTGGAGGCTTGGGATCGTCACAATCTTCTGCTTCGATGATTTGTTTCTTCCAACCTATCATAGCAGCATAGAACTCTTTATTATCAATGTAGTGATTTGTTGTTTTTTTACTCATCTCACCCTTTCCTTGTTTGATTACTCATACTATACCACATAATGAACACAATTTCAAATTTAAAATGGATTTTGCTTGACAAAAATATAAATATGCATTATAATTTCTGTGTGCCCGGGAAAAAGGGGTATATTAATCTTCTTTAAAATAGTCTGTTATATCAGGACTCCAGTCAGTCCATTCATTTCCGAAGTCGTCATCGGACTGTCTTTTCTCATCTGGTTTCTTGTACGGCATATTGTTGTTCATAGTATCGATGAGATCTTTTATATCTGCGGCATCAATGAGTCCAGCATCAACTAGTGTCATCAATGCTTCAGGCGGAAGAAACATAGTCATCGTGATTAAATTTTGAAGTGGATGACCATTAGGATCTAAGTTCATATTTTCCAATTCTTCTTCCATCTCATCTTCTAGATCGTCTAACATGTCCTGTAAGTCTTCTTTTGATTCAAAGTTGTCTTTGATCTGAGACATAAAGTCCATAAATGACTTCTGCTTATCATCCATATTTTCTTCGTTTAGTTTTTTCTTGTCGATGATTTGTGGCTTAGTTACCTGTACATCTTCTTTTTCTTTTTCAAGTTCATAAAGATCTTTGACATCTTCGTCAGGATCTAAGTACGAAACAATAAAGTCTTTGGGAATTTTAGTTTCAATTTGATTAGTATACGCTAACCAATTACGAAGCACAGTAATTTCTCGTTGTCTACCAGACATATCTGTTATCAATGTATTTTTAAAGATCATAGGTCGAAAGACTATGAGTTTGTCTTTGTTGCCACCTGTGATCGATGCGATTAATTGCTCGCCGCTTTTTAATTTCAAAATCCGATATGATGTATTCATTATTCTGCACCTCTCATATTTGGATATTAAGTAACTTAAACTCGAAGTTCTCTTTAGTATATATCTTTATTCTTTCATCCAGATGTTTCATAGTGTGGTTTCTGTACTTCTTATGACATAGGTTATCACTAATATCATATAATTTTACTTTATTTTTTTCCTGTGTTCTACGTAACCCTCTACCAATCGACTGTAGAATTCTAATTACGGACTTGGACGGAGAAGCAAATATTATGTTGTTTATGTTCTTTATATTTATTCCAGTAGAACATGTACCATAGGATGCTACAAGAATGGCATTCTTTTCTTTATCTACAATATTGCGAATGTCTTCTCTTTCAGCGGCATCTGTTTCTCCGTAGATAAAGAATACTTTCTTATCTGGACATGCTTTTGTTATGAGATCATATAAAGGTTTTCCGTGCAACTCAACATAGTTAAACAGAAGTAAAGTGTTTCCGGTTATTCCACACGAGAGTTTTTTGATAAACTCATTTCGTTTCTTGTTTGTTACTATCCATTTTATTTCTTCCTGATAAGTAACACGTTTAGTTTCTTGAATTTCTTCGGGATTATATTGTACCACAAGGCAATCAATGTCTATGTTTGACAATAGATTTTTTTCCATAAGAGTCTTGGTTGTTGTTACATTATACACTCTACCGAAAAGTCCTTCAATAACTAATTTATGTGTGGCAGTTCCATCCAATGTACCTGTGGTTCCAATCCTATACGGACATTCTTTTAGTTTTGTCATGAGAGATGTTAATGATTTGGCTTTAAACAGATGACATTCGTCTCCAAATACAACGCTAAAGTTACTGAAATATTTCTCAGGCATCTTGTAGATACTTTGCCATGTAGTAATGATAACCTTTTTCTGTGTGTTCTTGTCTCTTCCAGAAAATATCATATGACACTTGTCTTCTGCTGACCATTTAGTCTTTGATGAATAATCTTTGAAGTCGTTATACATCTGCGTAACCAATCCCGTAGTAGGGACGATCACCAGTATTTGTTTGTCTTTTGGTATCACGGATTCGTAATATCGAAGTAACGAGTAAATGATAAGAGATTTACCACTACCTGTTGGTGAAAGAAGAAGACATCTATCATTATTAATTGCATGAGTTACTGAATTGATTTGGTGTTCATGTGGTGTTATGCTTTTACCGCCCACAGTTGGCTTTACAAATTCATTTATAAACTTTTCCGTATTCTCTTTAGTTGTCGTATGTGATATAGCAGGTGGTGTGTAGTCTACTGTATAGTTTCTATCTTGTGCAAATTTTAGGACATAATCCAAAAGTCCTGCATAGATAGTAGCACTGTGCATATTGTACAGACGAATTTGACCATCCCACAATTTGTTTTTGTATGCAGGGGTGTATTGGTAATTAGGCACCGAGAATGTAAAAAATCCGCTGAGTTCTTTTGCAACAGATCTGTCGCAAAGTACCTTTAACGATACCGAATCAATGTGATGTATTTCTATATCACTCATACACCCTGTGTGAATTTCAACCAGTCAATAGATGATCTGATAGACCATTGTCTATTGTTTATGATTTTTACCACACCCTCCAAGTAACTTACTTTTTCTTTTTGTAGTAGGATTTTGTTGCTGAGAAGAATAATATCCTCATCAGCATCCATAAATTTGTCTATATCAGTTTTCAATATATTAAGGTCGAACGGTTCCCATCCAAAATCTTCAAGTTGTTCTCTGCTGAGTTTACCTGTGTAATATAGCCATTTGTTTCTTCTAAGCACATTCAGATCTGATGTGTACTTACCCAGAATTAATTTCTCATCACCGAATAGGATTAAATATTTATTGTGTAGTTGTGGTGTCTTCATGGACTCGATGTCTAGTTCAGTCTTATCCATCGTAAGATCAACACTAGCCATAGTTCGCAGTTCATCTATAGTCATAATATAACTCCTTCTATCAGATTATAAATCAATAAAGGCAAAAGGTCAAGCAGAAGTTGTGTATTCTTCTACTGTATAATAAGTATATGCAAATGTAGCAGTTGCAATCACGGGTTCATTTTCTGTATTTGTTGAATCAAAATCAATACCACTAATCGATGTTGGGAATAGATCATGAAACATCACTTTCAGTTTTGGTTTATATGTGCTGTTCGTAATATTCAATGTTGCGTTTGAGAAGAAGTCTTGATTGTATTGACCACTTATCAAACTACCGTGATCCCAAGAGGGACTGATAGATCCCATCCAGTTATAAACTTCCAACCAGTTCTTCATGGATTCGTCTACCTGAAACGATACTGAAAGATCTTCAAATAGATATCTACCACCCATCCATTTTTCAATTATCCCAGTTGGATTTGCCTTTTCTACTGGAGTAAAAGATAGTGATGGTAGGTTTACTCTTTGACAGAAGTAAGTGACAGTAGGGAGTCTTGTAAACTCCATCTTGAAATAATTACTAGCCAGATAGTTATTTGTCTCTGGTTGTCTTGGGTTCTTTACTAGAGTAACGTCAGGAATACCAACAGGAGAATCACCTGTCATTCCTACCCAGTCTCCAGTATATCCACCCTCTACAGTATAAGACATAAGAAACTCCTTCATAGTATGTATAAAAGAAAAGGGGAGTCCCGAAGGACTCCCCTGTTTCAGTGTCTTAGATTACGCTGCATTAGGCAGTGTTACCGTGGAGGTTCTGAATGGTGAACAGTCTGTAGTAGACGTTATCAGCATTACCAAGAGCGGTTTGAGTAAGTCCTTCGTTAGCGAATGGGTTTGCAACCATTCCGTAACGAGTCTTAAACCCGATCTTGGGCTGGAAGGTGTTCTCACCAACCGCACGAACCATCTGGAGAGGAACGTATGGACAGTAGAAGAGTCCAGCATCATAGGGGTTAGTACCTCTATAACCGACGCAGGCGAAGTTAACGTCTGCTGAACCACCGGGATCGGTAGTTGCTGAGTAAGGATCGATGTAAACCTTCATCTTACCGTTGAGTGTACCAACGAAAGTGTTACCAGTGTCATCAACATCAAGTTGAGTGTTGAGTGCTGGTGATAGGTTTAGCCATCCACCCATTGCGAGTGCAGAAGCAACGTCCGAGGAGCAGATAACGAAGTTACCCTTACCGCGGCGAGTCTTCTTGGAGATTACGTTGGCTTCACGTTCTAACTGGAACATGAGTCCACGGAATCTTTCAGCACTCCAACGTCCGTCTGAATCTAGGTTCAGATCATAAGAACCCGCAGTGGTTAGATCCTTGTTCTGGGCACCCGATGAAGCCGATGCGTAGATGGTACGAACCATTTCGCGGTTGATTTCAGTAAGGATTTCAGTGCTAAGGATGTTAGCAAGTTCAGTTTCAGCATCAAGTCCATGAACCGCCTTGAGGTCTTGGGCGAGTTCAGTGGTGTACTCGGCCTTGAGGGCGCGAGTCTTGGCTTCAACAGCGACTCGTTCAATGCTGAATGCCATCTCGTTGAATGCAGTACCGTCCGAAGATCCGAGACCTTCAGCAGTAGCGGTAAGCATTGCACGGAAACCGTCGAGCGAAACTGCTTGGGTAGGATCGATACCAGTGTGTGAACCAGTGATACCACCAATTGGTCCACCGCTGGTGGCACCTGCACCGGAGAACTTAGCGAATGCTTCCTGATAAAGTGCTTCCTTACCAGTCTGAGTATCGTATCTTGCACGCATCGCAAAGATGAGTCCAGTGGGTGCAGACATAGGCTGAACACCAGCAAGATCGTATGCTAGAAGGTTAGGCATTGAACGACGAACAAGGCTGATTAGAATGGGATCGTAACCAGCAATGTTGTTAGCCTGAGCGTTAGTACCAGCAGCACTAACAGAGAATCCACCAGCACCCATTGCGTTCTGGGGAGCGGATTCGTGCATGTGCTGTTCGCGTAATGCTCTCTCTTGATTTTCAAGAAGTGCGGCAGTTACTTTACGCTTATAGGGATCATCGATTGCTCCCATTTCAGCGTGGTCTAGTACGGGAGCCCATTTTTCGTTTAGGGCATCATACGGTGTTTGTGATCTATTAAAGTCTTCCATCTTGGATTCTCCTTTTGACTCTGTTGAGTTAAGTTGTAATACTTGTTATATATACCTTTTGGGTTTTTAAGAAATCTTGTTGGCCTGTGCGTGTCTACTCATAGTGTTTAGATATTTATCCATAACACTACCTTCGGTAATCTGCTGATTAGTAGTCTCAGTAACTTCTTCGTTGATTGTTACTTTATCAGCAAAGTAGTTTTCTCTGAGTACTTTAATCTTCTCTCTGTATTGATCTACATTTTCAAATTCAATACCTTCTGCGAGGGAAGCAAGTCTTTCAACATCAGTGTCTACTAAACTTTCAGATTCTTCTGCAAACACTTCACCACACTGGTGTGCAGTAACTTCTTTACGAAGATTGACATTTTGTTCAAACAGATCGTTCATCTTCTCTTCGAGATCATGGTTAGATTCCATGACATCATCGACAAGATCATACTTCTCATCTGGCATATCGATGTAGCAGTTCTCGAACAGGGTCTTGAGACCACCGATAAAGTTTTCTGCAACGTCGGTACGAATACCCTTTTCAATAGCCATTTGGTTTTCTTCTACCCACTGCTCAACAACATAGTTGAGGTAATCGTCGAGTTTTTCTGTCAACTCTTCAGTGGTTTCTTCGATATGCTCTGCAAGGAGGTTCTGATATTGAGTAGTAAGATCTTCTTCAATCTCAATAATTCGTTCCCCGATGACTGCTTCAAAGACAGTACTTGCCTTTGTTTTGAAGTCTTCAGTAAGATCTTCTCCATCAAAGAGAGTACCCATGTGCTGTTCTAGTCTTTCTTGCGAAGAACCGGATGCAGTTGGGGTGTCAATTTTAGAAGCAGCAGCAGATGCCTTAGCAGCAATTGATGCCTTGTTTTTCTTATCTTTACCTTCGGTGCCTTTATCGGTATCAATCTTGGCATGTTTGCCTTCTGCGTCTTGATACAGATTCGCATCTTCCTCTGATTTGGTATCTAGAGTCTTTGTTTCTTCGCCCTCTAGAATTTCTTGATCGTAATCTGACATTTCTGTTTCTCCTTGTCGTGAAGTTGTATACTTTTTGTGAAGTAAATCTCAATTATTTATAATAATTAAATGCTAGACATAAAGTCCTTGAATACACTTAGTGCTTTTTCTTCAAGATCCTGTCTACATGCATTTTCGATAACGTGCTTGTACTCTTCGATTCGCTTTTCACGAACCATTCCGTTGTCCCAAATCCATTCCTTACCTTCCATGATACCGTTTACAAAGGCACCTGGCGCAGATGGGTCTGCAACTAAATCGACGGCGGAAAGCATGAAATCATCCTTCACATAGTTTACGCCTCTTCGTTCTTCGAGAGAACCCATACCACGGGAAGACACACCTAGTTTTGCACCCTCGTCGATAAGATTCTTTGCAATCTTACCCATTGGGGTTTCTAAGATTTTGGCTTTACCTACAATATCGCTTCCCTCGGTTCTGAGTTCTTTGATGATATGTGAAACTCTGTCGAGATTGACAGTAGGACCGTCTGGGTGGTTTAGTTCACCCATTGCTCGGTTCTTTGCAACAAATTCTTTGTTGTATCTTACTACTTCATCTGCAAGAACTTTTTGTGGGTATACTCTACCGTTTCGGTTCTTTCGTTCTGCTTGCATGAAGATACCTTCAATGTAGTGAGACTTTGTTCCATCTTCATCAGTCTTCTCTACAATCATCCGAACGTCTTCTGTCATCTCAGTAATTAGTTTCATCGTCGTTCTCTCTGAGCAGTCTCTGCTTCTCTATAGTACTTGGCCTTTACTTGATCTTTCTGATCATCAGTCATAGAAGCATACTTCGTTCGTTCTACACCATAGATACTCGCTGCTTTGACATCCTCATCGACTTCTTCTTCGTCGTCGTCTTTGTCGATGTTTTTGCCAATCTTTTTTCTACGGTTCTTTAGATACTCGTCCGAGTCGTCTGAGTCACCATCATTATCAATATCAGAATCTGCTTTACCAACAGGATCCATTCCTTCACCGTCGTCTTCTTTGTCGGTTACTGCTGCTTTTTTCTTGGCTTCTGCAATACCAGCAACACCTAAAGACTCTGAGTATACAAATGGAATGTAGTCTTCTTTAAACTGCTGTAGAGCATCTCCTATTTTGATAGTCAGTAAAGAATTAATTTCTTTCTGTGCATCTACTAGGTTTTCATCAAGAATATGCTTTAATATTGATTCAGTTGACATGATTGGATTCCTCTTCGATAAATTGTTCTTTACAGAAATTTAGAATTTTTTCGTATTCTTCTTCTGACTCTACCATCAAATTCCTCATTGTATCCTGATTGTCTTCGTTTAGACTATCATGAATAGACGAGATCATTGAAGCCTCTTTTGGTGTAATATGTATATCAATTCCGTTTTTGGCTTCTACAATAACAGTTTCATCTGTATACACTGCCAACTGTAGTGCGGGGATTAATGACTCTTTCATACTTGCTTTCATTTCTTTAGCAAGATAACGAATCATTTCTTTCATGTCTTTATCTTTTATACTACCAACTGTTACAGTCTTGCCTTTGGTGGATAAATCTCGCTTGTTGACTCCTGCTTGTGTAGCAGAAGTCATAAACTTTTTGGCTGTTTTTGGAGAATCAAAAGTATAATTCATTTCAATTAATTCATTGTTGTCTGGTTCAAAAGAAGATGCTAACTTCAACGGAGGGTTTTGCCCTGTTCGTTTAGCCTTTTCAAACTCTCTTTTTTTCTTCCATGCTGCCGCACGATCTTTTACTGCGGAAACACCAGCACCGACTACTGCTTTTCCTATTGATGAACGAAGTGAACCACCATCATTTTTGTGGTGATCACTGTGCTTGTGCTTTCCTGATATCGCTGACTTAACTGCACCAGATGCACTTCCTTGCATTTTTTCTCGTGCTGCGGATGCTACTTGAGGATCAGATGCTATTTTTCTTGCAAATCCCCCAACTTTTTTTCCCGCTTTCATTGTATTGGGATTATCAGCAGCAAACTTTGCTCCTCTTTTAGCAAGGGCACCACCCGCTTTGATACCAACAGACAGTGCTTTATCTGCCCATCCTTCTTCCATAGAAAGTAATTCTTTTGATACTTCCTGAGTCATGTCACCAAGTTTACCTGAAATTCTTTCTTTCATGGCATCAGTGAATGCATTGGAGAACGAATCTCTGTCTTGGTTAAGTAGAGAAATTACCATACTATCGATGTTTGATACTTCTGTTTCTTCCATTAGAACTGTCCTCCTTCAAGTCCACCGATTTCGTCTTCCCCTTCTTCTTGAGGCATTTCGGTTTTCTCTTTTTCTATTTGAGTGTTTATAAGATCTATGTCTTCTTCGGATTGCCTTAGAATGTTTCTTCTAACCCAATCTACCGAGTAATACTTACCTATGTATTCATCTACCTGGCTTAACATATCAAGACGTTCTTTCATAATTTCAGTTTCCTTTAGTTCACTAAAATATGAATCTTGATTGTATGTAAACTTTATAGTCTGTCGTAGGTTATTCCAATCGTCGTCACTCATCACACCCTTCAATAGAAGTTGTGTTCTGAGAAGATGCATTAATAACTCAGTAAATCTGGCGCGAAGTTTTTCGATAAATTTGAAGAACTTAACTTCGTCCCGAGTAATTTCAGCAGAACGTCCCATGTTGAATCCTGTATCGGGTTCCATTCTACTTGTGGGTACGTTTAATGATCGGTATACCTTCTTGAGTAGGTATTCGACATCATCC
>Ga0209337_1001018_pt1 | contig 21731 bp, 21 predicted proteins | sample LinPmetageLP53_FD_184044 | JGI IMG/M metagenome (GOLD analysis project Ga0209337, IMG submission 184044) | Marine viral communities from the Pacific Ocean - LP-53 (SPAdes) (version 2) | ecosystem: Environmental > Aquatic > Marine > Oceanic | place: Pacific Ocean | collected 2010-02-08 | reverse complement strand
ATCGTACTCGGTGCGATGCTTGGCGGAGTAGCTCTTATAACTCTCCCACATCTGGTCGCCGTTCTTCGGATAGAGTTCATAGCCGACCTCATCAACCGAGTCGGGAAGGCCGTTACCGCCCTCAGCCCACGCTGGGATCTTGCCTCCCCAGCCGATGCGCTTGTACATCTCTCGCTCTTTCCAAAGCTCTGGTCGTGGGTAGTGGCTATCGGCTGTGCTGATGACCTCTACGCCCATTTCCATACAGGCTTGAATAATAAGATTGTTGCCGAGATGCTGCTCAGGAATATCATTCCACTGGATCTCTCCGTAGAACCTGTCGCCGAAGATCTCCTTGAACTGAGCAATAGTGTCCCGCATTGCAGACAGTACATGGTCTGGACTCTTATCTCGGTTCTTCCAAAAGTCTCCAAACAGTGGACCAGACATACAAGCGGTGCTGATGATGAGCCCCTCGTTATACTTGTCTAGCATCTCAAAATCCATACGAGGATAACGATAGAAGTTTTCAGGCTGGTAACTATCAGAAACTAGTTTAAAAAGATTATTTAACCCGGTCTGATTCTGGGCAAACATCACAAGGTGACTGCGGCTATTGAGAGGATTGAACTTCTTCTGGCGGTCCTCATCCTCGATGACCATCCCATACTCTTCCTTCTTCTGCTTCTTAGAGTTAGCCTTGTGCTCCTCGTACATCGTGCGCCATTTACGATGGGACTTAATGAAGTAGGATTCGCATCCGTAGATGGCTCGGAAGTCTTTACCGTCTTCCTTCATTTTCTTTAAATGTTCCACCTGAAACGAGAGCCCGTTCATGTGACCGTGGTCGGTCAGAGCGTGGGCGTTCATCCCATTCTCATAGGCGAAGTCCATATGTTCGCCAGGCATCCCCAGCCCGTCAAACGGTGAGAGTCCAGAGTGAGCATGTAATCCCACGAATGGGATCTTGCTTTCGGTGCGGTTATCCATTAGCAACCTTTCTATTTTCTTATGGTTTTATTATAGACTAGTTCTGGGATTAGTCAAGCAAAAAGAAGACGAAGATTGTAACTTATTCCTCGTCCTTTGTTCCGCCATAAACTTCCTTGTGTCCATCTTGATAAGTGATGATAGTTTGATTAGCTGGGTGAGGTTCAATATGAACTTTCACAAAGTCACTCATGCTATCAAAGATGGCGATACCTCCACGGGGCGGTGGGTAGAGCCAGTGAACAACGCATTGACCTGTCGCCATGACGACGCCTTCAATTACGACACCTTCACCTGAAACACCCGTCTCATCTTGCTGACGGAAAACAGTGAAACTAGTAATTCCTCGGGGGGCCAACTTAGATGGTGGCTTTGGAATCAAGTCGTCAGTAACTTCTTCAGCCGTTTTTTGTTCTTTGCTCATTTTTATATCTCCCATAGGACCCCAAGACGTTATGTAACCACTTGGGACTTACTGGTTTTAAATAGTCAACCCGAGTCTCATCACTATAAACTTTATCTGAATCTATCTCTAGACCCCACGCTTTATGAGCTTCGTAGATGTCATCCTCTAACCAGTTAACTTTGCACTGAGTCCATCCTTGTTGGTCCACTCTCTTAGAAGCGACAACACCCATGCGGAGAAGTCCGTGATGACAATTCATTACAAATGCTCCTACGTCAATGACGCAGGGTTCTCCCTCAAGTCTCATAATATTACCTTTCTTAGTTGCCTTCCGGCTGGGACTTTGCCTCAGTGAGAAGCTTTCTTAGTTCTCGAAGTTGTAGGCGAGCCAGTTGTTTATGATGCCAACGTGACTTCTCAGTCCTTTGTTTATCAAGAGACAATTCCAAACGATTATTGATCTCTTTGATAAGTTCTTGGCATTTACTGTTCATTATATTATTCTACACAGATCAGGTGATTCTCGCCAATGAAAGTATATTTCTTTCCTCTGACCGTTACCTCTTCTATCCCAAAAGAATGGATGACCACAGTCTTGCCGGTTAGGTCGGTAGTGCAGTCAATAGCACAGTCCATAACCTTAGCCGCTAAGAACTCTTCAACCTTTTCCTCCGCCGGAACGAAGAATGCTCCCTGTTCTGGTTCCTCCTCTGTGACTTCAATAAGTAGTCTGCGATTCAATGGTTTCATCTTAGTTCCTTCCAATAGTCCTGTAGCATTTCAAATTCAAAGCGAGAAGTTTGAGTCCACTCACGCATATTGCAGTGCTTACAATAGCACTCAATGGCTATCTCATCACCAACAATTGCTCGTGTTTGTCCCGATGGCAACCAAGTGTGTTTGTTCTTGGACTGCTTTTCTTCTCGTTCACAAAAGCCCTCTTTAAGATCATCGGGCATAATAAAGTTTAGGGTAGCCATAACAGACTCCTTTCCTCTTCACATTATATAATACTTTTTGTTTCCCTTTAAGTAATTTCGCACTCGCCGCCTGCACAGGCTGCTTCACCCTTAAGATCAGTGTTGTCATCTTCTTCTACAATCTTAGAGAGGTCAACACCTTCAAGCGTAGCCATCATAGCATCAAACTTCTCCTTGGAGCAGTCTTCAAATGGTGCCTGCTGATAGGTGCCGCCATTGAAGGGCAGCACAGCCAGCCCATTATAATGTTTGCGGTTCTCCCACATCCATTCGCCAGCGTCAGACCATTCGTTTTCCCGTAAAGAAATAGTAGCTGAAACATTGTGACCATTTTGTCCTGATCGCTTGCCGGGATTAACCCACTCTTTGGTAATCTTCTTTACTCGCCGCAAAAGCTGGAAGGCAGACTCATCACGCAGGATAGAACCTTCGGGTGCTCGTTGAGGCACCGAGATGACGGCTGTATCGTGTGGACGGAAGAACTCATCCTCCACCAGTTCTGGGTGGTGAATTGCTAGGTGCCAATAAATTGGCTCATTTTTGCCAACTCTGATTCGGCGGATATAATAATCGTTATGCCAGGCGTGGATGCCACTAGATGTTCCTAGTGCTAAACTCGTTGTGCCTGCTGGCTTTACGCAGGTTGTACGGGCTGCCTGATTGATTCCAATCTTATCAGCAACACGGGCATTTTCTTCTTTGACTACGTTCGCAGCATCCGTCAAACTAATGTCGTCTTGGAGCACTCGACCCGAAGCGATGCCTGTCATAGACACACCAATGAGTGCATCCTTTTCAGTTGTTCGCTGCCACACTGGGCGAAGATAATGAAAGTCTGTGTAGCCTGCTTGGAGGGTGCCGATAAAGGTGGCAGCCCTCACTCGTTCCTCTAGATCATTTTGTCCTGTGATGTTACTAACATTAACTTCCGTAAGGTTACAGAACTGGAATGGTCGTAGTCCGATCTCACAGCAGGGGTTGGTTCCCCAGTCCTTGTCGTTGGACAGGTAGATGCCAGGTTCGCCAGCGTTGGATGCTTCCACTCGTTTCCATAAGTCTAGGAAGAATTCTTTTGTGACTTTGTGCCGCAAAAGTACAGCAGAGTTGTTGGCTCGTCCTCGCTGTGGGTTGGTCTCCCACCAGTTGCCAGCCTTGCAGGCAATCATCTCGTTGTCACTTGCGGAGAACAAAGAGATAAGAGCCGCTCGGCGAATGCCGCCAGCCAGAACAGCGTCGGCAATATGGCAAACGATGTCGTGGACTTCAATAGCGGACAGCTTTTCACCATCAACCTTTTCGTTCAGAACCCCCTCGACCTTAACCAAGCACTCTTTGAGAGGCTGGGGTCCTGGGGCTTTGCCACCAGAAGTTACAAGGCGAGCACCTTTAGGGCGAATATCACTATAATCAAATCGTAGCTTAGAGCCACCAAAGAAGTAGCTGCGGATAAGATGTTTGACTGCATCAGCCCATCCTTCAATACTATCATTTACTAAATACCTCCGAGTTCTTTCTGAGTTAGGTTTGTGAATCTCTGGAAGTTCGTCTACATGGTGGTGCTGGACAGAGTAGCCCACGCCGGTTCCACCAAGCAACAAAAACATAATCTCGCCGAACACACGCCAGTCATCCACAGGGGCATAGGCGCAATTGAATACACGATTGGGAGAGATTTCAATAGGCTTGCCTGCAAACTGCATAGAGCGCATTGAAGGCAACACCTTTTTATCATATACAAGCTGATAGTTATCCTTAATCTCTTGCTTGAGATTGGGATACTTCTTCATATGCATTTCCATATTACGAGCGACGAGTTCGTCCCAAGTTTCACGGCGTTGCTTTTCCGGAAGATATCGGGCATACTTCATATATACCGTGATATCCGATAGGATTTCCGTTGATAAGTCTGTGTCGCTCATGATGCCGCTTTCTCCTCTTCAAGTTTTTGTTTTAAATCTCGTAACCCTTGTTTAATACTTTTTTGGTCTTCATTCTGTTTTTTTTTATCGTCCGCTTTTTGGCGGGCGTCTTCTGCTTTCTTGTCTCGGGTCGCTTTGAACTTTTTATACTTCTTCCGAAGGTGTTCATCTTGTTCCTGCTTAGTCTTCATCACCACTGCATCAATTGTTGAGTGCTCGTCAGGCGGAAGAACTCGCATGTGAACCCTAGAGGTATCAATTTCCATTGGGTAGACAATGCCGTCAACACCGTTGCGGTTTTTGGCTACGAACATACGACCTTTGTTCTCAGTCTTATCCTCAACCGTGCGGGAGATGGAACAGATAAAGTCAGCCACAAAGCACTTGCTAAATGCTTCACTGATAGCTTCCATCGTGATGACCTCGGCGTTCAATCCACTACGGTTGGTCTGGGATGCTGTCCATACTGGAATGTCCCACACTTGACCGATGGCTCGTAGTTCTTCATAGGTATTGCCGAGACTGTGGCGGAGTTCCTGAGTCTTAAATCCAGAGGCTGTTGGTTTCAAAAGGTCAGCGTAGTCCACGATAATCATATCGGGATTGATACCCTTTTGTTTCAGTTTCTCTAGGTGCGTCAAAATTGTGCGAGTGGATGCCGACTTGGTGGGATACTCTTTAATAATGAGTTGTCCAGGGATAAGTGCTACTGCCTCAACAATAGAATCCTTCATAGACATTAAGCTCGTTAGCTCGATACCCGTGATACAAGAGTCATAGCGTTGGCCAACCACAGTGTCTGCGAGTTCTAAAGTGTAGTGGACTACCGTCTTGCCTTTGACCACAGCCATTGCGCCGAGGTGGGCAAGAGCCATAGACTTGCCTGCGCCAGTTGGGGCGACCACTACGCCAAGCTCTCGCTTGCCAAGTCCGCCTTTGGTAATCATATCAATTTCATCCCAATGAGTAGAGACGGGATTGCGCATCTTCATCTCAAAGCGGTCAAGAACATCTTCATGGTAGTCGTGCCCGTGGTCGTTATCAGCGCCGAGGTTCATCGCCTCATTGATGACCTTTTGGATCTGATCAAAGCTCTGGGACTGAAGGAGGTCTACCGACTTGAGGATAGCCTCTTTTAATTTCTGCTTCTTACAAAAGTCTAGGGACTTCTCCTTGACATACTCTTCGTCCTCGTCACCGATAGCATTGCTCTTGATGCGAGCCATAAACTCGATGACCTGTTTAATAATACTATCTGAGTAATCTTCGGTCTGTGTCCGCACAACTGAAACCATTGCTTCATAAGTTGGGTGCGGGTAGGACTGCTTGTGCTGGAACATCAGGTCCACAAAAACTTGAAGGTATTTCAACTCTAGATAACTGGTGTCTAGAACCTCCTCCATTTGATTCGCAAAGTTACGATCAAAGAGGATGGTCTTTACTAATTTTTCTTGGAAGGATTTTCCGAACTTGCTAAATGTATCGTGCTGTTGTTCGGTCATTTAAATTCCTTGTCCTCTACTATAACTTAATTGCTGAAAATGTGAAGGGCAACTCTCGTTTATTTTCTGTGAGAGTTGAGCATCAACATAAGCTCGTCAATATTTAAAGTGCCAATCCCATCTTTGAGGAGCATTGTCCTAATTTTGGTGCGATTGAGATCAACCCCGTCGTTCTCAATTGCATATTTTAATTTGCGGACTCCTTGCGGTGATATGACAGTGGTATATAGCTGCATAATATCATAATTTGAGGCAATAATTTCTTTACTTTCAAGAACTTTTTGAAAAGCCTGGACTTTATTTTTATTATTTTCTGCGTGCGTTAAAATATCTTCAAGACCATAGTCTTTATTTTCTGAAAGGAAGGGAAATCTTTTAGCCATTGTCTTTAAGCCTAGTCCCCTAACTCCTTCTAAATTGTCAGATTTGTCTCCAACAACTGCTCGTGCCCACGCAAAGTTACGAGGATGTATACCATATTCCTCAAGCACTTTATTCTTATTAATAACCTGTTCGTTCTTGCCGGGTCGCAGCAAAACAGTCTTATCATCGCAAAGCTGCAAAAAGTCTTGGTCATTAGATACAATAACCTTCTGCCACTCGTCATACTCACTACAATGACAGAGCCAAGCGATGATGTCGTCAGCCTCTACATTCTCCAAGGACACCTGAAGAACAGGAAGTTGCTCCAGATACTCCGTCAGCTTCATAAGCTGGTCGTATTTATTTTCTCTTTCAGCTTCTGGTGTAGCAAACTCATACTCTCGGTTAAGCTTTGGGGCTTTACGTCCAAGTTTATAATTCTTGTTCTTTTCCCTGCGAGCTTGTGAGCCACCCGGACCTTCCCAACAAACTACAACTCGGTCAGGTTTAGCACGGCGCACTTCCTTCTGAAGGGAGCGCATAAAACCAGTCAGCCCCCCAATTGGATTCCCGTTGATATCCAATTGGGGAGACATAACATAGTTACGGATGAACATATTTTGTCCATCAATGATAAGCAATCTTTTCATGGGGTCTCCGGTAAGAGTTTACTTCTTACCTATTTTACACTCATCCTCTAGAATGTCAAGAATTCTTTCTTTAAATTTCTTGTCTTCTAGAAGTTTCGGAAAGTCCTTGCTTTGGAACTTTTTATCTTCGCCGTCAACATTGACAGTATACCAAGCGCCGCTGCGAATACAGCCAGGCGTGCCAGCGATAGCACTAAGCCAGGAACTTTCATCATCAACGCCAACACGGTCGTTAGCAAGGTCAAACAGTACATCGAACTGACAACTCCTTGGTGATGGTCCGAAGCGAGACTTCATCGTCTTGGCACTGGTATGGAAACCAATGACCTGCTTCTTCTCGTTTAGAATCTGACCGTTGGCTTTTCCCTTGTGCTGGGTCAGCCAGATACGACTGGAAGCGTGGTAGGGTAGTGCCTTACCACCTGGCTCCACTCGGTTGTCCCCGAACATCACGCCGATGTTAGTCTTCAACTGGTTAGTGAAAACCATAGCGATCTGAGCCTTGCCAAGTGTCTCCGTTACTTTCCGCATACCTTTGGCTAGTGCCTTGGCAGTCAGACCGATACGGCTGTTGGGATCATAGTCCCCTTCAATCTCAGCCTTGACTGGAGTTCCAGCAACACTGTCCCACACAATACAGACTAGCTTATCAGGGGCCTTCTCCCTGATGAGTCCGATGAGACGTTCAATAGTTTCGAACACCTCTTCAATCGTGCCGGGCTGAACATACATAAAGTTGTTCTTTGTATCAAGGCCTAGTTGTTCCATAAAATCTGGGGAGGCTGCGTTCTCTGTATCAATATAAACAGCGACGCCTCCCATCTTTTGTGTGTTCGCTAGAATCTGAGTCACAACAAGACTCTTGCCACTAGCAGACTCACCAGCAATCGTGGTAAGTTTGCCAACAGGGATCCCGCCGTCTCTGCGGTTGGAAATAATATAATCCAAAAGCGTTGAGCCGGTTGAAATCCAAGTCTTTACATCCGTGGGGTTGTCCCCGTGTAAATCATACGCAATATTTTCTTTAGCTGCCTTGTTTAATTCGTTGCGCAAATCATTTACAAGGCTAGCTTGAGCCGCTTTAGCCATTTAAACTCCATTTCCATAGGGAGGGGCACCTGTAACCCCGTGCCCCCCTGCGGGTGCTGGTCAACTATGACAGCAAATCGTTAAACGCTGACTCAATGTCCTGAACACCTTCGATGCCCGTATCCTTTTGGGCTGGGGTGTTATTGCTATAACGAGTAGACTCCGAGGTAGTTGTGGTCTCGGTGTCAGATTCGCCTAAGGTATCATTAAGAACCTTTTGGCAAGCCTCGTAAGTAGCAACTTCAAAAACATCCGCAGCGACTTTGATGGTTTCAAGAAGAGTGTTGATTTCTTCTTCGGTCTTCGCCAAGGGTGAGGTGCGGCGCATAGGGCGCACATCAGTCGTTGGGAATGATTGACCCGACTTCTTGCCGTAGTCAATGCGAATGTCCGTACCCTTTTCGGTATCGGTAATGTCCCCGTACTCGGGGTCAAGAACTACATCAAGTAGTGCTTGGTAGGTGGTGCGGGAAAAGCCCCACCAGCGAACGCCTTTGTCCTCTTCGCCACGGACGACGATGGGAGCGAACACTCGCATCTTAGGCCAGAAGCGTTTTGCTGCTTCCTTTGAGCCGTCAGTGCCTTCGTTCCAAAGACTGGTTCCCCACTCTGCAATGGGATCGGGATCGCCATTAGTGCGTGGACTGAGGACAGTAGTCTTACCTTCGGCACCCATGCCGTAGTGGTAATATGCCTCAAAGAATGGATCGCCGTTTGGCGGGCATACTAGTCGCAACTGGTGCGTGCCCTCGTCTGGCTTCCAATAGTTTTCTGAGGAGTCGCCTCCCCTGGTCGTAAGAGCAGCGTGCTTTGCTCTCATCTTGCTCAAGTCAATACCCATTGTATTTCTCCTTTACTGGTTAGTTGACCGTGTATCTACTATACCACATTGGGAGAGGGTGTAAAGCTTTTAAGATGTTTTTATTAAATGTCCTTGCCTTCGTTAGCGCCCGACAAGGCTTTTTCTACCCTTAGCTTATAAAGGTCAACGTTCGGTACCACGAGCTTGCGATCAGACTCTAATAAGTGAAAGACCGTCTTTGTGGGAGTCTGACGAACGATGCGGGCTTTTTTGTTTCCGGCGATCCAGACTAAATCATCTACATCGAAATCAGAGCCGAACATAAATTTAAGTCCAGCAGCAAAATTGGTTACAAAATCTCTGAACATAAAAGTTAGGAAAGCAACTATAAATAACATCCCGTAGCCACCCACAAGATGTTCTGCTAATTTAACTAATTCTTCTGCCAGCCCTTCGTGTGTCATTTCCATTCTCCCTGATTTTGTCTAGTAACAATATAGAACAATAAACTGGGAAGTAAAGCAATGCTACAAGGGCACTAAAATATTTATCCGACATCTATTCTTCGGGTTCTTCACTTGTCTCGACCTTAAACACCCTCAAGACTTCCACTGGGTGTGTCTTTAATTCTGAGCCCGTCAATAACATTATTGAGTTTCTGTATTGCTCCCAGTCAAGCTTTAAGTGTTTCCCTGTTTTACCATTATTATCTTTGGCGACCGCAGCGTTTAAGGCATTTATTGTATATAAAGTATTTGTGTTCTTTTTTCTGTGAACACGCATCGTAAACAATCGTGTATTTAATGGTTTCCCTTTTTCTATGAGGGCGTTGTATGTTATAATTTTTTTCTCGGGCGCATCAGTAATCTTCAACAGAAATATCATATTGTTGGAAAGGTAGAAAGTATTAGCTATGTTTTCTACTTCTGTTAGGATATCTTCTTCAGAATCTGATGTGATGAAAGAGGCCAATAATATTCCTCTTGAGTTTGTTTTGTTCATTTTTTATACTATTCCCAATTCCTACTACAATAACTATAATAGTTAGCTGCTTATATAAGTAGGTTGAGAAATGCGATTTGACGGGTGGTCTATGCCTTTAGTTTTGAATCTTACTGGCATGGAACGAACACAGTACTATAGTTCTCTCAAGATCCGTGGCGTGAACTGAAAAGCCCGTATCTACTCCTTCTTTTGAGAAGTTTTTCATTTGCGTTTTAATCTTTCTCATCAATTCGTTGTCCGTAGCCAGCATTTCATCAGGAATGCCAAAATAAAAGTGTGCATTTTTCTCTTCTTCTATCGGATAAAGAAAACGAATTTCCGCTCGCTTGTCTAATGAAGTGACTCCAAAAGTTGATATTCTTGCTATATTCACTGGTTCATTTCGGCTCTCAAGTACAGATCCTGAATTGTCAAAGTACTTTGTCATAGCTATCATATATGCTATGAAATGATAAACGCTCTTTTCATACTCTGCAATAGACACATCCCCAATCAACTCTTCTACCTTTGTTCGATTGAAAATATACATCCTCTTGAAAAGACCGCTGCGAGCGTATTCCTGCAAAATATTAAAAACTATTTTACTATCTCTCATTTGTACCAAAGAACTAACATCTGGGTCCGGGCATACATATAGGATGCTTATTCTTGTGTTCTTTATCTTCTCCAGAAGACTTAGGATCACTCCTGATACTGGATCCCCACCCTCAACAACAAACAAAACTTCATCAGTTGGCTTGATCGTCTCTAGATAAGCTTCTGCGTCAATTGAATCAAACTTCTCTTCATAGTCTTGAATACTCTCTTGCTTTTCAATTACTAAGTGAGTGTGAAAGTTACCTCGTGATTCTAAATCTGTGCCAATTTTATACACACGGTACTCTGGGTATTCTTCAAACTCTGTGGCGATACCACAGCCGACTTTTCCTAAGCCAATAATTTTATTCTTCATAGTGTTTTAAATTCCCCAAGGAATTACCCATACTAGTATTTATCTTGAACACACCAAATTTTGTTGAACTCATCAAAGCTTTTATAGATGGAACAAGATGAGAGTCTTCATCGGATAAATCTATAACCACAGAATCGTGAATAATACAAGAGATAAATGATTTTTTTGCCCTAGTCCTCAATAGGTAGTCAACCTTAAGAGCTTGTAACAAAGTGAGTTCAGCAGTTGTAGATTGAACAATATAATTCAGTGCGTGATGTCTGTCAACATCATTTATAACTTTACCCAAAGATGTTGTTACTGTTGTCCCATCCCAGAATTGATTGACAACATTTTCTTTATCATAGAAGCTCTTGAGTACATCGCCCTCTTTGCTATTGTTGATTGATTTGGCCCCATATAGCCACGCAAAAAAAGATGTCTTACTCTGTTCTCTGGTTAATGATCCAGAGAAAACCTCATCCCGGTGAAAGTTATGAACATCTTGGTCAGGCTGTTGTTTTCCCAGTAACCCAAGAAGAACACGAGCCTCGGCCCCGTTGAAGTCGATCTCCAGAAAACGGTCATTGACCGGCTCTATAATTGATCTATAGTCTTTCTTCAGCGTTAGGATTGGAAAAGACTTCTTAGCTGTGCTTAATCTTCCAGTCTTTGTACCAAACTGATTATAAGTTATAAACCTGCTCCCTGTAGAAATGTCTTTTAGAATATTATTCTCTGGGTAGGATTTCAACTTCTTAAGATTTATGTTTAGCCTTCTATTTGATATATCTTCTAGCATTTGGCACACCTTAAGAAGATAGTCATATCTTTGTGGCCTGTCAATGTTTTTTATGATGTAATCTGTAATATCGTTCTTGACTTCACAAAAGTCAACCAGGAATCGTTGTGGAACCAAATCAAAAAAACAATTCTCAAACTGATTTACTTTTGATATTTGCAGTGACCTGTGGAACGCACGGATCTTGTCCGACGTATCCTCCCAGTCATCTTTCAAATATTCTGGGATAGCATCCTGTATGTCCTGTCCCTGAAGGTACAGACTAGCATACTCTATGTCTTCTATATCTCGTAAGTACGAAGAGTATTTCCACGTCCTAGAGATCTGTTCAGGAAAATCCACTAAGTCAAATATTAATTGCCCGTCGCAATAAATCCCGACGCACTCTGACTTATCATCTAAAGTTTGAAATAACAAGTTTTACTCTTTTTCTATACTCTATTTATATCGCCAACTGTGTCAAGCGTTAAGGAAGAGGCTGTAATTGGTTCAAGGATATCTTGCTGTAGATACTTTAACGCCAGCAGATATTTTCTATCGGTGTTACCACTAACAAAATTATAAACGTTCATCAGTTCTTTAAGACTTTCCTTGACAAACTTGTTTGAGTGTTTCATCTTTCTCTCAATTCTTCGAAGAAGATAGTAGCACTTTAAATTCCATTTGTCACCATAGGCTCCATTTTGCTTAAACTTATTATACGACATTACTTGACGATTGATAAGCTCAACACGAGACTTGAGGCATATTCCAGTGTCGTCTGGGATGAGAACACTTACATTAGGCTGACGGTTTACTAGGGAATTGTAGAAGTCTAAGAAATAAACTTTGATGATATCCATATCAGTGCGCCACACCTCTGTGTGTGCTGTTGAATAAAATACTTTGAAAGTTGTTTCGGCATCCTCAACACCGGCTAAGGATTCTCGATATTCATTATATCCCACAGCGTGTCTAACAATATCTTCTAGTCCCGGTATTGCCGAGTAACCAAATGGGTCTATAACAGGAAAATCATCTGGGATAAAAGGGTTGTCGCAGTCATCTGTATCGTTTTGGTTCCCTAAATCAAAGCTCTCTATTTCAACGCCCCTCATATATTCTTTCATAGCCGGAGATGAAAGATCTGCAACAAATCTCCAGGGCGCATTTTGATCAATACCAAATCCGTAATAAGTTGCAATAGAAGAAACAAGATCAAAGTTCTCATCCAACATATACTTTTCAGATTTTGTAAAATCAATATTGTGATCATCTTCGCTTGTGCTTATCACCAAACCACTATTTAGTGGAGAACAAAACGTGCTTTCAATAAACCCAGATACAGTTATGGGACCTACCACTTTGGCGTACTCATTAACAAAATTAGTAAATATTTTTAAAAATGAATCCACATCCCTTATTCTTTTGTTCTCTAGATTGAAGGTCCCAAGGTAAGATTCTGTGAATAGAGGGTAAACTGTATCAATCATATACCTATGATAATCAGCAGTCACACTCCTAAAGGACTTCTTGGCTATAAGATTGGCATAAGGTCCGTCTGGATCCAATATCCCCTTTTCTGCTAGTTCTTGCAACTTGTCAACAAAGTCTCGCCAGGCGTCAGCTACAAAGTTTATGGCAAACAAAGGCTCTTTTGAATCAGAGTGTCTGAGTTGCTTTAGATATGTTTCATTTACTATACTAGCATTTCCCACAACATTTATTCGTCCAAGATAAGTGTCTTTTCCCCAAAAGTCAAACGGGCGCTTTGGACCTATAAGGCGAACAATATCGTGTGAGTATTTTCTTCTTTGCTCATGGGTCCTGTTAGAGTTTGAGTCGTCAGTCGCAATAGAGAAAAGATATGGCTCATTGGTTATTACTGGTTTTGCTCTTTGTGCCATCTTTTTTTATCCCGCTGCTCCAGGCGACTGGAGGAACATACAAGTTAACCTTGTCTCATAAATAGAGGCATTTATGGTGTTTTCAGATTTTACCACCATATAATATCCGCCAATCCCCAGTTTTTTGGACACCAAATTACCAAGAGCAAAACCAGCATCAATATAAATAACGCTGCCATTCCTGAAAAAAGTGTTGCCAACCATTGTTAGTTCAACGTCTTGTGGCAGGACCAATGCTGACCCAGCGTTATTGTTTTCTATGTTTATAGCCCTAAGTTGAGGCATTTTCTTTTCCGAAAAAGAAAAAGTCTTTACCAGTCCCCTGTCACTACCCAGGGTTAAATGATAGATGCCTTTAGCCTGATCTTGGGCCTTGTTGCCTACAAGGCTTTTATTTGTACCAGATTGTTTCACAGTGCAGAAAACCGGAAAGTAAGTAGTCGTGGGTGAATTTACAGGCGCAGCCCCAACAATGGACTTGACCATTTCGTCAATAGCGTCGAAAGTCACACGTCCATGATTTGATTTACTGCGCAAATTAACTTTCTCATCTCTCGGGTAAGCAATGGAAGTCATAGAAAAATTAACACCAACCGTTCTGTTAGAATTTTTAAACGCCTCGTTTATTAAAGGAGCAACCATATTGTTCAAAAGCTTGTTTGTAAAATCTCTTAAGCTTATCTTGTTTGGAGGTGGGTTGCCGCCCAAAAAATTATCAATAAACCATTGTCCGAACCAATCGACACTGATTGGTATATCGGCAACAGAAAAAATCATATTCCTCTTTTTGGAACCTATGATACCTGCATCATATCCACTAAAACCACCCAAAAGGATGTTGCCGTCCAAGGACTCCAGTATTTCGTGTCTTTTGTCCAAGGCACCCGCCGCAATATCTAGAAGATCTCCAACGGTGAAGAATAAAACCTCTAGTCCTTTATGAGTCTGTCCAGACTTTTCAGTGGACTCAGGGTCTAAAACACCCTCTTTGTCTTCATCTACTCCTGCGTCTTTTTTGGACAGGTTTTTCATCGCTTTATCAAACTGCTTTTTTTTGCTTTTTCTCTGCTTAGATGTGGCCTGACCGACAATCAATTGACCGCCGGCCCCTGCTGCTGCTGATTCAACAGAGTTTGCTTTCAATATACTTGGTCGAATTCTTGCAGTCTTGATCTTGCCAGAATTTAAAAGTGCGCCCATAAATTGAGAATACTTGAGTGATGCCAGCCTTTTTTCTAAGATTGATTCAGCCTGGCGGACAGCTTCCAGTCCATCATCTATCGCTTCAAAAAGTTTTTCATGTTTGCTATTAGATGCATCATTATTTTCTTTTAAATATTGACGCAACATCAAGAGTGTTTTTTGTTCGTATTGTAAGGCACCAAGGTTTGTTATAAAAGAATCATTTACAAATGTTACTTCATCTCTAACTGGCGCATCGTGGAGAGCATTGGCTAAACTGCCCATCAGTTGTTTGTTGGCAAACGTAACAGAGCCTTTATCCTTCTGTCCCTCTTTATATCCAAAAGCAGAATCCTTAAAGGATGTGCCCTCTGCCTGGCTTGGGGCTCGTATCCCGAGCCCAGTTTCGTATCTTAAGGCTCTGGGGACTGTCCGGTTAGTGTTTGACTCATGAGTTCTACTAAAGATATTAGTTTTTTCTGGGTCGGATAAAACACTATCAAGCGAACCAACATAATCGATGGTAAGTCCTACTTGCCCCTGTTGTCCAAAGTTTAATTTATATTGAGTTAGGTTAAGAAGAATTATTTTCTGTGTAGCTTCCACAGCATCATAGAATTCCTTTGTTTGCGTCGCAGTCATTCCAGCAAAAACATCAGTTGGTAATTCGTTGCCGTCTTTGTCGTTGTTCTTCTTCGGTTTTCGCTCAGGCTTAGACCAGCCAACTCTTACCTTTATTTGTCGGAAATCTTTTTGGTCTTCTTTAGAATACTTATTTCTAAAAGCAGATACGGCAGCATGCTGCATCTTATCAAATCTTGTCAGGATTTCCTTTAGACTTTGTGAAGATTCTTTATCCTTAACTCCTTCTTCCGCAGTATTTCTGTTAAATATGAATCGCAAATATTTATCGTTTAAAAGATCTAGAATAGAGCCAAAATGCAATGTCAAAGTAGCTTTGAGTGTTTTGTTTCCCTCGTGTTTGTTGTCAAACATCCAAGTAAACTCTTTGACACCAACGTCGTCTGCGTCATTGGTAGTTTTTTTAAGTATCTTATTAAAGTCTTCAGAGTCCTTGATGAGGTGCCTATTTTTAGAAAGGAATTTTATTCTTTCTCCGGAACTATGGTCGCTAAAATTAATAGGCTCGCTTTTTAGTGTCTTTTTTTCACTATCCTGAAGAACATAAAAGAACTCTATGTTGGGGACCAAGACACTAAGCTGGGCTGGGGTGGCTTCCAAGAACTTGCTTATGATTGGAGGATTTGACATTCTAGAAACAAGTGTAGCCGCATTAACACTGTCAGCACCCGTGAAAATAGTTTGTGTAGCCAACACATTATCTAATTTAAACTTAGAAGGTGCCCGGTCAACAGTTCGAGCAACATCTGGCATACCACCCAACAAGAAGGCTTGGGTATTTGCCTGTCTTAGAGCAATTGTATCTTCTGCTGTTGGCTCGGCTTTTTCTTCTGATGTTCCCATTAAATATCACCGTTCTGTTTTTGGAAAAACTCTATCACCTGCCTATAATCTAAAGGTACATAAAACACATCCCCAATTTTAAAATGAGCCTCAGTTGGTTTTTGATTAAACCAGGCTATAATCCACCACAATGAAGGATCCCCATAATACTCAAAAGCTAAATTATAAAGTTTAGAAGTAGCTGTCCAATTTAAAGTAGACAAATTCATAGCTTGGCGTTCAGCCGGAGTGGGATAATAAAACCTAGCAGTATCATACTGTATCAGTTGCTTAATATCTCGCTTGTCGAAGAAAGACTCTTGATATGACATATCGTCATTCACAATAAGCTGTCTTCCGTTATATCTCCTACCTGCCATTTCTTAGATTCTCCATTAATTCTGAGACGTTATCTGTCCAGCGGTTTGATTTGGGTCACTTGAATTTGTGGTAGCTGGCGCTGTTACGTTTGCCGATCCAGGATTATTTAGTGAGGGAACTGGTTGGTCTGTCCTATAGGGATAACCGCCCGTTGACTGACGCAAAACTGGATCTCCCTCTTTGCCTGACGTCCAGCCCATAGCTTGTTCGTGGAGAACATTAAGTTCAAAATTTAAAGTGACAGTCTTGGGATAGACGGCAGGAGCTTTTGCTTCAACCCCCTGAGTGTCAAAGACCGTTCCGTCGTTCGCTGTGTATTCTCCCAATCCCTGACCACGCTGCTGGAACACTCCGTCATCGGAACGAACATCAACTGTAAAGCCGTTTATATACCCCAAAAGACCAAGATCAGGATTAGCTGCGTTATGAATTAGATTAAGAAATTTCACTCGCACCAAAGGCGACATATTCAACACGTTGCCTGCTCCGGAAGTTGAATAACTAGGATACATAAAAGTCATTAAGGTATTTATAACATCCATGTTTTCTTTAGCTTGTCTAAAAGAATTGGCTGGAACGTTCCAGGACATAGCGATTGCACGACTCGTATTCTGATAAACAGCAATCGGATCCATTCGCCCGTAGACAGTCTCAGCGTTCCAGTTTTGGGTGTATGCATCACTAAAATTTTCAAGGTAAGCCGGGAAGTTAACCTTGTATCCCGTGGGGACGTGCTCTATCTCGAGCTTAAAACCTTCGTTATACAAATTCCTTTCGCCAGAGATATTTTCTCCGTTTAATGCTTCCTGTGAACTTATGCCGTCTGTTAAACTTTTTGGGTCATATACACTCATTTATTTTACCTCGGAGTAAGATCATAACGATTGTTCATAATATCTACTACCACATTCCCTAAAATTCGTTCATTAACTTTAAGTTCAATTGTTTTCTCAGAAGATCTTTCGCCGCCTGGTGTATCATCACCACCGAACATCACCGAATCGGCTATAGCGGTCAACGCTGGTACATTTGCAAATGCAGAGGCTACCTGCACGTCAATCATTTTATCTAAAACTTGCATTGTTGCCTTCATATTTGCTGGTGATACTGTAGAAGACGTCTCAAGCACATTAGAAATTCCCTCAAATGCAGCGCCGGCACCAGCGGCTATCATTCCAATACCTGCACCAATCATCATTAGAGCGAGTCCAAGAGCCAATAATCCTGCGATGGCTGCGCCACCGCCTAATAAAACTAAGCTACTAGCGAACGAAGCCAAAGCCGGAATCAACATATACAACCCTATTGCGAGTCCTACTAGTCCAAACCCAAAGGCAACAATTTGCTCCATGCTTAATTTAGCAAATGCATCAACAAAGTTGGCCATACCTGTCGCAGCCAAATAAATTCCAGCACCAACCATAAGTACAGCAGCGCCCAAGGCTAGCATTATAGGTATTAATTTCATCGCCGCCATTCCAGAATTTCCGCTTTGCTTGACACTTTCTTTCTTAGTGTCATTAAGTTCTTCTTCAACTTCATTTTCTATAATCTTCATGCCTATTGATTTTTTGGTGTCGGCGATCTCTTTTAACCTGAAGAAGCCCTTAATCTTATCAAGCCCTATTCCAATTAAGGTTTTTGCATTTTCGGCTGTTCTTGCCAGTATTGATGATTTTGTTGAGGCGACACCCATTTGTTCCGCAGCGGCAACAGCCAACTTTACCATTGATAAAGTCTTAAGAACTCCGATAAACCCAGTAAACAAAGCAATTGCGTGTGGTATGTATCCATACGATAAAATATTAGCAAGTCCCGAGAACAGAGTCAATACAGGGCCAAAAGCAACCATAAGCCTGTCACCAATAGCGGCTAGTTTTGTTTGCACGGCGGTTAGTCGTTCGGCTCGGGCAGCAGCTTCCTCTTGATCTTTTTGGTATTGCTTATATTTAACTGGATCACCGAAAAGTTTACCAGCAACGTCAACAGATACCCCCATCATTTCAGCAACGGCTTGTTTTTGACGCCTATCAAGCTGATCAAAATTCTGTCCGCTTTGCTTAAACTCTTGTCGGAGCATCTCTATACGTTGTTCGTGAGTAGCCCCCAGCATATCAACAGAATTAATTTGCAGCCCTAGTTGTGCGTTCAATTTCCCTGCCATATCAGCAGCGCCTTCAAACGTATCCATCGCCTCAGCAATATTGAAGGCATCCTCAATATTAAGCCCAAGAGACCTAGCCTGCTTTGACAGTGATGCAAACTGTTTGGTACCCTGTTTTCCAAAGCGAGCAAGCTGAGGTCCTATTTTTGTAAAGTCATCGACAACTTGCGATGTGGGCAACGATAAACCCTGGGCCAGTTTATCAAACTCATCGAGAGCCTCCCTGGCACCATCAGCGCCCATGCCAAATCCTCGGTCCAACAAGTCAAGTGCCTTGGCAGATGATTCAGACGACACACCAAGTCTTTCAAGCTGAAGGACTGTATTCGCCAGTTCCTTCTGCGTCGCTTGGTTGGCCCCAATAAACCCGCCATATTGAGAATTCAATGTAGATATTGCTTTTGAAGCCTCTTCCGTTGTAACACCAAGTTCATAATTTTCAGAAACAAGGGACTTCATTTGCTCAACGCTCTGTCTTCCTAGTCCTGTATTTACTTCTACTGCCTTCGAGGCGGCATCAAACTTAAACCCTATCTCTGCTAGGGTGCCAACCATATCCATGCCACCGGCAGAGAAGTCTGCTTCCTGCATTTTCGCTACGGAAAGAGCCTTTGAAAATGAATTGAGGGCAAGCCCAGATCTGGTTTCAGAATCTGAAAGTCTATCTAAGGCGAGTTGTGCTTCGGAACGCTTCTTGGTGTTTTCAGCAGTAAGCTTGGTGTTATTTATAAGCTCATCACCGAGTTCTTTAAGCCCAGGAACGATTTTGTCTTTGGTTTCGTCAGCGTCGGCGGACTTTACTTCAAGTGCTTTTTTGCGTTCTTCGTTGGTCTTTTTAAGAGACAGCAATTGCGCCTCAAGAACTTTGTTTCCTTCGCCTTGAGCCCTCGCTAAGTCCGCCTCGACGCTGGCAAGAGTACTAATAACTGCACGATATTCGTCAGTAATTGAATTAATATCTGTATAAGAATTAAGCTGTTCCCGAAGGGAAGAATTAATATCGTTAAGCTGCTTACGGGTCAAGCCACCTTGTTCTTCAAGGGCTTTCTGTCGTGCAGTTAATAATTCAGTAGCTTCCGCTGCCGCTTTGGCGGCTTTGGCTTGCTCCGCTAATTCATCTGGTGTTTTTTCGTCAGCCACGGCTTAGGGTCCTATGGGTTTTTGATAGGCCAATTAATTTGTGCTTCTCGCTCAAATCTTTTAATTGCCACGTTAAGTTTTGACTTTTGTTTGTAGGTCATTGGATCATCAAGTCCGTATTTCTTGATATAATCCATATATCTTTTTTCGTTAACCAAGGCATCGGTAAATCGCTGAACCTCTATTCTGTTACCCCGGACCTTAACCGGAATTCGCCTGCCTTTATACATTTTTGATAGCAAATACTCAATCCACGCAGCGAAGACATGAAGGATATTTTCATCAAGCTGCCCTTTGCGAGCAGCGCCAAGATCGAACACTATTTCTTTTAATTGGTCTTCAGTAAGCATAGAGATTCCTCAGCAATATACACGTTTGCTTAGTAAGTAGGTTGTAATTCACTATTTTAATGATATTTAGCGACGCTTTGATTTTGCTTTTCTCATCGCATCATCGTGCGATTTAGCTTCTTTTTCTTTTTGCGTCACAAGCCTTCGTAAGAACCATCTTCTTAATACGATCGGCAGATTGTAAGCCTCAAAAAAGCTCCAACCTCCATAGTACTTTAAATTAAAGAATTCTTCGTAGATTGATTCAGCGTACTCATCACTTAGGCCAAAAAAAGTCAGTGTTCAGCGGCACCTCCAGGACCGCTTGTTCACCACAATGTTCGCACTCAAAGTCTTGAGTCATATCAATGTTAGGAGTGACTTTTTCTAGGATACCTCTCAGGTATCGTGAATCTCTGGCTGGCATCGCTGCAATAAACTTAGCTTTTGTAAATTTATCAGTATTATCGTTTATGGAAACAATCAACATACCCAACTGTGTTGTCAAAGTGGTTGACGCTTCATTCTTACGGTCATTTCGGAGTGCTTTTTTTGCGATAGAGCTTTCATCCCCACCAGTCAGCATCCGACATTCAATCGTAACTTTTGACATTGGAAGTGTGACTCTAAATGTATTACTCTCTGTTAATTCAACCTCGTCATCTTCTAAGGATTGTTCAAAATCAATATGTCCAAGCTCTTCTAGGTCAAATGAGTGCTCACAAGGTGTAAGACAGTTCGGGCAGATTACTCGTGTATCATAACTTGATCCATATCCTGTAGTTCTTGCCTTCACTAGGATTGCGTTTTTATCACCAACTAGCAAATCATCAAGTTTGATCGCTTTGTTAACGATCAAATTCTCCAGGACTCGATCAATTGCTATACCCTTTTTGAGAAGAGCACGATCCGTTAGGATATCCTCTTCTTTGGCAGTCATATACTTTATCTCTACCGTTGCCTGATTATGTAGAGGGTGTCCCGGTGGGTAGTATTTACCTTTGCTGGGTAGCTCCACAAATTCTGTGGGCAATGCCCAATTAAACTGCGAACCTGCCGCAGATGCAGCAACAGCCGAAGTCCCCTCGTCCTCTGGAGTTGGGGAACCCTCGGCTGCACTGAAGCGTCCTTCATTTCTGCTCATATTTTAAAACCTTTCTTAAGAAACAATTGTCGGATGTTTAGCCTGATTGTGTCTTCTGTGCCCAATCAAATGAGATTTCCATTGAAAGCTCAAGCATTTCATCCGATGTATAATCTAAACTACCACCGTAATCCACATTTGTTAAGAAAGCATTACGGAGAGTCCATTCCTCAATGACCATTCCGCTGCCATCCATCAACTGTAGTTGAGGGTCGCCACCAAAAGCATCACTAAATCCTTGCTTAGAAAGAGAATTAGCAGTCAAGCCTGGGGACTCATCGGGAAAGAAATATCCAGCAACTCTAAAGTAATCATAGAGTAAGTCTGTTGGGTCTTCAATTCCCTGAGATGGAGCGACCATCGTTACCGTAATCGGATCCCAAGTAACACGACCTGGGAACTTAAAATTGTAATCGAAGTAGCTATGTTCTATTGTGGAAACATTTGCCTTGGGCATTGTTGCCGTTTTGACATAGTACTCCGCCACATCACCTAGCTTAAGTTTAAACTTAAATCTTCTTTTTGGATCAACTCCGGCTTGAGCCCAACTGATTGCCATTTTTATATTTCTCCCTTAATAATAAGTAGCTATGAAACTAACTTTTAATCCTCAAAACTCGCAC
>Ga0209337_1001017_pt1 | contig 21754 bp, 24 predicted proteins | sample LinPmetageLP53_FD_184044 | JGI IMG/M metagenome (GOLD analysis project Ga0209337, IMG submission 184044) | Marine viral communities from the Pacific Ocean - LP-53 (SPAdes) (version 2) | ecosystem: Environmental > Aquatic > Marine > Oceanic | place: Pacific Ocean | collected 2010-02-08 | reverse complement strand
GTTGATTCTGTCGCAAATCCACTAATATTACCACTTGAAATATTAACATTAACTTTATTACTTCCTACACATGCTTCTAATACATCAACACCTGTATCAATATTTCCTAAATGTACTTCAGCTGCCGCAAGTGTGGTTTCAGTTGCTGCTCCAGTTGGTAAAGCACTTGATACTATATCAACTTGCATTTCATTACCACTTATAGCATTATCTAATACTTGTACTGCTGTTTCAATATTTCCTAAATGAGCTTCTGCTGCTGCTAAAGTTGCTTCAGTTGATGCACCACTTGGTAAAGAAATACTACCACTGCTAATATTTACATTAACTTTATTACTTCCTACACATGCTTCTAAAACATCAACACCTGTATCAATATTTCCTAAATGAACTTCTGCTGCTGCTAAAGTTGCTTCAGTTGATGCACCACTTGGTAAAGCAATTGTACCACTTGAAATATTAACATTTACTTTATTACTTCCTACACATGCTTCTAAAACATCTATTCCAGTATCAATATTTCCTAAATGAGCTTCAGCATCAGTATTTTTTGATAAAATACTATCTAATTTTGTATTATGTAATACTTGATTAGCATTTGTTGCTAAATCATGTGTGTGGTCTTCTTGAATTGACACCTTTAAATTACCTTCTCCAGTTAATGCTGTTGGCAATTGTGCTAATGTTGAACCACAATCAACATTTAATCTTTCACTACCTTCATTTCCTAATTCTTGAAGACAAACTTTTAAATTACCACTTCCAGTTAATGCAGATGGCAATCTACTATTTGTTGTTGTTAATAATGTTTCTAATCCATCAGTATTTACCTCTAAAGTATCAACATTTAAATTAATATTTCCAGTATTTTCTTTGATGTCTTGTAAGAGCTGAGTTTGGTCTGCTAATGTATTAGTATGATATAAAGAATGATTATCAATATGTCTATTATTTCTATGATTTAATTTTGAACTTTGATTTGGCAAAGGCATATAATTAATATTAAGAAAATCTTTTAATAAAATTAATAATATTATTTTTTATTTTTCTTTTGTTATTTTTAAAAATATACTATTATCATTTGATAATTCATCTGCTAATGTGCCATCACTTCTTAAAACTCGTATTTTAATTGATGATATTTTTATTGGTTCATCTCCCTTATGAAAATACTCAGTTGAACCTTCATCATAAGAACTTAAATAATTTGTTGAAGAATAATATTTACTTATTACACTCATGATTTTATTATTATACAAGTCTTGACCTTTAATATCAGTATTTATTCCATTTATAGATACTTCTATTTGATAATATCCACTTTGATCAGCTGCATTAACATTTCCATAACTATTATTTTGTATTTCACCTTTAGCATCAATACTAATATGTTCGTTTGTGGTTGAGGCAAAATAATCAATAAAAGCAGGGTGAATTTCTACTTCAGTGCATAAATCAAATGCTTGGGTGTTTGCAGAGGTTTGTGGTGTTCTACTAGCAGGTGATGGATCATTTGGTTTACCACCAGCTGCCCCAGTTCTTTTTTTAATAATAGCACTATCTAATGCTGCTAATTCTGTTGTTATATTTCTACCAGGAACCAATCTATTATCCTGACCTGAAGTTGGACTTATATCAAAAACAGGCACATTTGAAAAAACAGGATTACCACTTGCATCATTTGTAAAACTAATTACTTTTTCGCTATATCCTGTTATTAAATCTTTCAAATTGAATTTAAATTGGTCTCTCCATAGTGTGGTTGGACTTATTGAATAAATAAATATACCACTATAAGCATCTCCTACTATTTCATTATTTGTTGCATTTTTATATATCCTTGTTTCAGGCAAACCACCACCATCTCTTGTTGAAACATCTAAAAATGGAATATGCATTAAATCTATATTCATTTTACTTGAGTCAGGATTATAATTTAAACCAAAATTTGATGCACCTATATAATAATTTGCTAATTCTTCAGGTGAGCCGCCACCACTTGTATCTCTTATAGTATTTAATTGAAATGTTCTCGTCCCATCACTTGCTCTTATAAAATGAACTTCATCATTTGGATTACCTGCATCTTGCAAATCTTGTCGTAATTGCCTTGATGTTTTTAATAATTCATTATTAACTAAATTATCTTTACCTTGTGCTAAATCAGCTCCTTTTTGTGCAACACCAACATAATTCTGTCCTATTAATGTTGCTAATTCATCAGCACCATAAGATGTTGCTGGCAAATTTAGCGTTATTGTATTTCTTATGGGTTGAAATTTACTTGCGAAAGATGTATTAGGTGTAGTTAAACCTCTTAGCAGAGATGCTGATGGGTGTCCCAGTAATAATCCTGCTTTTGACATATCATCGCATAAATTTACTACACGTTGTATTGTGCCTAAAGGATTTTGTCCATCAGCGATATTAAAAATTAATATATCATTTGCTCCAGGTTGGTTTCTTGTTAATATTGGAAAATTTTTATAACCATATAACTTACTTGTAAGACCTTTAGCATTACACTGATCATTATATGCTTTCACAAAATCATCATTTAAGATCATAAATTGTTGCCCTCCATTTGTGCCAGTACCTGCAGGAACTGGTTGTAATAAACTTCGTATAATATCGTCTGTTTTGCCTCGTTCTAATCCACAATCAAGAAATTCTATCTTTTGACCATTTGCATCGCTAATAGTTAACCTAAGGTTAAACCAATCATCTTCATTACTGTGAACATATTTATTTGTGAATTCTAATCTTAATCCTTCAAGTTGAATCATGTTAGCTCCGTCAGTGCCAGTTAATTTTTTACATGCTACATATTTCTCACCATCAAAAGCACTAACAGGATTTACCCCCCTTGCTGGAACATAAGTTTTGCTGGGAATTATAGGGGGCAATAAACCCCCCTCATTACCAGCTGCATCTGCCCCATCAAAATCACCTCTATATCGTGCTTCATTCGTAGTTGGAATATCTGCTAACCAATATCCTATATCCATACTAATATCACATGTACCATTACCAGTTGTATCAGGTAATGTTATTAATCCCTGATCACTTTGTATAGTATCAAGAAATACTGAACCAACTTTTAATGATTCATTTGGATTTAATTCTATTGGTGTTGGTAATATAACTTCATAATCAGGACTATCTATTGTTTTCGTAAGACTATTTACTCCTTGTTGTCTACATTCAATTAATTTATATTCAGGTACTATAATAGGTTTTTGAGATTTATTATTACTCATAATATAAATTATTAATATAAAAAAAAAAATAAAAAGAAACAGAATAAATTATTATACATATTTAATACTATAACCACCACCACTAACAACTATAGTTTTTTGAACTTCAGCATATAAATTTACATCTAAAGCAACTCTTTCAATTGAGGCATTTTGTGCATCTAATACAGCAACTCTTGAGAAATCCATAGATAATTGATTAATTCTTGATGATAAATCTACCCCTATATAATCACTTTGACCTATTCTATTATCTTCATCATTACCAGTTCTTGGGGCAAAAGAACCTTGAGTATTGACTATTGTCCCCTGTTTATTATTACCTTGTGCTGGTGAATTAGCATAAGGGGCAATATTTAAATCACCCCATGCCTCTGCTAACACCATAGCTCTTTTTGCTGGACTATCAAGACCACCACTAAAAACCTCAGCACCATTTACTCTAAAATTAACATTTTCACCTATACAACTACGACTATCAAATGCACCTTGACCCATAACTGTATTTGCTACAGCAGGATTTTCATCAACATAATTATTTTTATTTGAAAAATTTTTAAATGCTAATAATCTTCCTACTAATTTATTATCATAACCTTTTATTCTTAAATTAATACTTTGTTTATTTGTCGCACCAGCAATTGGGGCAGCTACTTCAGGCACTTGGACTACATCATGTTCTAATTCAGTATACATAGCACCTTTAAAACCACTTCTAAGACTTTGTTTTAATTTATCATCAGTAATTTCATCAACGATTAATTGTGGTGGTTGAGTTGCTAATACTTCAGTTGTTAATTTAGCAAAATTTTTACTATCTGTATCCCATTCTATAAGTAAATTAAGATTTTTAAAGAGATTTGTATCTAAGAAATTAACACTCTCAAGAAAACCAAAACATTTTCTTAAATCAAGGTATGCACCATCAAGGTCACTATAATTTGCTGCTGTTCTCATTACTGGAACACGAGGAACGGAACCATCAGCATACTCCCTAATTCTACCACTATCATCTAAATGGAAACCAAGACTTGAAGCATGTGCTAATTTATTGTGAATATTTTCATTATCATAATTAGTATTTTGTAAATTATTAAATGCTAAATATCTATTAGCAAATCTTAAAGTCGCTAAATTTTGACTACCATCTCTTAAATGAATATGTTTTATTAAACCATATAATCCTGCTGGAGAAATTATAGGTGTGCTATCAGTTGTAGTACTGCAACCGATATTTACCAATCGCATATTAGGATAATAACATCTACCATTACCAATTAATTTAAATTCACAACGATTATTTTGAATATCAACACGAGGATCAATAACTTCACTTTCAATTTTAGTTGAGTATAAAGACATTTATAATAATTATAAATAAAAAAAAAATTAAAAATTAACAATAAAATATTCTTGTTTTTTATCTAATATTTTTTGTGGATTAAATCTATAACAATATCCATTTAATCGTTTTTCTGTATCAAATACATCTTTATTAACTAAATTTTGAAAAATTGTTCTAATTCTTTTATAATCATTAATATTAGTGTAATATCTTATTAAATTCTTAAATATAGAATACTTACAAAAACCTATTTTATATATATTTCTATATTGAAAATATAATAAAACTAATTTTTCATAATCTAAATTTTTATTAATTCTCATATAAATTTAGAATTTAAAAAAAAAATATATATCTATCTTATATGGATATTAAAAAAATTATTAGTGAAGATAGAAAAATTAAAGATGCATCATTAAATGCTTATGTTATATCATTAAAAAAAATAAATAATGATAAAGAAATAAAAAATATAGATTTCTTAAAAAATGTTGAACATGTACAAGAAAAATTAAAAGATTTAAAATTAACAACAAAAAAAAATAGATATACTGCTATATTAGTTCTACTAAGAGCTGTTGGCAAACAAGATAAATTAATAGAAGAATATAGAAAAATACTTGATGAATTAACATCTCAATATTTTAAAGAAATATCATTAAATAAAAAAACTGATAATCAAGAAAAAAATTGGATTTCATTAAAAGAGCTAAAAAAGATAATGAATAGTTATGCTGAAGAAGTAAAAGGTCGTGATTTAAAAAATAAAAATAAATTAAATCCTAAAGAGAAAGTAATATTACAAAGTTATTTATTAAGTGCATTATATTTATTAATACCACCTAAAAGATTAGATTATAATGTTAAAATAGTAAAAAAAAAAGATGAAATAAAAGATGATGATAATTATTTATTAAATGAAAGTAAAAATAATAAAACCTTTATAATTCAAGATTATAAAACAAGTGATAAATATGGAACACAAGAATTTATTGTGCCTAAAAAATTAAATAGTATAATTAATTTATGGTTAAAATTTAATGATTCAGGATTTTTATTAATAAATAATAGAGGTGGTAGATTATCCAGTAATGGATTAGGTAAAATGATTGCAAAAGTTTTCGCCCCAAGTGGGAAACAAATAACCTTAAATCTATTAAGAAAAATTACTATAAGTGAATTAATTGATATGGATGCAATAAAAAAGAATAAAAAATTAGCGAAAGAAATGGGACACTCAACAAATATACAACAATCAGTTTATTATAAGGAATAATATTAATCTACATTATCTATATTATCTATATCAATTTCAAATTCAAATTCAGTAAATTCATCTTTTACACCTAATATTGCATCAATATCCATACTATTTTGACCTCTTTGTATTTCTACTAATGTTTTTAAATCATGATTAGGCAACCCACCAATCCCTAAAGTACCTATATAATTATCAATTAATCTACTAAATGTATAATTAAAAAATACTTTTTTCTTTAATTCAACAATTAATTTATCTTTTTCTTTAATTTGTTCTTCAAGTTTTTCATAGGTTTCTTTAAAATGTTTCGCCATTTCTAAATATTCATTTTCATTCATTATATAATAATAATTTATTATATTTATATATATATGACGAAATCTTTTAAGATTTTAAAAGTTAAAGATAAAACTGATAATTATCATAAAGAAAATGGTTTATTATTTGATTTACCATTTAAATTAGCAATAATAGGAAAAAGTCAATATAGTGGTAAATCAACAATTATATTTAATTTATTAATGAATCCATCATTTAATTATCAAAAATATTTTTTGCCTGAAAATATATATTTTATAACAAATAATAAAATAGATGCAAAAATGAATTTATTAACTGAAGCACTTGATATACCAGATTCAAATGTAATGAATTATAATGAAGAAAGTCTTGAAATATTATATGATTATCTTGAAGACCAATATTTAAGTGAAAAAACAAAAAAACAGAAATTAATAGTATTTGATGATGTTGCGCCATCAGGTGAGCTGAAAGGCAAACAAGCAGGGATTATTAGTAAATTTATGATGGTTGGAAGACATTTATTAATAAATCAAATATATACAAGTCAAAAAACCAGTTTATTGGGAACAAATATAAGAAGTAATTTAACTGGTGCAATTATATTTTCAACAACCTTAAAAGAATTAGAATTATTAGAATTAGATCATAATTTATTAAATAGTAGAAAAGGATTTATTCAAATGTTTAGATCCAATGTAACCGATAAAAGAGATTTTTTAGTTATTAATTATAGTAATTCAAAAGATAATATGTATATGAATAAGTTTTTTGAACCAATAGATATAACACCATATAATGATTTATAATCCCATATAATTTAATAAATTATTTAATTGATTTTCATTCATACCACTATTAGAAAATTTACTTAAATCTCTTTTTGGTTGAGATATAGATATTTGTGGTTTTTGTTTTTTTTCTTTTGGTGCGACCCTAACAGGGGGTTTAGGTTTGGGAGGTTCTGGTACAGGTTCTGATTCTGGTTCTGGTTCTGGTTCTGGTTCAGGATCTGGTTCAGGTTCTTTTATAATTTCTTTTATAGGTTCTGGTGGTTTTTTATTATTTTCTGCTTCTGCAAGTTTCTTTTTTAACATTTCAATTTCATTAGTTAATTCATCATGTTTTTTATGACGATTTTTTTTTTCTTGTAATTGCTTTAATAATGCTTCTTCTTGTTCATCAAGCTCTTTTCTTTCATTTTCTTTTTTTAATTTTGTTAATTCTTTTTTTTTTTTTCTTGTTTCTAATGACTTTAATCTGCCTTTTTGAAGATTTCTTAATAATTGCTCACGTCTCTCTTGAGAAATAGGTTTTTTACCTTTGCCACGACCATTTTTCTTAGTTGGTTGTTTTATTTCTTTATTCTCAAATAACTCTTCTTTTTCTGCATTTTCAATTTCATTATCACTCATTCTTTGTAATAATATTATTTAACATAATTATTTTTATAAATAAACAATATAAATTTAGTAATTTAATTTAATTACTATAATATGATAATATATATATGTTATATATAATTTGTGCTTTTATAGCATACATTCAAAAGAATTTATTAAGATTTCAAAAATGATTTTTTTTTTCACTTTTTTCACTTTTTTTGATATTTTTTTCACTTTTTTATGTAATTTATAATATTTATTAATTAATTAATTAATTTTTTTATGTAGCAAAGAAGAATATTATATATATATATATATAACAAATAAGATAGTAAAGTATATTTAATAGAGAAAGAAAAAAAAAAGTCGTAAAGTCGTAAATTACATAAAATCTACAAAGTCCCATGAGAGAAATAAAAATATTAAAAAGTTTTCAAAAAACGTGTAAATTACGACTTTACGACTTTTTACATAAAATCAACAATTGCATTATTATCGTCTTTTTTCTTATATTTAGTTAAAAATATACTGCCGTTTGTCTTGATAGTAATTAATTGCTTAAAATGTATATGATTAGTAATATTTTCTATAAATTTCTTTTTATTCCAAATAGTTCTTTTTTCAATCATCGTTAAATTATTATAAAAATCACCTTGTTTAAATTCATTAAAAATATCTCTCATTACTATTTTATCTTTATCATTATTGGTAAAATAATAATTTTCATGTATCCAATTATTTAATGAATCACTATCCATTAAGAATTTATTACTTCTATTTTTTACTTCTTGTGGTATATAAATATCATCACATTCACTATTTAATAAAATTTTAAATAATGCATATTTATGTTGTTGTATAAAATCATAACTTTTATATTCAGCAGTTGCTAAATGATAATTGGGCAGCTCTGCTTCATCTTTATCAAAAGTAAATGTTTGACTAAATTCAAGATCTACAATTCTTCTTTTATAAGCATTAGTCATTTGACCTTTTATTTCAGGTCTGCTATTACATTCAACAACAGTAATATTATGTAATTGAATTTCCATTTCATCTTCATATAAACCCCTTCCAGTATGAATAGGATTTGCAGTAATCTTTTTTAAATTACCACCTAATATTTTTTGGTCTTCTTCAGGTTCGCTAAAAACTACAAATCTTTTTTGATGTAAATTTCTAAAAGTTGTATTACAACCTTCTTTAATAGGTTTAACTAATAATTCTGTATTACTTGTACCATAATAATTTCCAAGACATTCATTTAAATTTTCCATCATTAACCCTTTTCCATTTGAGCCGCCACCATTAAAATAGCAAAAATACTCATTTTGTTTTCCAATACAACCTAATCTTAAAATACTTAATAAGCATTTTTTTTGCTCTGCAACAGGCATAATACTATCAATTATATTATCCATAGTATGAATTTCAGTTAATGTAGGTTCAACATAATTATAACCAGTATGATTACTTATATAATCATATTTATTTACTTTTACTTGTTTTCTTGTTATCATATCAAAAGCAATATTTTTAAAACAAAAATAATTAGGTTTAACATTATCAACTTTATAACTATTATTATTTTCTATTTTTAATAAAACGCATTCAGTCATAGATTTTATTTTATGTAATGAATTTATAGTTGATCTTAATTTAAAACATTCTTTTAATTTTACTTGTAATGCATCTAAATCATCATTATTTGTTTTACATTCTTCAATTAATCTATCAATTTCAATAGATACACACTTAAAGATTATTTCATTAATGTTTTTTTTTAAATAATTATGTTTTTTATCTAATAACTCCCAATAAGGGTCTTTATAAATAAAATATTGATTATTATAAGAAATAATATCATCACCAGTTATATCTAAATAAAGTTGTGCTAAAGACATATCATCTCCATTAATAATCTGTTGATTATATTTATTTCTTATTTTATAATGTTTTGTTTCATTTGATATTTTACTATAATATGCAATAGTACCAAAAGTTAATTGTTTTGTTTTATCGCATTTAATAAATTTCCATACATTACATTTATTTTTATAACTATCTCCTTTTTGAGATATATAATCACATATATCAACATTTTTAAAAGTATTATATAATGACCAAATAATTCTTAACCAACTTTCATAGTTATTAATATATTTAACATCAATATTATCAATAATTTCTTTTTGTTCAGGTGTAATATTAAATGATGGTTGTGCTGTCAGCACATCATCATCAGCACACACTGGCACATTTTGAGAATTTTTCGCGGCCGCGATATTTTTCAGTATGGGTGCAGGATATTCAGTAAAAGTTTTCATATTTTCTTTTGTAAATGAAAAGGTGCTATTTATACATTCAAAAACAATATGATATACAAGATCAACACCAGATTCTAAACCAATTTTATTACTATTTTTATCATTAATATCTTTTTTAAACCACAAATGTGGCAATCTGCGACGAGTGCTTTTTGTTTGCCAACGCTTTCCATAGATTTCTAATTTTTGCTTATAATTTTTTTCATTATCCAAATCAACAACCATCATATTCGCCTTCCATAAATTAATTGCTAATGCATTAAAATAAGTTGTTTTATTTAATCTATTATTATTATATTGATCCATACATTCATTATAATTTAAATCTTTCCAACCAGATGGGATTTCTTTAACAAATTTTTCACTTTTTTCTTTATCTATAGTTAAATTAAATAATACATAAGGTATTTTATTTTTATTGCAGAAATCAATAACTTTTAATTTTTTAGGTTTAAATTGAATTTTTTTAGTTTCTTGAGTTTTAATCATTTTATATAAATATAACATTTATTTAATTTTAAGTAATTTAACCGAATAATAGAATTTGACTGGATTTAAAGAATTATTTAAATATATAATATAAATTAAGTTAATTAACTTTATTTAAAGAATAAAAACATATATAATATAGATTAAAATGCCTAAATGTAAATATTTCTATAATTATGAATTAACAACTAAAGAAAATGAAAAGTTTAGATTCAAGGAACGGCAAGATATTACGGATATGTTTGGTATTTCACTCAGCTCAATAAGACATATTATGAAAGGGATGCACGGAGAAAGATATAAATGGGCAGGTTATAGAATAATTAAGATACATGAAAAGATTAGAACATTATAAACTTTTTTATTTTTTTTATTATTATTATTTTTTATTATTTTTTATATTTTATTATTTGTATATGAGCAGTAGTATACAAAGTTATAATGAAGCATTAATGAATATGAATGCAAGTAATGTAGGACTTGACCCCAGTAGAGTGCCACCAGTGCTTGAAGACGAAATAAATGAGAAGGTTGTGGTTGGAAAATCAGCTCTTCAAGGTATATCTGGAGTTATGGTCGCACAATCAGCAACAAGCACATTAAAAAAAGTATTAAAAGGAAGCAAAGCTGCTAAAAATGCTGGGATTGCTGATGAGGATATAGATAATTTGGCAGATGCTGCCGCAAGTGGTGATTTAGAAAATTTAGGCACTCAAGCGTTGGGTGTTGGGATCAAAGCGGTTAATCGTGCATTAGGTCAAGGTGTTAATTATCTTCAAGATGCTGGCAGGAGCTTGGGTGATAAAATATTAGGGACATTTAAAAATAATCCAGCGGCAGAAAATACACCAGTTGATGATATTGCTGATAATCCTATGAGTTTTAGAAACCAAATGGGCAGTGATTTAGAAAGTGATATATTTTCAGGTAAAAGTGATATAAATGATTTAAGTGATTTAACTGATCCATTTAAGTTAGCAGAGGGCGAAGATGTGTTTGGTAGAGTAACAAGTGGTGCAAGAGGTTTATTAGGTGCTGGACAAGGGGATAGCACAATAGCACGAGCAACAGGTGGTGCCAGACCAGCACCAGCACAACCAGCACCTGAACCAACATCTGTCCCTGAACCTGCACAACCTGCACAACCTGCACCTGATGATGATATTAAACCTGTGCCTGAAGGTGAAACTGACGCTGCACCATTAATTGAAGGTGCTGATACTGATATGGATGTTGCTGCTGTGAGAGCTGCTAAAGCAGCAAAAGATGTTAGTGAGATAACTAAAGTGAGCGAAGGCATGGATGCAACTGGTGCTGCCACATTTGACCCAATTGAGGCAGGTTTGGGAGCTTTGCTTGGGATAGCAGGGACTATTGGTGCTGTTTTTATTAAAACTCATCATGTTAAAAATGTTGTTAATAATTTCGTTCAAGAGAAGGTTCCAGTTAATTATGCTTCCACATTACTTTAATAATTTAATAACATATATAATAATTTTTTTAATATTTCATATTTAATAATATTCCAAATTGTCAAATATACATAATAATTAATAACCATATATATATCACCACAAAATATTTAATGCATAATATCCAGCAGTTCCAACATTATTTTTAAATCTGCCATGTCTTATTCTATAAAGTCTTCTTCTATTATCTGCAAATACTTTTCCTTTTTCTTTTATATACATACTATAATCTTTATAACGCAGATCTCCTATTGATACAAGTTTTTTACCTGTTTTATCAAAAACATCTATTTTTTTATTTTTTCTTGTTGAAGGTTTAATAGTGACATTCAGCTTTTTTGCATTTTTAAAACTAAATTGACTAATTTTATAACTCATATATATATATATGGGATTATTTAAATTCTTGTGTAAAAAATTTAAATGCACTTCAAGTTGCCAATTTAATACAGATGAATTATTTGATTGTAATAAATTAAATCATAATTTAAATATGTATGATTTAAAACATAAAGATATAATAACAATAATGAATATATTAGAAAAAAGAGATATGAAACCATCATATCCCATTATAACAGAAATTTAATCTTTCTCTTTAGCAAATCTTTTATCAACTATTTTTTTTGCTTCTTTTTTTAATTTATCTAATTCTTTTTCAGTTTTTACTTTTTTTAATAAATCTTTAAATCTATCATATTGATTAAAATATTTATCTTTTTTAGGTACATCACGAGTATCTCTTAATTTTGCGTCTTTAAGTGATATATATAACTCGCCATTTTTTTTTTCTATTTTCTTTAAGTACCTATCAACTTTTTTTTTTAATTGTTCATCATCAAAATCAGTAATTTTAATTGTTGGTACTTTAGGTTTTGTGCCTTTAGGCATTACTTTAAATTTCTGTTTCTTTTTTTTAGGTGTTGTATCTAAATCAAATGCATCTATTAAGGCATCAGTAGTTTCTTGAGATTCTAAAGGTGTTAATTTTTTTATTTTTGGTTTTTCACTTTCAATTTCTTTTATTATTTGATTTACAGAATTTTTTAAAGATACATCAACAACTATATCATTTTTTTTAGCAATAGCACGAAGTTTAATAAAGACCTTTCTCAGCTCTTTTTCATCATTATTTTTTTTATAAGCATCAATACCTTTACTTAGCAAAGGTTGCATAATTTCATCTAATACTTTATCTTTTTCTTCATCACTTTTGCCTTCTCTCATTTTAATATCTTTAAAAGAACTTTTATTTTTTAACATGATTTGGATAATTTCATCTCTTTTTTTACCAACAACATTAATTAATCTTTTTGCTTTCATTTTTTTTCTTATTTCTTTTATTTCTTCACTTATTTCTTTTCTTATTTTTTTATTATGTTCTTTAATAAAACCTCTTAATTCCGTAGTTTTATATGAATTAAATATTAATTTCATTTATAATTTATTCTAATATTTTTTTTTAATTAATTAATTATTATATTTTTTTTTTTCTGCTGCTCTTTTTTTCGCCATTACACCTAATTTTTTATCGTTTGCTTTTTGTTTTGCACTACGTTCCTTTTTAGCTTTTTTAGGTGCATCTGCTTTTTTAACTTTAAATTTAACAGGTTTTTTTACTTCTTTACTATTTTTATTATGTTTTGCACCAGTCATTACAGTTCCATCAGGCATTTTATGAGTTGATTTTTTATTTTTTTTATGGTCTTTAGGCATTAAATCTTCAAAACTACCTGCACTAATTTCAGGTTCAAGTTCATCAAAAAATTTTTCATTAGGCATGTAATGATTTCTTGATTCATCAAATGAAAATCTTTCATTAAAGTTTTTTTTAACATCTTCACCTTTCATTTTTGATACTCCTGACACCAACATATCTTTTCTTAATGATTTATTTAATAAAACTAAATGTTTTTTCATAACTGCAATTGTAATTTTCATTTTATATTAAATAAATATATTATTTTTTTTCAATATTAATTTTATTACTTCTTGTTTTTGGTGGATCATAATCTAAAGTATCATTACTACATTTATTTAATGTTTTTAATTCAATATTAATTTTATTATTTACTTGGTTTTCATTTCTTATTAAAACTCTTTTTAATATATTAACACATTTTTTAGCATCATGTATTTTTAACATTCTTCTTAGCATAGCACAATCTTCACAATATGAAGACAAATAACCATCACATGGATACTCATTACAATAGGTACAAGGCATTATTAATATTATATATATTATTTCTATAAAATAAATATATTTATAAAACTTAAATGGATAATAAAATTAATATAGATTTGAAGATAAAAAAGAAAAAGAAAAAAAAAGTAATGGATTTATTTGAAAAACCATCTGCAGTAAAAAATATTAATTCATCCCAATCAAAAAAAGTATTAACTTATAAACAAAAAGTGAATAAAAGATTTAAACAACCATTAGATAAAAGTAATTCATTAACACATTTATCTAAAATATCAAAAATAAATTATATTATATTAAGACAAGTATATAATAGAGGCACAGGGGCAGCTCGTACTGCTGGTATATCAAGACCATCAGTTAAAAGTAAAGAGCAGTGGTCTTATGGAAGAGTATATGCTTTTATTGAAAAAGTATATAATAAAAAAGAAAAGCAAAATCAAGATGCAGATTTAATAAAAGAGGCAAGAGCTGATTTTGAATTATAATAAAAATTTCATATATTCTAAAAGTTCAGGTCTTTTTATATCTTCTAATGTTTTTTTTATTGAAACACCATAAGATAAATTATAAAAAACTAATTCTTCAATTTCATCTAAAGTTAAATTAACCATTTAATTTTAAAAATAAAAATATCTTTAATATATAGTGAAAATGTATATACCAGAAAAAAGTGAAGTAATTGCATTATTTATAGAGGATATGAGTTATTATGGTAATAAATTATATTATTTTTTTTTTTATCCTAAATTAATCAAGAGCGATAAGGGTCATAAAATATAAATATACAATATATCCTTTACCAGCAACTGATAAATTGGCACTACTTGAATGTAAATCAATAGTTAATTTATTTGTTTCTAATGATAAGAAATTATCAAAAGCAGTGCCTATTAAATAATTATCACCTGACCAAATATTTCGTGCATGTACTCTATTAAAACCACTATCACTTAATACCTTTAAGGCATTACTAATAAATTCACTTCTTGTTTCTAAATCATAGGAAATATATCCATTTTGATTATCATTAATTCTATAATTAACTTTATCCAATAATGGAAATTGTTCTAAAAGATTATTATTACTTAATAAATCACTTTCTTTATCTTGTCTTAAGAAATTAACTAATACACCTTTACACATTTTACTCGGTACTCTTGCATCAATACTCGTTTGAGCTGATTGAGCAGTTTGTTTTACATTAACTACGCTCTCCATCATAATTTTACTTCTTTTACCTTTACCAACATCAGGTAAAGTTGAATATCTTAATTTAACATTTTTTAATAAATAATTGGTACCAGCAACCATATCTTGTCCGTATAATGCTTGAGCGTTTTTCTGTAATGAAAAAGTAACTCTAATATTACCATTATCGCTAAAACTATAACCTGAACCTTGAGCTGCGATGGTTCTATTTAAACAAAATAGTGGTTTAACTGAAAATTTAGGTCTTCTAAAATCTTGATCAACAAAAGCGGCATTACCAATATCAGTTGCTTTAGCACCTACTAATTGTAATCTTGCATTATTTAAATTAGATGCATCTCTGCCTTCCGCATTTGCCATAGATGAATTATATGAACCTGAATCAGTAGTAGCAACCTGAACTGATTTATAAAATCTTGGATATTCGTTAATATGTTCTAATTGTCCATTAGGATTTTCTGTAGTTATATCGCCTATATAATTATGAAATCCATTAACACAATCCATAGTGATATTATCAGTATTAACTATTTTAGTTGCACCTGTTGAGAATACATTAATTTCAGCATCTAAACAAATTGAATTTGGTTTTAAGACACGACCATCACCTGAAAGCTCAAAAACAATTTGAGTAAATTGACCGAAACCTGCCTGATTATCATTTTGTGGGGATACTTGATGATATTTAATTTGCTCCATTTATAAATATTAAATATAAAAAAATAAAAATAAATAAATAAATTAATTAATTAATTTGTAATAAAAAAATATTAAATAAAAAATAATTATTTAGTCTTCATGACTTCAAAATAAACTGCATGTCTTCCAGTCAAATTACCACCACTTGCATTTAATTCAATAACCATTCTTTGACCTACATTTTTAAATGGTACAGGACACATAATCATATGTACATCAACTTTATTAGTTAATTCACCACCACCGCCAGAATTTAGTGCAGAAGTAATTTGTCGTGCCTGTTCAGTTAATGAAGCAACTTGTTTATTATTATTAGTAAATACTCTATTAATTAAATCATAATGTAAAAATGATCTTACCTTAACAGCTCTATTAACGACTTGTTTATTATCAATAGTTATTCTATAATTATCTAAATGTGCTTCTGTTGAAATAATATTAGTATCAAATACTAAATACATATTTTTACACATAGGGGGGACTTCATAATTTCTTGATGTACTTGTTGATGCAGTATAACTATCATTTTGAACCATATAAGTAGAATATATAAGAGGCATTTTTTTAGGACTACTATTAACTTTAGCAACAAGTTCAATTTTATTAATAACTATTTGAGTTGGTTTATTAGCAGCAGTTTGTGCGACAGCGTGGATTGTAGATGGCACTATACGAGGTGTGGTGAAAGTTTGACCTGCTGTTCCGTATCCAGCACCATCAAAAGTAAGAACTAATTTATTAGAACCAGCAGCTTTTTCAATTTTAGTAATTTGTCTTGTCACTTGATTACCAATACCAGTACTATTAATATTAGCAGTAATATCTATTGCCATACCAACAAACCACGGACTATCACTAAGGTCTGCATATTCATTAGTTGTTGTTAATGAATTTATTGTAGCAGGTAAATTTCCAGCAACACCATCCATTATAAAGTAGTTTTGAGTTGCTACTCCATGTAGTAATCTTGTATCATAACCTGCTACATGATCTAATTTAATTTCTAATTTTGCGAAGTCAAATTCTAAATGTAATCTTGTATCACCACCTGAAGTATCATAACTATCAGTATCACATACATTCATTAAATCTTTTAATGGGATTTTAACATCACTTGGTCTGTATCTACTTTTTTCTTCGCCAGTTGTATATAATTCAGTAAATCCATGAGGTTTAAAGGTTGAATGATTTTGTGATGCTGATAATTTATCCATATCATATTCTCTATGCATATCATTTCTTTCATAATATTTTAAATTACCACGAATTTTATTAACATCTTTAATAGTTTCTAACATTCCATATTGTTGAGAAACCATTTCAACATTTCTCACTAACTGCACATTATCTCTCACAAGTAAAGCTCCAGCACCACCGCTATTAAATTCTAAAAAAGTATTATATACAGCAGATGGTATAGTTGTATTTGCTACTGTAGCAGAAAAATTAACATTAATATGACTTTCTCTAAGGTTCAAGCTTCCTTGACCTGCACTAATAATAAAGTCACATAAATTTTTATTACCACTAACATCAAAAGATCCCTGTTCACTTTGAATTTTAATAACTTGATTCATTTTATATATTAATTAAATATTTTAATTTTTCATTTTGTTTGTAATAAAGATTTTTCTAATTTTTTTTTTTGATAATGTTGTTTTCTATATTCACAAATTTTCTCTTTATGTTTATCATAATATTCTTTTCTTGTTTGTAATGGTATAATTTTATTAATAGTATTAAAATTCTCAATAAAAAATCTTTCTCTTGTTTTTAGCTCAATTACATCTTTACATGGATACTCTTCAATCAATACCATTTCATGATCATCATATTTTAATATATCTTGTGCAGTACAATATTTATTTCTTCGTAAATCCTTAAAGTGTGATTGTAATCTTTGCCTTAATGTATAAGTTGTAGATCCAACATATACTTTATCTGTATGTGATGATTTAATTAAATAAATTTTTGAATCTTTATAATTAACCATATATAATTTAATTAGATTATATTTTTCTTAAATAAACTTTTAATAGATTTAGTTAAAGTTAATTAATTTTTTATTCTAACCAAATAATATCTTTAGGTAAATTCATTTTATAACAATAATAAAAACAATCAAAGTTGCAAGATGTACCCCAATTTTCAGGTACTTCACCATTAATTTTTTTAAGAAAATGAATTCTTTTTCGTGGTATAATAATTTGAATTCCTTTATCTTTCCATTTTCTAAAATATTGTGTGTTTATTTTACTTGATGGAAATATTAATATAAATGGTTTATCTATTTCATATAATCTATTCATTATTTCTTTACTTAATGAAAAAGGTGGATTACTAATTATTATCTCTCCTAAATCATTATCAAAAAAATCTACTTGTGTATGTATAACTTTAAATCCTAATTCTTTTAAATATTCACCACTTGTACCATCTCCATAAAATGCCTCCCATATTACTTTATCTTGTGGTATAAATTGTTTAATATTATCCCAAGCATATTTAGGTGTCATATAGTCATCATGTTTAATAAATGTTTTTGTGTGAAATCCTGCCATATATAAATAAATAATATTTAAAATATATTTTAATAACGATGCATTATATAAAAATTAAATCTTTTTCTAAATTCATTTTATAACAAAAATACATAACACCAAAAGGTGGTGTATATCCTTTTTTAGGGTGAGTTAAATGTGTAAATGTAGGTCTTGTAAATGGTATAATAATTTGTAAATCATCTTTAAATAATCTTTGAAACCATTTCAGTAATATAACTTTTGAAAAAGATATTAATATAAATGGTTTATCTAATTCTTTTAATCTTATACATATATCTTTAAATTTACTAAATGGTGGATTATCTATTATTAGCTCATATTGTTCAGGTTGATAATTAAAAAAATCTTTATCTTCATGTATTATATCTATATTAAATAACTCTTTAAAATGTTTCTTTTGTGTGCCTTTACAATAAAAAGGTGACCATATTATTTTATCTTTAGGGATATATGCATCTATGATCTCCCAACCTTTTTTATCTGTCTCATAATTATCACTATCTTTATCACAATTAAAACTCATAATATTCTATAATTGTAATAAATATATTAAAAATAGAATAAAAACACATTTATTTAATGTCTTTAAATCCTATAAACTGCTTAATTCATTATAAAAAAGGCACTTAAGACATAAATTTTAAAATTTATGTTTAAATAGTGTAAAAACAAACAAATTAAGCATACTTAAGGATTTATTAAATCCTTTAATATTCTATTTTATGCTATTTTTATCATTTACAAGCACATTTATCTCTTATAACTAAGTTAAGTGTTGATTGACCTTCAGTAAGTATCTCATCAAAATCTTCATTAACAATTCGTGCATTAATATTTCTTAATCTTAAAGGATTATTATTCTTTAATGAAATAAAAAATTTCTCATTTGGTTCATAATCTATTACAGAGCTGGTTTGGTTTAAGTGCATACTTCTCGTTGGTATAACTGCTAATATATTTTTTTGTCCTTCAAATTGACTATCATAACTTTCTAAAGGCATATTTAACATTTCAAGAACAAAAGAATCACTTGATATTACATTAGTTATTTTGCGGTCAGCGATATATTCGCCTTCAGGTGTTGCAACATCATTAGGATTTTGTTCTAAATCATCAAATCCTATATAATCAGCAACTTCACTATCTGCGAATTTTAATTTATAAACTGTTGCTCTACTATTTTGACTTGGTGCTGTGAGTGTTGTTTCTTCAGTGTGTTCTATATCTACATGATTTGGTAATGATGGATGATATGGGTCATCTACTGTATGAACTGATTTTAATTTACAATGATTGGTACCACTTAACATAGATATAAATGGGTAATAATATTTACTTCTATCAAATGTTTGGGATAACAATAATGTTCTAATATTATCTCGTTCGTTATAATGTGCTAATTCTATTTTACCCAGCGAAATCTCAATTTGTAATTGGTCATTATTACTATCAGGATCGCCGTCCGCCAATTTTACTAAATGTGTAGTAGTATCAACAAATCCATCTGGATCTTGTCCTAAAAGACCTGGATATTTAATTTTTATAAATTCATTAGATTTAGGGCATTTAATACCATATTCAATATCATCTTGAGTAAAATTACCATTATGGAATTCATCAACTGCATCTTCACTAATAAATCCCATTATAAATCCACCTTGAGCTGGATCATTAAATGTATCCAATCTAACTCTAAAATAACCAGCACCTCTAATAAAAGATTTATTATGAATAACTGTATGTGCTGTAATATCAGTAGTTGATGCTGCACTATCACTTTTAATATTACTATTGGTTAAATCAATACCTGTATATGTTGTATGTTGATCTATAAATGCACCAGTATTATTTAATATAGCTTTTTTAGAAAAAAGAAAACCAAATCTTGTTTTTTCATTTGGTGTAATATCTATATTTATTTGAGTCCCTGCTTCTTTTGCAACATTTACATTTAATTTATTATTCATTTTATCTTGAATATCTTGAAAAAAAGTAGTAATTGTTTCTCTTGTATACATATTAACATTTGCTGCTATTCTCTTAACACCTCCTGTTGCTTGAACCTGAAACTCAATTATATTATTTAATGCATTTATATTTAAAAATTTTAAACTTCTGTCTATGGTACATGATTGCAAAGCAATTTCACTATCAGGATTTATTACTATACCATCTTGAAAAAAACAATTAAAATTTCCTGTTCTGTCTTCACTATGTAATCTAATTAATTTATTACTCATATAATAAATATAAAATAAAATAATTAAATAAAATAAACAATTTAATAAAATAAATGTGCATCAAAATCAGAGTTTGAGCTGAAGTCATTATTAGTTATAGTCATTTTAATAAATTTAGGTACATAATCTGCTATTCTCACTTGTTGAAATAATCCATCATTAACTGCTTGTTTAAATGTTGTATTTAATGTTGAATATGCACTATTATCAGCACTTACTAAGAAATTAATAGTAAAATCACCAGCATCTACACTACCACTTGAAGATTTTATTAAAAAATTTAATCCATTTGCTGGAGATTTAATAATTTCATGTGCAGAGCTGGTATGAGTATCACCACCACTATTAACAGTTTCCCCATCAAATAATTGGACTGTTGTTAATTGTGTATGAGTTTGTATTGCTTCTACTGCTGTTTCAACTGCTTCAGTATCTACTTTTATATCATCTAAAACACTATCTATTTCCCCGAGTTTTGTTAATGCATTATCTTGGACGGTGTCTAAAGTGTCTATTTTACCTTCAATTGATGTTAAACTACTTTCCAAAGTATCTAATTTAGTATTTGTAGTCCCTTGAAGGGTGCTTGTTGAAAATCCGCTAATATTACCACTTGAAATATTAACATTAACTTTATTACTTCCTACACATGCTTCTAATACATCAACACCTGTATCAATATTTCCTAAATGAACTTCAGCTGCCGCAAGTGTGGTTTGAGTTGCTGCTCCAGTTGGTAAAGCACTTGATACTATATCACATTGCATTTCATTACCACTTATAGCATTATCTAATACCTGTACTGCTGTTTCAATATTTCCTAAATGAACTTCTGCTGCTGATAATGTTGATTCTGTCGCAAATCCACTAATATTACCACTTGAAATATTAACATTAACTTTATTACTTCCTACACATGCTTCTAATACATCAACACCTGTATCAATATTTCCTAAATGAACTTCAGCTGCCGCAAGTGTGGTTTGAGTTGCTG
>Ga0209337_1001016_pt1 | contig 21758 bp, 24 predicted proteins | sample LinPmetageLP53_FD_184044 | JGI IMG/M metagenome (GOLD analysis project Ga0209337, IMG submission 184044) | Marine viral communities from the Pacific Ocean - LP-53 (SPAdes) (version 2) | ecosystem: Environmental > Aquatic > Marine > Oceanic | place: Pacific Ocean | collected 2010-02-08 | reverse complement strand
TTTATTTTAGGTCTACCATCAGCACTACCAGCAATTTCTTGTATTACATAAACCTTTTTTTCTTTCATGCTTGACAATATAGGTGTGAGTTGTTATCTTGTCAAGTAGAAAGAAGAAAAATTATGAATTATAAATTTAAAACAAAACCGTATGCACATCAAATGACTGCATTAGAAAAGTCATGGAATAGAGAAAGTTATGCTTATTTTATGGAAATGGGTACAGGTAAAACAAAAGTATTAATAGATAATTTAGCTATGCTTTACGATAAAGGTAAAGTTAATGGTGCTCTTATTATTGCACCAAAAGGTGTAGTTGGTACTTGGTATAATAATGAATTACCAAATCATTTACCAGACCACATAGAAAATATAACTGTTTTATGGAAAGCAGCTATTACTAAAAAACAAAAACAATCTTTAGATGAATTGTTTTCAGAAGGTGAAGGCTTACATATTTTAATTATGAATGTAGAAGCTTTTAGTACAGACAAAGGATTAAAATTTGCAGAAAAATTTTTATCTTGTCATGAAACTTTAGTTGCTATTGATGAGTCTACTACAATTAAAACACCTTCTGCAAAAAGAACTAGAAACATTTTATCTTTAGGTGCAAAGGCTAAATACAGACGTATTATGACAGGATCTCCTGTAACTAAAAATCCATTAGATTTATTTTCTCAATGTTATTTTTTAGATCCTTTTCATTTAGATCATGAATCTTATTATTCTTTTAGAATGCGTTATGCCGTTATGAAAACTGCTAATATTGCAGGTCGTAAAATACAATTAGTTTCTGGGTTTAGAAATTTAGGAGAACTATCTGACAAACTACAACCTTTTTCTTATCGTGTATTAAAAGATGATTGTTTAGATTTGCCTGATAAAATTTTTATAAAAAGAGAAATACAATTATCTCCAGATCAACGTAAACTTTATGAACAAATGAAACAAGAAGCTTTAGCTGTTCTTAAAGGTAAACAATCTACAACTGTAAATACGTTAACACAATTAATGCGACTACAACAAATTACTTGTGGTCATTTTACTTCTGATGATGGTGTTACACAACCAATTGCTAATAATAGAATTACAGAATTAATGAATGTGTTAGATGAAACAGAAGGTAAAGCTATAATATGGGCTCACTATCAATATGATATGACTACTATAATTAAAGCTGTTACAGAAAAATATGGTCCGGGGTCCATTGTCGATTATTATGGATTAACTCCACAAGAAGAAAGACAACCTAATATTAAACGTTTTCAGGATGACCCTAAGTGCCGGTTTATCGTTGGAACGCCTTCTACGGGCGGCTATGGCATTACTTTGACAGCTGCAAACACCGTAATTTACTATTCTAATGGTTATGACTTAGAAAAGCGATTACAATCAGAAGACAGAGCACACAGAATCGGCCAAAAAAAATCGGTAACTTATGTTGATTTAATGGCGGACGATACAGTGGATGAAAAAATCGTGCAAGCTCTACGCAAAAAAATAGATATAGCATCAGAAGTTTTAGGAGAAGAATTAAGGTCATGGATTTAATAGGATATATACGCGACGCGCGCTGGAATTTTATTTCAGGAAATGTCTTGGAGTCCTGTTTCTCGATTTAAAAATTTGTATTCTATTTTTGTAATTTCAAAATCTTCTTTAATTTTATTACATATGTTTTCCACATTTAGTTCACCACAACTGTAGACATCAAACTGCATTAATGCTGGGTTAACTTCGTCCCATATATGCATAGCAATATGTGAAGTTTCAATAATTGCAACTGCTGTAATTCCACGATTGCCTGGCATGTCACAATATTTAACATATGGACCCATAAATATTTTCATATCAATTGATCTTATAAATTCTTCAAACCATTCTTTTAATTTTTTTTCTTCTGTAGGAGCTTGCATTGCTTCTGCACGAATAATAAGATGTTTGTGTACTAATAGATTATTTAACATAAACTTAACTGATTACTTTACCGCCGGACCATTTCATTTCTGGTAATCCCTCAGAATATTTCTTACCATCAAAAGTAAGAACTTGTTTTCTGTTTGAATCTGATTCGTGATAGCTTATGTGAACCCATCCGCCTGCTGGATCGTCTTTGTCGTAGTACTCCATGATCAGCTGATCAAAATCCACGTTGTTTTGTAGCCAGTAAGCTGTTTGAATGTTGGGCACGCCAAATATTTCTAGGTCGCATGCCTGGCCCAGTGCATGCTGCGATGTCTTTTTGCTACCGATCGCTTCACACAAAGCTTCACTACGATATCCGCTGGTAATTGTAACAGGCTTGTCGAAGTGTGCCCGTAGCGGTTCTAAAACTTCATAACACAGGTCACCTAAGTTTTTTATCTCTGCTGATCCGGGTGTATTATCTATACCCTTACGTTGAGCAGTCATCGAATTAGTCATCTCTCTTAAAGTAAAATGTTTTGAAAGCTGCATGATTTATTTTGTGATGTCTGTAAGTAAAACTATTAGTACGGCTCCCATACCACCGACTATCCAATACTCTAATCTTTTAATACGTTCTTGCATTTCTTTTATTTGATCAAACGTTTGCTTTTGCATTATTCTGCAAAGCTTTTCATGAGATTCAATTTTTTGTAATGCTGATTTTTTAGCCATTATGTTCTACCTGCTATTACCTTTTCTGTCGGTGATAGTAATGCAGTCTCCGTTGATGTCAAGTTAGTTGTTGGATCTTTTTGTTGAGCCATTGCATTATTATTTACAATAGGTTGCGGTAGTTTTTCACTAAATCCTTTTGGTAATGGTGTAGTTTCTTTTTGTTTAAACATTTCTATACCTTTTTCAAATATATTTTGTTCGTTAAATAGATATCGTTCTTCATCTATTATAAAGTCTTTGTTTAATCTTTGTTTCTTTAATTTTTTTTCTATCTTGTTAAGTCTTTTTAATATTCTTTTAGATAAGGGGTTAGGTATATTATTTTTTTCTGACACTCTTTCGTAAGCATCTTTCATACCATCAGAAATACCAAATGGATTAAATTTATTTGATTTAATTGCTTTGTAAAGAGGTTTCATACCTCTATCAGTAAAAATCTGTTTAATTTCTTTTTCTTTCATACCTAAAAGTTTAGCAGCATCATACTGTCTTCTCATTACTTCAAAAGTTTCTAGTCTTTGTTTGTTTGCAAATATAAATTGTTGTATAATTTTGTTGTCATCTTTTATAGGGTCACCTGTTAGTGTGCCTGCGTAAATTAAATTTCTTTCATTACGTTCAGCTTTTCTAAACTGACCAATCATTATTTCCATAGATCTAGGTATGTCTACAGGCGCTTTTCTTAATCCAATCAAACCTAATAATTCATCTGATACTTCATACTCTGTACCTTTAATACTTTTACCAGTAATAGAACTATACAATCTTTCAAGTTGCACTGCAGAACCTGGTGTGTATAATTTAGTTAAATGTCCAATGGCTTTAGATACCTTTGTACCTAATCCATCTCTTTCATTCCATATTTTTTGACCTTGTTTAGTCACACCTTTTCTAAAATATAAATCTGCTACACCACTAATCCAAATAGATTCTGATACAAATGGATCAGCTAACTGTGCAAATGCTTTTGTTAAACCTATTGCAAGACTAGGTATTACAGCTTCATCTTCTCTTCTATTCATTTCTGTAAATGCAGTTTGAATTGGTGCTGTTACTACATCATAGAAAAATGCTCTGCTAAAATCTATGTATTTGTATTTACCATCTTCATACACTGGTAGAAGTGTGGAGTTTTCTGAGAAGTAGGGTACAAATTCTCTTAACGCCATAAGTTTTTCTTTGGTAAATCCATATGCTTGACTTGCTCCCCACACAGCTGCGGGTCCAAGAATACCAACTGTTGTTGCAAATCCAGCAGCTCTTTCATAACCTATTCTAGCTAAGATTGGATTTTGCGCTTCTTTTTTAGCACCAGACATTATGTTTCCTGATGTTCTAATAATTTCTGCAGGCCAAGATACAAAGTTACCAAGTGGTGATCTTCTAGAAGCTTGTACTAATTCAGATACGTATGCATAGTTAGGTAACATCTCTCTAACATTCTTAGTGGCCATCTTCATTATTTCTAATCTACTCGGCATTTCCATATTTAATTTTTTAAGTTTACCACTTTTCAATGCTGATTCATACGCTCTAGCTATTTTAAAATCTTCTGCTAAAAAATTAAATATTTTCCATATGTCATCTTCTGCGATGTACATATCCTGTGCACCTTTTAAAAATCTTTTTGTTTTACTACCTAGTTTACTCCACATTTTTTGTAAGAAACCTGACTTAGCTGTGTCTTCAATTAGTCCCATTACATCTCTGTAGATAGCACTTTGGTTTACCATGCCTTCCTCTAATAAAAATCTGTACAAAGCCTGACCACCTTCACCTTTTAATGCGTCTGCAAATTCAGATTCATTTACATATTTATCTATGCTTTTTGCACCAGGTTTATTTCTGTAAAGTATTTGTGGTTGCAAAGTATTAAATGCAGTTTTTAAAGATTTTAAAATAAAACCAGGGTTTGTTACTAGCAAACTAATGTTACCCATAGACACAGTTGTTACCGCACCCGATGAAAAATTTCTTGCATGTGTAAAAGGACCACCAACTGTTTTACCAGCTTGAATTAAACCTTTGGGCACCATGACTGCGTATTGATATGCTATATTTTTTGTTATACTTCCCATTGTGTTAGCCGCACCTCTTATTAAACCATCAGCTATTTCTTTGGTTGTAAACATACCGTTGATTGGAACTGTGTAAGCTTGTTCACCTAATTTTTGTGGTAATTGTAAACCTCTTGATGCATCAACAATTTCTACATCTAATCCAAATGCTTTTCTAGCTGAGTTGTATGTAGGGTAAACAATACCTATCTCCCCTTTTTTAATTAAGTCATCTGATCCTTTTTTAACAACATTATAAAATCTATCTCTTGATGCTATTTCTGCAAGGTCCGTGGTCACATTAGCTATAATAGAATTAGCATTTTTAAATTCACCAAACAAAGCTTTGAATGATTCAAGATCTGATTTAGTTTGTATCAAACCACCTTTTTTATCTGGTTTAAATTTACCACCACCCGTTATATTTTCTGCTATGTTTTTTGTAATTAGTGCTTTGTCTTTTGCAATGTCTGATGCTTCAAATCTAAAAATAGGACTAAATGTTTGTGGATCTAGTTCAACGTTTTTAACAATGTCTTGTACGATTAACTGTGCGTCTTCTTTTTTTAATGTCTTACCATTAGCTTTAGCGCTTCTAACAAATATATCTGCTACCTCATCTATTACACTGTTAGATGGTGCATATTCTTTTATAGGTTTTAAACTTTTCTCACCAAAAATTTTATACTCAGAACTTAAACTACTTTTAATTCTTTCATTCATAAGCTGCACAAATTCTTTTGGTGCAACGTTTAAGTTTTTACCTTTCAACACTGCATTAAGAAACTGAGCCCATGATGTGTGTACGTTCATTAACTCATCAATTAATTTTGTTGCGTCTCCAGGTTTTACATTTAATTTTTTAGTTATGTCAGTCCAAAAAGTATCCAGTGATGCATCATCAAAACCTTTTACAACAACTCTACCATTTTTAATTCCTAAGTTGCCTCTATTGATTAATTTTATAATTAAATCAGATAACTCAGTAGTCATACCAGAAGTATTGGCTGCTGACTGTGAGTACTTAGATATCTGTTTCGTAATCTCGTCTATGTTTTTAAGATAGTCTGTTGACAATAAATTAGCAGAAGATTTTTTACCTTCTAATCTTTGCATTCCTTGAAACTGTTCTTCAGGAAAAGGTCCTCTAGATCTTAACGGTCTTGCAAAATATTTTTCTACAAACTTATCAAATTTTGTTGCTTGTCCTGCTCTTTTAACGTTTGCATCTAGTATACTTTTTGCAACTCTACCAGCACCTACTACAGCAGGTATAATTGGAAAACCCATTTCACCTGAAAATTTTAATTTATTATATAACATTCTCATGGCATCATCTTTGGCTGTTCTTTTTTTATCTCTATCTAATGCTGTAAGTTCACCTTCGTCAAAAAATATATCACCAAACGTACCTATGTTTTCTGCATCATAGACAACACCACCTGTAACACCACCACCTACAAATAGTCCTACAAATTTTTGTTTACCTGAAAGTTTATTCCATTTTTCTACTTCTTTAGCTAGCTTGTAACCATCTTTGTTACCAGCTGTTCTTAAATATTTTTTCTTTTTTATTGCAGATGTAGCTTTGTTATACATTTCAAAAGCTTTGTCAGTTACTTTAGCACCAGCAGATCCGACTACCTTCCAACCACCATATAACTGTACTAATGATTCTGTAATTCTACCAATCGCTCTTTCTTTAGCTTTACTATCTAATTCTTTTTCAATCATACCAAACATAGTTTTATCCCACCAGTTTTCTAACTGCGCAACTTTACTTTGATCTACAGGAATTCCTTCTTCACCAAAATAATCCATAACCATTGCTCCAAGGTTAATAAAACCTTTTGGTATTTTAATTGCACCAGAACCAACACCAGATATAATAGACTCTGTTATACCTACCTCGTTTTCAAAAGGTACACCTTTTGATTCAGTATAGATAAATGCATCATCTCCTTGAATAGTTTTAAATGTAGGTGTCTCTTCTTTATCAGTTTCCCCTGCTTCACTTGCAAGCGTTTTGTATTTACCTTTTTTATATAACTTTAATTGATTTTCATTCATCTCCTCAACAGGAGGTGGCTCACCAGAAAAAGAAAATCCTTCCAAGATACCTTTCATACTTTCCATTTCACCACGGTAGTATGCTTTGTTTTCTTCGTCAGTAAATTTTCTAGAGTCTCTGTACTCTGGATCTTCTTTTAATTTTTCATCGATGTATGCATCTTTACCAAATTTTTTTTCAAACTTATGTTCTCTTAATGCTTTAAACGCACTGTCAAACGCATTTGATATAGTGCTTTTTTTACGAATAAAAGCTTCGTTCTTTTCTGCTTCTTCTTCAAAAGTTAATACAGAATCAATAGCTTCTTTAGTTTCTTTCTTTTTATCCTCTTGATCTTCTTCGACAAGTTTACGAGGATCGAATGCAAATACCATTTAGCCTCCTAATCTGTTTTAATTGTTTCCGATATGTAATCTTCGTATGGAATTAAATACTGTCCTTGTTTGACGTAAGCTATTTTAGTTAAAAAATCTATGTAAACTCTGCCTTCTTTGTAATCAGATTGTTCAGGGTTGTAGTCTCTAATAACTAATCTTTTTTCAGCACCTTGTCCTCTACCAACCTCATCGTCGTCAATAAAAAATTGTGATGGATCGTGGTAAACACCTTTATATTTTCCTGCTTGAAGGTCGTTCATAAAATCATTTAAAACTACAGCATCGGCTCTTCCTATCTCATATTGTTTTGCAAGATCATCGACTTGAGTCATAGATGTTTTTTCATCTCTTAATATATTTTCTCTTTCAGTCTCTTGAGGACTTTGATCTTTTCTAAATGTTGGAACTAATACTTGTAATGCTTCTTCAACAGTTTTAAATCTACCAGCCTTAACCATCTGTTCTGCTCTATTTATCATAGCATCTTTGTCCTCTTCACTCATATTTTTATAAGTTTGCATTATAAGATCTCTTCTATCTTGATACTTACCCAATTCATTTTTTTGCTGATTACCGTAATCAGCAAGATTTTGTGCAGACAATGTTTTTAATGGGTTTATACCTGCTTGACCTATTGTTTGAAATATAGGTTGTCCACCTGGTTGAGCTAAAATATTAGCACCTAGTCCCATAAAAAAATCAGATGTTTTGTAAGGATAAGGTTTAATTTCTGGTCTTTCTCCTATAGCTTTATCTAAAAATGAAGTTTCTTGCTCAAGTTTTTCTACTTTTCCTGCTTCGTTATAGCCTTGTCTTTGAACACCATTCATAATGCCACCGCCGGCTCTACCGCCACGTCTAAACATAGGTCTATTTAAAGTTCTGTTATACATAATTAATTAAAAGCTTTGTAAGCCCCTAGTCCTAGTGAAGCTATTCCTAATGCCTGCTGCAACGGCGATTGATTAGGTGTAACTTGTGAAGTGTATTGACCCATAGCACCACCCATAACGTTACCCATACCAGCACCCATGTAACCAAGTCTTTCGTATGGTTCGTAAGCTGCAAGTCTGTTAGCTTCTCTTTGTTGATCAAGAATAGATTGTTCATACAATTGTTGGCCGCGCCCAGCTTGACCCAACGTTGAAATATCTGACCCTTGTAAACCTGGAACTAGTGTAGCCATTCTTTGTTGATCAGCCCCTAGTTGATTAGCTCCAGTCATTAAATTTTGTTGATTAGCAAACAATTGTCCTTGTTGATTAAATGCGTTTGATGCTGCATCTTGTGCTTGACCAAATCCTTGTTGTAACATTTGATTTTGTAATAGTGCTCTGTTCATATCTGATTGATTTTGATATTGTGCTCTCATAACACCTTCTCTACCACCACCTAAATTACCAGATTTTGCTGCACCTAAACCAATATTAGTTATACCTGATTGAGCTTGTTTGTCATATTCTGATAGGGTTGCATCAATTACATCTTGTTGATACGGAGACATAAACTGTTGATAAGCTTGTGGTCCTGAAAAACCTGCTTGAGTACCCGCTTGTGCTTGAGCAGATTGTAAATAATCTTGTGCACCCATCATGTTTGTAGGTTGACCTGCAAACGTTCCTGTGCCTGTTTGATATTGTCCAGCTGCTGTCAAGTATGGTGCGTACGCTCCTATACCTTGACCTTGTGTTGTAGCTCTTGAGTATGCATCTTTAGTTGCTTGATCTTGACCAGCAACCATTGGCTGAAATTTTGTTGTGTCTAATGCTTGAGAAGTTAAACCTGTTAACTGCGTTGCATAATCTTTACCTAAATCTTCTACAAACTGTGGGGGTAAACTACGTGTTTCTGTTATTGCCATTAAATTACTTCTCCTATTCTCTCTGATACACTAAACATTTGTTGAGCGCCAGTATTTCCTTGCGACTCCTCAGATACTGTACCACCATTTTCTAAATTTTTCATCATATTTTCCATAACTTCTGCACCTTTATCTATGTCTCCACCGCCAGCATTTCTAACAGCGTCAGCCGTAAATACAAATTCATTCACACTTAATCTCGCAGGTACATCGTCTGCCTTTTCTTGTTTACCTATTGGTACAAACCCACCTTCAGCTCTATAATCTTTTTCCATACCACCAAGGTTCATGAGCCCACCTTCTTCAGCTCTGATTCTTCCGCCTTGAGCATAAGTTCCATAGTTTTCATAAGGTAAATTACTAAATAACATGTTGTTATATTTTTGATTTAATTGTGCTAGTTTAACAGGATCTCCACCTGCTTCTATCTTAGCATTTTCTATGTTAGCTCTCATACTAGCTGGTGTTCCTTCTTCTCCTGTTAGTGGATCAATTAATCTACCACCTCTGGTTCCCATACCAATGTCTTCGTTTTCTGGTACCTTGTTAAGGCCTGGTATAAAAGGTAATGCTGCTGATAGACCAAGTATTTTACCTAAGCTTAAAGCACCTTTATCTTTAAAATTCATTCCGTCTTTTAACAATAATTTTTTACCAGCTGTTTTAAAAAAACCATCTGCACCCATCATATTACTAAAACCGCCTGTGGCTTTTATTCCATAACCCGGCATGTAATAAGCACCAGCTGCTAGCAATGCCATCTTACCAAAGTCACTTTTTAAAACTTTTCCTGCTGCATCGGCTACACTACCTATAGCTTTGCCAACACCTTTAACTATCTTACCTAAAAAATATCCTTGTCTTGGTATAGCATTCATGATGCCGCCACCTGCTCTAGTAATTCTACCACCGTTAGCTGCGTATCCAAGAGTTACATCTCTACCAACTTTTTGTCCTGTACCAAATCTGTAATCAAATTTTTCTTCTTCTTCAGCATCTTTACCATCATTCATTGGTAGTATGTAAGGTAATGGATTTTGGTCGTCTCTAAATTCTTTTTCATCATTTAAAACAGGTCGATATTTATCTCCATAAAAAGCATCTTTAAATTCTTCTTGTGTTATTTGTCCTGATGTACCATATCTCCCTTTATCTATAGCTCTGTTCATACGATCTATGTCTGTTAAATTTTTTCCAGTTATTCCATAACTAGCTTCGTCCATATAATTTAATGGATCAACATTCATTACATCTGTAGTAATAGGAGCGCCGTAAGTATACTCTGAATCAATCATACTTGGATTAAAAAGATTATACGCTTCAAAAGCACTAGGCAACGTTGATTTGTTACCCATTTTTTTATCTATTAAATTTTTAAGAGCTAGCTTTCTAAATTTACTTGCTTTTGTTTCTTTTATTTGTTTTTTAAATTTATCTCTTGATTTATCATAATATTTATAAGGATTAACAATTGGGGATTCATAACCATATTGATATGCTTTAGGTTCTCTGTTTCTGTTATCTTCTAAAACTTGATCAACTCTTTCTTTTTCTTTTTGTGCCAAAGCTTTTTTATCATCTCTTAACTTTTGTTCTTTTAAATTTTGTTCTTTTAGACCACTAGCTCCACCATAAATTTTTTCTCTTGCTGTTGTACCTTGATCATCAGTTATATAAGTTCTATCACCTGACGTTGCTTTTTCAAAAGTATCTTGAAAGCTTGAAGCTTTATCTTTCTCCTCGTCACTATAAAAACCAAAATCAGCTCCATAGTATCCAGGTCTACTTCCATCGGCTGTTGGAGCAACTAACATAGAACCTGCATTACTTCCCATAATGCCTCCACCTTTACGCATCTGTCGTGCTTGTAGCAATCTATTAATTGCCATGATTACATCCCTCTGTTGTAGAGACCCATCAAACCGCCGTTGGCTGCCATTGCAACTTTTTCTCTCATGTCAACATCAGCTATTCCGCCACCAGGCATTTGTTCCTGCATGTTAACATTCTCACTCATCATCATTTCTGGAGATTGAGATTGGATTCCTGATTGATCTTGTTGCAACTGTTGTAAAATTTGTTTCCAGATACCACTTTGAAAAAAAGCTTCAAAACTTTGAAACTGAACTTTTTGTTCTGGCTCCATTTGTGACCATATTTCTGCCGCAATTTCCATGCCTTGTTGATCTTCGCCACCACCCATTCTAATATCACCTCGATTGTATTTAATGTCTGGTGCTCCAGCTTGTATAGATTCATTCATTGAAATTTTTTCTTCCATAGTATCTCCTTTTACTTTGTTTTTGAGAACAAATCAAGAGCAGGCATAATAACTTTTACGTCTTGTGCCATTTCTTCTGCTTTGTACCCTTTAATTTCCCAGTCTTTTCTTTCTTTAAAAACCTCTCCAGTTTCTTTGTGTCTATAAGTTTCTTCTACTTTAGCGTCATATACTTTCATTATGTTGTTACCTCTTTTTTAATATTTAAATAGCTAATAGCTACATCAAAAGAATCTGAGCTGCTTGATTGCACTGTAAAAGTTTTACCACCTTCTACTATTAAAGGTTGGGTTAGTAATTCTTTTGTTTGATTAGCCGTTAAAGCTACAGATTTAATTGCTGTAATACTATTATTTGTAACAGTCACACTAGGTGTGCCAGCTGCTGTAACAAGTATTGATTTAATAACAATAGTTTCATTAACTGCAGGAACACTAGCACCTAAAGGTGTAAGAACACCACCACTTGTACTATTATCTATACCTACAAATTTATATTGGTTTACTACTGCCATTAATCTAAAAAGAAACTTCTAGCTTCTATCTCCTGTTTTAATTCTTCTTGAAAAGTAGTGTTTAATTTTTCCAACACGGCATCTAAATCTCTAACTAAAGATTGTGCAACATCTTGTTCATATTCATTACTCGCTCTAGTTAATGTTTGTACTATCTTTGCCATTATCGTCTTCCTCCAGCATGTATATCTAACCTAAAGGTACCTAATTTCCAACTAGTATCTACAGCTGTGTTAGATATTGTAAGAGCTATAGCTCTTGCTCTAGCTCGTGTATCTACTTTTGTTGTTGTAGATGATACGGTAAATGGACCAAGTGATGAGCTAGCTGCTGTGTCACTAGGATAATCTCTTAAATCTAATTGTACTACAGCGTTTCCTTGTTGTGCTATAAAATCTGGTATAATTCTACTAACTCTCATAATATTTTCACCGTCACCTCTAAGGTCAGCCATGTTTGTAGCTGCTCCTCTTACAACTTTTTGTGTAATATCATAATCACCAGATGTTATATTAGCAGGAATTGCAACAGCATTTGATGCTGCTTCTTGTTGATTAACTCCTGTTTCATGTTCAAAATAAATTGTAGTACCATCTGTATTACCAATTACATCATAAGATACATCATCACCTGCATTGTATTTTGTGCCATGTGGTAATCCAAATACTGCAGAATCTTCCCATGTACTTCTTGGAAATAAACTACTTGCGTTTGTAAACCATATAGGTCTTTTAGATGTTGAATCTAGATAACTATAAGTAACAGCTCTGTTAACTACATTAGATGTAGCTGTTGGATAAAACCATGTAATCTCACCAAACAAATTATTAATACCACAATAAACTAATTGGTTTGATGTAGTGTTAAGATCGTCATAAACATAGTCTTCAACTAAACAATCCATAGATTCTAGTTTACCTGTGTATCTAAAAAAACCATTATCAGACATCCAATAAGCAGCACCATCAACTTCAACGGCTGCATTCATACCAATCAATCCACAGTTTGTACCAACTTGTTCAAAAGCAAATGTAAAGGGAGTTCCAACAAAACGCATAGTAAATAAAGATGTGTCTGTCCAAATATAAATTGCATTTCTACCAAGTGTTGCACCCATAATCCGTGATCCGGCGGCCAGTCTTTGTGTACCAGCACTGTTTTCAGCTGTAGGTGTGTAGTCATTTATATTTTCTTGAGATGAAAATCTTAAAAACATATCGTCTTGTGTAGTTTTATCACCAATAGTTGTTTCTGTACCAAAAAATACTAAGTGACGATCGGGAGTTGATACTAACATATCACGTGATGCTGTTGGTGCACCTGTAATAATTGTAGCTCTTGTTGATGTTGCACCTGCTGCATCACCATCCCATTCAAAACACTCTCCGTTGTGTATCAATGCTATAAGAGTTGATCCTAAATTGTCTAAGGACCATAATCCTGGATCTGTTACTTGGTCAGTGTTGGCTGCTGGTGATCCCCATCCAGTAAAACTAGAAGTGTTGGTTACGGTTGCACTATTAGAGTGAGTTGTTGGCGTTGATCCTCTAGCTCCTCTACCTATACCTGTTAATTTATTTCCAGAAATTCCTGTATAAGATATTTCTTCTGTTCCTATTGTAACATGATTTGTACCTGTAGATGGAAAACCTGTTGCATTGGTTAATGTAATTTCTGTAGCAGAACCATTATTTCCTCCTGACGTAGCACTAATTGCTCCATTTAATGTATTAGTTAATGCACCTAATAAATTACCACCCCATAATGCAATACCCCAACCAAACGCACCTATCTGTTCTGCTGGTCCCACATGAAAATATTGAAAAAATTTTATACCACCTGATGTTGTTGCACCACTTCCTGTTTCATTACTAGGCATTGTAATAGTTATGGTATCTGCTGTTGGTATACTAGTTACCATAAATGTTTTGTCACAAAAATCTGTAGCACCAAAATTAGAACCTGTGATAGCACTAAAAGTAGTTGTATCACCAAATAAAATTATGTCTCCAGCTTGAAAACTATGTGAGCTACCAAATGTAATAGTTACAGTTGGTGATCCGTTAGTCGTGCTAAACGCATTTGTAATAGCTGTGCCTGATGGATTAACTAAAGGATGAATGTCATAAAATACACCACCGGAATATACATATAAAATTCTATTAGTTCCTATAGCTGCAAATTTTGTTGAAGTTTTGTTTACAAAATGATGCAAACCTCTAGCTGCACCTGTTAATTTAGATGCCCCTAATTGATTCCAACCACCTATTTTTTCTGGTGTACCATATCTAAAACGTACATTTTCTCCGTCTATCCATTGAGACTCTGCGCCTGTAGATGTAACTTGTTTATTGAATCCTGGTAAAAAACCTAATTTTTGTAACATAAAAAACCTTTGAAATAACTCATTTATATTATATATTAAATGAATACGGAATGAAAGACGGAAAATATACATAAAAAGATGAATTTTAGATTATTTGAATTGATTGAAACGCCTACTTTTCAATATGTAAGAATACATAAAAACGCAAATCTTAGTGTTATGAAGTGTATTGAAGAAAAATATGGAAAAGAAAATGTACAAAATACAACTCATCTATCTAAAAAAACAAGATGGGCTGTAATTAGAGATCCATATCAAAGATTTTTATCTGGTCTAAGGTATGACTTATGGAAACAAAAAGTTAATGTTAAAGATATTAATATAAAAAAAGTTTTTACCTCTAATGAACACCATGCAAGAAACATATTATTTAGAAACATTAATCACGCTTCGTCACAAATCCCTTACTTTATTAACACACAGATAAGTCACTATGTTGACATAGATGATTTAGACTTATTTTTAAAAATGCATTTTGATAAGAGCTACAAAGAAAACGGTTTTCCTAAAACAGAAGAAAATTTAAAATACTATGATATAGAAAAATATTTAGATAAAGATGAAATAATGAAATACTTACATTTTGATTATTATGTATACAACAATATTATGTCTTCTCCATTTTTATGGGAATGGCAACATGGAAAAATTTTTGAATGATTAATTTTATAGATAAAAATGATAAGTTAAATGAAACTAAAAATAGTTTAAACATTACTTATCCTAGAAATATAAATATAATATTTGGACATTATTCTTACCCTGAAATAATTCACAATTTTATCTTAGATATAAAAAACAATTTAAGTTCAGAAATGAAAAATCATACTAATGTAAAAGGAGGAATGACTGATTGGAATTATTTTTTAGATAAAGAAAATTTTAATAATTTTTTTACTTTTTTAATAAACAAACACCAAACAAGTCACCCGTATCTTTTTAAATATTTTTTAGAAAAAAACATTGTTAATAATGCTTGGGGAAATGAAATAAAAAAAGGAGATAGTTTAAAATACCACACACATGCTTGTTGGCATGGAATTTTATATTTAACTAAGGGTTGTGACTTACAACTTCCAGAATTAAATTTAAAAATAACTCCTGAACCAGGAGATTATTATATATTTCCGGCTGAAATATTACATGGATTTGATAAGTACGAAGGAGAAACAAATAGATACAGTTTAATATTTAATATAAATCAAAAGAGTACTTCGTTTGATTTTACTAAAAAAATAGAAAGTATAAACAAAAAAAATGAATCGTAAATTTATTATTGTAGGAGGAGGCACGGCTGGTTATGTAACCGCATTAATATTAAAAGAAAGATTTCAAGAAAATATTAATATAAAAATTATTAAATCTAAAGATATTGGAATCATTGGAGTAGGTGAAGGATCTACAGAACACTGGTCAGATTTTTTAAAGTTTACAAAAATTGATAAAGATAAAATGATAAAAGAATGTGGAGCTACTTATAAATTTGGAATAATGTTTGAAGGATGGGGAGATAAAAAATATTTACATTCTTTGGTTACAGAATGGGATATTACTGCAGGGCAAGAACACATTTCTTATTTAAATTTAATTGCAAATAATAAAAAATTAAACCCTGATTTTCTTTATAAGAACATACTTCCAACTGATATTAATTGTAAACAGTTTCATTTTGATACACATAAGTTAAATATTTTTTTAGAAAAAACATGTAAAGAAAGAAGTATAGAGATAATAGATGACATAATTAATAATGTTAATATTAATGTTAACAAAGGTATTACTTCTATTCAAAGTAATACACAAAAATATGAAGCTGATTTTTTTATTGATTGTACAGGTTTTAAAAGATTGTTAATAAGTAAGTTAGGAGCTAAATGGAAATCTTATAAAAAATATTTAAAAGTTAATTCTGCTATAACTTTTCAAACTCCTGATGAAGAAAATTATAATTGTTGGACTTTGGCTAAAGCTATGAAATTTGGTTGGAGGTTTAAAATACCTGTTCAAGGAAGACATGGAAATGGATATATATTTTCTGATAAATATACAACTCCTGAAAAAGCAAAGTTAGAGGTTGAAAAAGAACTAGGTTATGAAATAGATGTTGGTAAACACATTAAGTTTGATCCAGGTCGTTTAGATAAAGTGTGGATTAAAAACTGTGTTGCAATAGGTTTATCAGCTAATTTTGTAGAACCGTTAGAAGCAACATCAATTGGAACTTCAATACAACAATCTTTTTTATTAATGCATAATCTAAGTGATCCTGTTGGCTCAGTAAGAGATCAATACAATAGTCAAGTAAAAAGCATTATGGAAAATATAAGAGATTTTATTTATCTTCATTACTTACGTTGGAACAGACACAATTGGTTTTGGAAAAATTATACATATGAAAATGCTCCTCTTAATATTAAAAAAATGATAGGTCTTTGGAAAAGAAGATTACCGATTGACGATGATATGAAAACTTCTAATTATAGTTTATTTTGGGCTTGTAATTTTATTCAAGTTTTAAATGGTTTTGGTTTTTATGATTATAATAATAGTATAAAAAAACAATATAATTTGATGCCAACAAAAACTAAAAATGAATTAGAAAACTATTTTAAAAAAATAGACAGTAATTTAATATATAAAACACATAAAGAAATTATAAATGAAACAAAAAACAGTTAACATAGATAACTTTATAGGAGTGTATGATAATTACATTACTGAAGAACAATGTGACAATGCTATTAACTTATACGAAAAACAAGATGAATTTAAGAAAACTCTTAATAGACTGGGTTCAGAACAATCATCTATTTTAAAAAAACAAGATCAACAATTTTTTGCTAATGAAGGTAATTTAAATGTTTGGTGGAAAAATTTAGAACCTCTTATAATTAATTTTGATATGGCTTGGAAACATTACGAAAAAAATGTAGGGGCTTTAGATTCTTATGGACTGGATAAACTTTATTACACAAGTTTAAAAATTCAAAAAACTTTACCTACAGAAGGATACCATGTTTGGCATTTAGAACATAGTGCAGGATTTAATAATGAGCCTAGAGCTTTTGTTTATTCTGTATATTTAAACGATGTAGAAGAAGGAGGAGAAACAGAGTTTCTACATTTTTCAAAAAGAGTTAAACCTAAAAAAGGTAGAATAGTTATTTGGCCCGCAGCTTTTCCGTATGTGCATAGAGGGAACCCTCCTTTGTCTGGAGAAAAATATATTCTAACTTCTTGGATGATGTTAAGATAAAATGGAAAAAGGATTTAATATATTAATTAAAGATAATTTTTTAGATGAAAAATTATTTAAAAACATTCATAATCAAATTGATAGTTTTCATTATTCTCCAAACGAAAACAATTTTGAAAAAGTAGATTCAGGATACAAAACACACCCTTGGTTTGCTTCTCCTGTAGGCGAGAATATAAAAAAAATTATAAAAAATAAATGTGAAAAAATTTGGAATAAAAAATTTAAAATAAATTTTTGTAGTTATACTATGTTAGCTACAGTTGAACCTTTAGTTCACAGTGATTTAAGCGGAAATTGTGATTATCAAACCATAATTTATATAAAAGGAAATATTAATCTTCACAAGGGAACAGGATTTTATTTAAATAATGAATTAAATACACATATTGGTTTTAATGAAAATAGAGCTGTTTCTTGGCATGCCAATACTTTTCACAGTCCTTTAAATTGGGCTTCAGATGATAAGTCAAAAAGATACTCTATTATATGTCAACTAAAAGAATTAAAATGAAAGTAGTAAATAATTTTTTAAACAAAGATGATTTTAATAAACTAAAAGATATGGTTTTTAAGTCTGATTTTTATTATGCACCATTTGTATCAAGTAAAAATGCTACTGATGGTTATTATTTTGAACGTAATATTTTTTCTAAATGTAGAATCATGAGTCCAATATTTTCTTTAATAGAACCTGTATTAGATAAATTAAATGTTAAAGCTTTAGTTAGAGCTAAAATTAATATGTACCCTAGAAATGATCGTTTAATAGAATTTGGTCAACATGCTGATACGGATTTTAAATGTAACACATTTATACTTTCACTTAATACTTGTGATGGTTTTACAAGAATAGGAAAAGATAAAACAGTGACATCAAAAGAAAACACTGGTGTTTATTTCCCATCAAACATTTTTCACAACGGCACTAATTGTACCAATCAAAACGTAAGAGTTAATATAAATATTAATTATTTTTAAATTAAGATGAGTAAGATGTAGGTCTAGGACCCAGTCTAGCTATTTTATCTGATTCACCATTTGTGTCTTGTTTAGGACGATCGTCATTATCCCACACAGCTTGAATTTGAATTAAATGAGCTGCATCCCATCTATCAATAAAATCTTGAAAGTCACCTAAATTAGCATCTTCATAAGAAGAATGTGGAGTATCGTCCTTGTATTCTACTTGATCATTTGCATTAGATGCTCCGTGTTGAATAGCCCAAATATTTGAAAATTTACTTTGGCCCCAAAAAGCATCATCGTCGATTACATAACCAGGACCGTTAGAAACATTAAAGTCACCACTTACTTTAATGATCCGTTTATCATCAAATACTACTGTCCAGTTTGCGTTTGTTGCCATAAATTCTCCTAAGTTTTTATAATATAAAGTAATGTTAAATAAGGTTGAAGAACTGAAGTTGCAGTTCCACTAAAAGTTGCACTCATGTTATGAGAATGACCTTGTCCCGAACCAGTAGCAAGTGTAATTATTTGACCACCACCATAAGTAGAAAGTGTTGCGTGGTTTTGAGTACCTTGGGTTTGTCCTTGAACTTCGTGAGAGTGGGACGCTAATTGTGCTACTGATAAAGTTGCATTAGCTGTTGAGCCACCAACGGTTCCTGAAGCTGCAACTGTATTTGCTCCACCCGTTGATGCTAAAGCTTTAGTTCCAGATTTACCCATTGGAATGTTATCAGCTAAGTTAGGTAAATTAAAAGTAGATGAACCATCACCAGCTCCATAAGTCGTGCTTACAACTGCAAACAATGCAGAGTAAGTAGATCTTGAAACAGCTGCACCATTACATTCTAAAAAACCTGATGGAACTGAACCAGATGACCATGGAAGAACGGTACCTGTAGCAGTACCTTCAATACCTGTAAGGTCTGATCCATTAAAATTGTATTTAGTTGCTTCGTAATTTGCCATAATATTATTTCTCCGTATACGTCCAACCTACATCTGCGCCAGAAAAAACTAACCCAAATGCTGCACCTTCAGTATTAACTACTAGGTCTGCTGTTGTATTTGCTATTTTAGAACTATTTCTTCCAACAGTCAATGCGTTGGAATCGAACGTGTATTTTGAATCTACAAAATTTACTTGGTCACCTACAGTAGGTGATGCGGGAAGAGTTATCGTAACTGCTCCTCCACTTGTGTCTACAAAAATTCTATCTTGGTTTATTGCTGTGTATGATCCTGTTTTAGTAATCCAATCTAATGGCTGACCAAAGTTAGAAAATGGAACTTCAAAAACACCAGTGTTTGTTGCAACACCATCAAGATAAATAATTTTATATCCTTTATCACCAGCTGCAAAAGTAACTGTTGCACCTGAACCAGATACTGCTTTTATTTGTACTGTGTGAGAACCTGAAGTTCCGTTTTTAATAATATAAAAATTTTCTGTAAGTAAAGGAAAAGTTACAACTCTATTTCCAGATATTGATCCTGTAAGTTCTATAACTCTGTGTTGAGCAGTACCTGTTAAAGCACCGTCTGCTATTGTTAAAGCTGTTGGTGTTCCTGAATCAGTCACAGCTTGAGAATTAACTCCACCAGTTAATTGTTCAATAAGGTTTAAATTAGCGTTTGTTTTATTTCCCCAAGTACCAGCGTTTTCGCCGGTTGCCATTAGTTCTAAACCAAGATCTGAAAATGTTGATGCCATACTTTTGTACTCCTAATAAGTCTTATTTATATTGGTTATTTAGTTTTAAGTCAAACATAATTATGCAGGAGTTTTTCGTGTGTACCCTGTTGTATTTTTTGGCGTCTTAGTTGAGTAACCACTAACTGACGTTTTTGGTGATTGTGTACTATATCCGGTGCTTGTTTTAGGTGTTAATTTTCCATAATATTTAAGAATCAATCCTGCAGCATTAACACTAGAAGTTGCTTGTACTCCTGTTAAACCCATAACATCTGCAGGTGTAATTGATCCTGTTGACGATGTTGTACTTAACCCAGTTAAACCTATTTGCATGTCTGCAATAGATATTGAACCTACTGTTGAGGTAGCACTAACACCTGTTGGAATTACAATAGGTGAAGAATTTATTTCTACAGAACCTACAGAAGAACTTGTTCCTACTCCAGTTAATCCAACAACATCTGCTGGCAATATATTTCCTACACTAGATGTTGCACTTAATCCAGTAAGTCCCATAACATCTGCTGGCGATATATTTCCTACACTTGCTGTTGTACTAACACCTGTTGGAACAACAGTGCAATCTATAACTAAACTTAAAGAACCAACACTAGAAGTAGAACTTACTCCTGTTGGAGATATTACAGAAGTTAAATCTAAAGTTAATGCACCAACACTAGAAGTTGCACTCAACCCTGCTGGTTGTTCTAATTTATTAAATGAATCTCCGTAAGGTTCTTCACCCCAACCATTTCTACCCCAACCAACTAACGTACCGGCATTATCAAAAGTTCCAAGTTCTGTTTGAGATTGTTGGCCTGTTGGTGTTACAACAGTAGTAAGATCAAGAGTTAATGATCCTACTGAAGATGTAGTGCTTACTCCTGTTAATTCTGCAGTAATAATTTGAGAAGCTACAACAGCACCTACACTTGTTGTTGCACTCAAACCAGTTGGTGCAACAGAATATTCTACTCCCCAACCGGAATTACCGTATTGCTGTCTACCCCAACCTTGTTCTGGAAATGCAGTTACTTCACCTACACTCGATGTAGTTGATAAACCCGTTAAAGATATTGTAATAATATTAGATGCCCAAGAATTTTCGTTCCAAGCTACTGAAGGACTATCACCACCCCAGATAGATGCCATAAGGAGTCCCTCCTTATGCTATCCGAAGAATTGCGTTAGATGCGTCTGCTGTTGGAAATTGAATTGTGAAAGTTCCACTTGATACAGTTTTGTCTGCACCAAATGCAATTGCACAAACTGCTCTATCAGCGTTTGTGTCATTATAAATTAAACAACCATTAGCTGTAAATGAAGCAGAAGTAAAACTAACGTCTGCAAAATCACAACATGCAGTGTCAGTCGATAAAGCTGGAGTTACACTTGTAAGAGCTGCACCACCTGCAGAATAAGCAGATCCTGATGTGTTAGATATTTCGTTTGATGTACTATAAGCTGTTGTTGATTTATTTAAAGTAGCACTACTTGTGTATAAAGCTATTTTAAATGAATTTCCAGATGACGCTGTAAAATTATGTAGAGCTTGTAAAACTTCTGCTTTAAAACTGTTACATACTGCCGATGTTATTGCCATAATTTTTTCTCCTAATTACTGAGGCGCTGACTCGATTGG
>Ga0209337_1001015_pt1 | contig 21761 bp, 26 predicted proteins | sample LinPmetageLP53_FD_184044 | JGI IMG/M metagenome (GOLD analysis project Ga0209337, IMG submission 184044) | Marine viral communities from the Pacific Ocean - LP-53 (SPAdes) (version 2) | ecosystem: Environmental > Aquatic > Marine > Oceanic | place: Pacific Ocean | collected 2010-02-08 | reverse complement strand
CCCGAAATGCTTGACCTACTACTACACTTCGTGGCGAACAGCCGAGGGTGTGAAGAGGAAACCGACCGTTGATTAAATACCCCAAACCCAATGGTGATGATATGGCCGACAAAGCAACCCGCAAAACACGAACACCCTGCGACCTTTTACAGATCCGCAATTTCATTACCCACAAAGCAAAAGCCATTTTGCGAGCAAAGGAAATGGGAGCCAAAGAATGGGAGGCCGCTGTTGTTGAAGCAGGGTTCGCCGCATACAAGCACCCACGCTATCGGCGCAAGCCACACAACGCATCAATCAAAGCGGCAATCCGCCGTGAGTTCCGAAAGTTCACTGGGACAAAGACAACGAAGAAGAAGGTCGTTCGTGGTAAAGCAGGGAAAGGAAAAAGGCTCAACAATTTTGCGAAGGGCGCATTCCCAAGCGATTGGTTCCCGCCGCATTCCGATACACCCCGTGAATATCGCACTGACTTCTTCCCGAACCCAAAGGAGATGGCGAGGAATAAGTGGCAAGAACCTGCTAAACACCCGCTGGGCGACATCAGTGACCTATCACGAAAGACCGACAGTGAACTCGTTGCCGCAACCGAGGAAATGAAGGATCTAATCCGCAAACAGAATACACTCTTTGAGGACATCCACAGACTCCAAAACAAAAAGGCGAAACTTGACGCCTTCTTGAACGGCAAAGAAACGCTTGAAATCCTCGCACTACTACAACAGTGAGGTGGTGGTTCGTGACGAAACGCTCAAGGGAAATCCTTGCTAAATACAACGACGACTTCATGTCGGCTGAACGCCATTATCGCCGCAAGGCTGGTGATTGGCGGTCAATCATACGGGAACTTCACGCAGATCGAGGTATGCTTCTCGGCACCACCCAATACGAGGAAATGAATGGTGTTGAGCGTGCTGAATCACTGGGCGTTATCGATCACGCAATCCGTGAGGCTCATTCACACATTGAGGAATTGAAAGTTCTTCGTGCGGCGGCGGTTGAAGTTCCATTTGGATTCAAATACAGAACGAAAATCACACGGTCAAAAATACTGTTGCTTAGTGACGAAGCACTGGGGGTGGAGGAATGATTCTATGGTCTGATCCGAACAACCCCGAACGAGAGTTCTTGATGTCAATTGTCGGCCCCGACCGTGCTGGTTGGCACGAAGCACTGGTGCAATATGATGGTGAAGAGGAAGGGCAAACCCTTGAGAGCGCACAGAAGGTTCTCACGGAGCAGGGTTATTATCGGCCCCGTGATCGCTGGTATTGGGAGAAGCAGGACATCACATACATGCGCTCAACCGACACATACTACAAACTCAAGGTTCGCCACAAGGCACCGACGGGAGAGGAAGAATAATGACTGAAATTACCGATTTATCATGCCCCGATTGCGAAGGCCCAATGTTCCGCTGGAATGATGGTGAACATTCAGATCTCGGACAAACACCAAGAGCAAAATGCAACCAGTGTGGTCGCTGGGTGTGGCATACGCTACGCCTTATCACGAAGGAGGGAGAACGATGAGCCAGCCGGAAGAATTGGACATTGGGCCTCTCCCCTTGCCTTCTCAAGTGGATGCGACATGGGCCGTTCGCCTTTGGCAATCCCTCGTCATTGGGGACGAAGAACGGGGAATCGTGGGAGGCATTTGGGATATGCCGAATGTCGGACGCTATCGCCGGACAGGAGAACGAGAACTGACTCTCACCGAGATCCATGCTGACATGTTGCCCGATAAAATCGGTGTCAGCGTGTGGCATAAGCACGACTGGATTCGCTACTTAGCCGACCAAATTGGGTGGTTCGTGGTGAGCGACAGGGTTGAAACCGCTGACATGGATAAAATGGCGATTGAAGAACACGAACCACGCATTGAACACATCGGAAAGGTGTGGGCTTGTCCGTGTGGTATGATCTATTCTTTGCTGGGTGAGAACGCTGGGGAAACCCGTGTGCTGGTATCGCCGACAGGAGATTGCATGAACCCTAATTGCGACATAATCATCCCCCACCCGCACGCTGGTGTGTTGAATGTGGTGAACGACACAGCGGTGCTGGCTAAAATGCAAGCACAGAAAATGCTGTCTATTGCACAGGACGAAGATGAATACCCCGCACCGCCAATTGAAGCGGCTTTTAGCCAGCAAGATCTATTCACTAATTCCGAAGAAGAATAAACGGTGGGTTCATATAGGCTACCCTGTGTGGATAGACCATGAGCAACCAAAACCTGCCTAAGTGTGTCGGCTGTGGCCGACCAACAATGATTAAGCCAACAGACCCGACAATCGCCCCATTGGCGAAGCAAATGCAAAACAAATGCCGCTGTCAAACATGTTATGATGTCGGCGACTTATTCACGGGGGCTTCTCAATGAGCAAGAAGCGTTTCAAATCATTCGTGGAGTCTTTGACAGACAAACAGATCGACAACCTCGCTGGTGTCGGTGCATCCGTTCGGGACTTTGGCACAGCCCTTGAGTCGGAGTTCTTGGCTCGTCGTGGCAAACTACTGACAGCCGAGCAACGCAAGGAAAACGACGGCAAACCAAATGCTGTTGCCAACCCCACTGTGGACATTGAAGTCCCCGGTGTTATGTGCTTAATGCTCCAACCCTGTGATGAGAACAAAAAGACTCTCGGCAACGGCTATCGCAACGATGTCGGGCTGGCTGATAAGGTCAAGACTGGGAATGTCCCTCCGACTCTTATTGCTGAAATCCTCCTTGACAAACTGGTGGGTATGCTCAACGGCAAGGTCGCCGACAAAGCACTCACCGAGGTCAAAGAAGCACTCACCGCTGGCATGACCGTCACGGACGGCAAGTTCACTTTTGATAAGAAGGTCGCACCCCCATTGAAGCACGCTGTTGAAGTGGCTGAATGGATGGCTGAACTCAAGACCACATTCGTCGGCACCACAGCAGGTGCTACTCACACCAGCATGGAGGTCATACCAATACCTCTCGATCCACATTCCACACCAATGGAGGCGAACACCGACACAGCGGAAATCCCATCCCCTGCTGGTTCACCACCAACGACTGAACTATCAGTGGACACTGTAAGCCCTGTTGTTGTCGCAACAGGCCATCCACCTTCTTTCATTGATTCCTTCGGGCAGGTGAGCGAGTGATGGTTGATCAATACCTCTCCGAACGCCAAGAGAAACTTGAGAGGGCTGTGAGGAACCTCATGGCTCAAGTCCAAGAGATGAACGAACACATCACCGAGCAAGAACAGGAGATAATTCGCTTGAACGAAAAGGTGGTGAAGGCCGAGGCCAAAAACATACCCGGCCAATTGGATGAATTGCGTGCCGACATTGAAGCCCTTGAGGCCGACGACGCCGATGCACCCGACAACTTCCGCACTGATGCCGCAAAGGCCATTGAAGAGATCCAAGACACTTTCCGCAACAATGAGATCATCCTCGTTCAAGACGATGTGGTGAGAAACACGCTTTACAGGAAGGTGGGACAATGAACGAGAACCGCTACAACCAAGTCCACCATGCGACAATTGACACTTCATTCACTGCTGGTGAAGAAGTCCATATTTTGACACAGGACACCCGTGATGAAAGGATAATGAACATCCGTGTGAACCGTGTGGCACCGTCACGCAACGGGCATGTCGGCTACACCAAGAAGGGATTTTATTTGACAGAAGAAGAAGCACTCAAACTAAGGGACGCCCTCAACGAACTACTCCACAAGGACAACATTTCAGATCTGTTTGACAAGGTTGACGACAAAATGCAACCCGTCGCTGAAACCCTCAAGCGAGGTGGTGAATGATGGTTCGTGCATATACGGAACCGTGGTTTGACATCAAACGCTTTGAATTGCTGGCTCTTGTCCACGAACTGCCGGAGCAAGGTTGGCGGGTTCACGATCAGAACACTGGTGATATACTCACCACCATTCAAGAAGACGCATTCGCACTATGGGAACAGGTCGTCGGCAAGGTGGGGCGTGCGCCCCGTCCACTGCTGGTGGATTGCCTATACATTTGCGCCAAACTGTCGGGCAACCGTGTCGGTATCAAGGCTGTCAAGCGAGCCACCAAGAAACTGTGGGGCAAGTCCGTTGAGGTCTTGCCTCTTGACAGGAGAAGGGATATGCGTCGTTGGATTTGGGGTTGGAAAATTGAAATCATGCGACTCTATCCCGACCAAGCCGCATGGGACGACTTCGTGAGCGCATGGCGTGATAAGACCGTCGATCCAGCGTATTTTGAAGAAGGAGATGGTGAGGAATGACAGTAGGATTTGAAATTGGCGACCGATGGGTCAACAATCACACTGGTGATGTAGCACGAATGACTGAATGTCAAACAATTATTATCGCTACGGACAAACACCCGTTCGGCAAAGGAGTGCATATCTATACGCTGACCTATGAGGACGAATCGCTCTATGCGAGGGACGCCCTCAAGCACCAATACAGCCATGTATTCCGCTGTGATGAACAGACACTTCGCAAGCACTGGTCGTGCCTTGTCGCAAAGGAAGAGGAATGAACATGCGTGATGTGAACTTTCGCCATATTGCCGCCTGTTGCAGACAGGCATACAATGGTGTGCGAAGGCCAGCCATCGTCGCTGAATCAGCGTTCAAACTCGCCCCTAAACAAATACCCGAACTCATTGACTTCTTCTATGAGGATAGTCGCATTGACAGGAAACTGACCGATGAGGATCTGCGTGAGGTATTCTATCACCTCACTGACCTTTACCCCGAAGAGGCGGTTGACGACCCCGATATTGTCGCTGAACTTTCAAAACTGGTGAAGACCGATGCGGAAACCACCATGACATTCGGTTTTGCATATCAACGGATGCAGGATATTCTCAACGCTGACGACAACAGGGTGCGTGCGATGATCATTCGCATAATCCTCAAGCGTTCTCATCCCCGTGATTCCTATTGGTTCATCCTTCGTTTGACACGAACAGCCAACCCCTTCAAGCGAAGGGACATACTCAAGGCTCTCGGTCAATGCTACGGTATGCCGACCCAGCGGTTGATGCAGGAGTCAATGTTCTCATCGATCCGTGCCGTTGCCGAGAAGGTGATAGCGGGTGCCGAACTCATCGGTGTTCCCAGCACGGGCAACCCTGTTATTCTCCCACTCCCCCGACGCCATCGGGGAGAGGATTTACCATTCAATACAAAGGACGCTGAACTTGAAGTCATTCGTGGTGAACGACTGACGCTACATATCAACGAAACTATCGGTTCGGTTGCATACGACCCACATGGTGTTGAGGTGCAGGAAATTGACACCACGCAATTGGCGTCCTGCCTTGAGTCCGGTATCTATGTGGTTGAACACACACCTCAAGACGACTTCCCTCTCAAGGTGTGCGATATACTCACCCTTGAGGGGAAGGACGCCCATGAGTGGACACGAAGCAAGAGGCGTCAATACATTGACGACAGTGTTTCAGATCTTCTCGTCAAAGACACCCAAACAGTGGAGAACATGAGGGCGGTAAAGAAACTGTCCCCAAAGAATGGCGTGGTGTTCATCCATAATCCCGACTCCAAACTCACATTCACCAGCGCAACCGATGAGGTCGTGCTGTTCAGCACGAAACATACAGGCGAGATATTCCGCTTGGTTGCTGGCGTGTGGCGACATGAACCCGCACGGGGTTTGGTGCTGAACGGCTGGCGTGTTGCCGCCCGTGATGGCATAGATGCCTACTACGAAGTCGGGACAATCACAGCCGAACCCTTCATGGAAAAGAAACTGGCTCGCCTCACCACAGCAGGAACCGCTGTTGAAGGTTCAAGGGTTGATATGAAAGCACCCACCTTCGTTGAGGTTGAGATCCACTTCGCTGACTATGACGAGCGAGGAATACACATTCAAGGTGTTATCACAGGTTTAGCACCAAGCGCAGGGCTGTCCGATGTGGTGCCCGTTGAAGAGGTTGAATACTTGGTGGGTGAAGACAGTGTTGAGTGAACAGGATATTCTTTTGCTCTTGGTTGCTAAGAACGCAAGGTTCCGTATTGGCTCACGCCTCACCACGAAGAACCAAACAGGATATGACATTCGCCCCGAATGCGATCTGTTCGGTCGGAAAACAATACCAGCCGAGGTGAGTATATTCCTGCGGGAGAACGGCTTGCCAGCCCAAAACCGCTACACTAAACCCCATCATTTGACACGGCTCTTGAGGCTTTTGAAACCATATCGCTTATTCACGAAAGAGCCGGAAGGTTTTTTGACTGTCCTCCGTCATGTAGGGAGTCTGCCCGAAGCAACAACACATGAGGACATAGAGAACATATTGGAGGTGCTTGAAAATGAATCTGTTTGAAGACGAGGAACTTGCCACGAACGACTGGTTTGAGGTGTGTCCGAACGCTCATACTATCATACTTGACGATAGGAAAGTCGGTTTGTTTGACGCCTTGCGTCTGTGGACAAACGACTACGACAGACTTGCTGTGCGAGAGGCACTGCTCAATGTAAAGTCCGGCCCACGATTCATGTTGGATTCAATGATGGCTACATACCCATACGATCCTGTGATTATGTTTGTTGGGCGTGAATTACTGATGAAGGAAAACGACTGGATTTCACTTTCTATACTTGCACTGTCAAAAGACGGGACAGATCAACGGAGAATTAAGTTCCCCAGCAAACTCCCAAAGGCTGTGCCGAACCGCCTACTCGCCGTGTTCGGGCTAAGGCCGACCGAAGCCGAATGGTTTGAGCCAATTGCGGCTGTTGAATCAAATGTCATGGCCGTTCTTCCTCACTTGATCGAGAAGGATTGGGAATACATCATCCATGATAAAGAAACGCTATTGAAAAAGGCGGCTGAACAGGTCACTGCGCCTGTGAACCTCTCCAATTGGGGGCTAAACCAATGACACCGAACCTTTTATACCCAAGCCCCTGTTGGGTTGAAATCCACCGAGCGTGATATTATGACACAGTTATGGAAAACCCACCGACCCGACACACTACAAGGTATGGTCGGCCTTGAGCAATTGAAAGCCGATGTTCCGACATGGGTTGTTCATGCTCAAAACAAATACACACTGCGCTGTGGTGGGGTTATATTCTTCGGCAAACCGGGCACAGGTAAAACCAGTGGTGGGCGTGCTATCGCTAAGGATCTGCTGGGCAGTGGTTTCGCCAATAACTTTCATGTGTTCAACGCCTCCGATGATAGAGGCATTGGCTTCGTTCGTGACAGGCTCAAGAGCCTTGCCGAACAGAAGGCTGTCGGCCACGACTTCAAGGTCATTCTTCTTGATGAAGCCGACGGACTCACCAAAGACGCACAGGACGCTATGCGCCAATTGATTGAGGAAACAGGCACCCATGTGCTTTGGATTCTCACATGCAACCGTGTTGGTCGCATTATCCCTGCTCTCCGTTCAAGACTCCCTGCCTATTCCTTCAACCCATTGGAGATAGGGGATGCCGAAGGTTTCCTCGGTCGTGTCATTGACGAAGAGAACTTCCCCGATGCGTGGGTTGCGGCTCTCCCGTCCCTTATCACGAAATACAAAGGTGATATGCGGGCTTGTTTGAAGGCCATGCAAACCATCGATCCAACCGATGAGAACGCTCTCATCAATTTAACACTCACAGACTTTGAGCCAGCACAGTCCTATTACAAGGGCATTCTTGCTGGCCCACACACCGAATTGATTGACGGTGCGGAGTCGCTTGTCAATACGCACGGTATGTCCCGTGATGAAATAATTGAGGGTATGCACGAAGCAATCCTCTTGGCATACAAAGACGATGTTGTGGACACCGCTACGGCGATGAAGCACCTTATGATACTGGGACAGTGGGCGGCAAGAAGCCCCGACTGGACAGCCAGTGATCTCCTATTCCTCCATGCTATGACTGGGGATTACAAACAACGAGGTTGAAAAATATGAGCGAAAGAGAAATAGGAAACAATTGCATTGATGAAGCGGCGAAAATACTCGGAGTGTCCGAGGAAGAGGCATTAGCCTCGTTTGGTTCGTGGATGAACGAAACATTCCCCGACATGTGGGAAGCCGGTGGTGGTTCAGCACAGGGCTTGGACGACGCCGACTACAACGACTTCGCTGACATGTTCGTGTGCGCTAACCGCCCAAGTGGCGGCGGCGGCGGCGGATCTGGCGAGGAATGGGTCGGTATGTTCATCGGATTTGACCGACGCTTTGACTTGATGAAGCGCAAGCGTGAAGCGGCAATTGACATCGCCACTGCTGACCTGTCGGGTGCAATCAACAACGGTTTCCAATACAACGGCAACAAAGTCGGCATTGGTCGTGCTTTCCGTGCTGACGGCGTTTGGCGAGCCGAACACAGCACTGGGACATTCGTGTCAAAGGACTCGGCTGACGAGAACCCGAACTGGGTTATCCCTCTCAACGAGAAACTTTCGATCTGTATGCTCAAGGCCGACAACACCCCACAGCGTGCCACCGCCATGAAGTCCATTTGGGCTTTCAACGGCAACGCCAAAGACAAGTTCCTTGAAGAAGGCCCAATGCTCATTACTGTTGAGGGTGCCTTTGAGGGTGCTACTCACGACTGGAACCTGTGGCAACCGATCACCGTCAAGGGGAACTTTGACCCCGAAGGCTACAACGGTGCTGGCCCAACACTCTCCATCAGCAACACCAGTGCAACCTATGGTTTGGACTGGGTGCCGGAAGGAAAGAAGCGGGACACTGCAACCAACCTCTTCAAGCCGGAACAATACCTCACCACCACTGGCGACGCCGCTGTGAATGTGAAGGACTTGCTCTCACACCACCTTGATAACCGCCGTGAGTCATACACTGACCGAAACGGTGTCCAACGCTACGACGGCCCTATGGTCTGTATCGTTGGTGGTGTTATGGACATCAACCACGAAGGCCGTGAATCCCAGTGGGATCCAACAGGCCGTGATTACTGGTTGTCAATCAGCACTCAAGTTCTCCGCCGTGAAAACCCCAACGCCCGAATTGGCATTGGTGTGTCGGGAACTGTGAAGGAAAACCACAACGCACTCTCCGTCCTCAAGGCGGGCGAATGGCTCCCATTCGCAAAGGGTTCCCGTGTTTGGGTTGTCGGTCGCACCGAGTCTTACACCAACCAAGACGGCGATGAGGTCGTCAAGGTGCAAGCACACGGTATCTATGCCGTCCCTCACAAGTCCATTCCTGCAAAGAAGCCAAGTGCGTCCAGCAACGATTTGGGCAACCTTGAGGGTTTCAGTGCCGGAGGTGATTACTGATGGGAACAGGATTCTTAGACGGCTTCAAGGAAAAGAAGGGCAATTACGAACCACCGGCCAAGACGGCTGGCGGTTCTAAGAAGACCAACGATCCAAAACCTGCTCCAAAGAAGGAAATGAAAGACATTCCTATTGAGGCGTTGGTTGACGAGGCTCCCCCTGTTCAACACGAAGAACCGGAGATGGAGGAACCTGTTGATGAGGCACCTCCCGAACCTGCTCCAAAGAAGGCCAAGAAGCCTTCTCCACCGGCCACCTCAAACCACCTGTCAAGGGTCAACCCGACAATTGCTAACATGATTCGCAACGCTCGTCGTGTTATCAAGACGCCGCCAGCATTCGTTATGTGTGGTATCGCAGGGGCACCTAAGACTGGTAAAACAGGTATGGTGCTTGACAGCCTCACTCCACAAGAAGTCAAAGACGGTGCCGAGATTTGGCACTTGGACTTCGATCTTGGTGGCGAAACCACGAAAGCGGCTCACCACTCCGACAAAGCCGAGAACATGGTTGTCCTCAATCCGTGGGTATTCAATTACGGCGAGAGCCGTGTCCCATACGACTTCCCTGCAACATTTCAGCAGACTGTGGACATCCTCAAGACCGCACAGGCTCAAATGGAGGCACAGAACGAATACTTCGCTGAACACGGCAAAATGCCAAAACCATACCTCAAGACAGTGGTGTTTGATGGAGCCGACCATTGGCTTCACATCACTGAAACTTGCATGAAGGTTGACGACTTGGATCTTGGTGTTGACGGTATTGCCGTTTCGGGCAAGAAGGCCACCACTCAAATTGGCCGCTTCAATTGGAACATTCGTGCTACTCGTTATCAAACGGCTATGGTCGCTCTCCGTGAACTATGCCGTGGTGGCGTTCACTGCTATGTCATTACTCACATGAAACCGGGCTTTGACTCATCGGGCAACGAACTTGCTGGGCAAGACACCCCAAAGTGGCTCAAGGGCACAGAAGGGCACCTGCAACAAGTTATTCACACTGAACTTGAAGAGGAACGAAACGAAACTGGTGAACTCACTGGTGTCGTTCGTGGCTACGCTGTGATTATCGCTGACCGCACTTCTCTCCAATCGTCGGGTCGTGTCCTGCTCTTTGAGAGGAACAACGACGGTGGTGTTTGGCATGGATGGCCTAAGATCTCCGCTGGTGACTTCAATGTCCCAAGAGGTGATGATTGATGGTCGGCTTCCGTATGTTTCAACACAACCTGCTGGCTTTCTTGAAGGGCTTTGATGGAATGGACGACTTGGTTGTCAACATCGGTGCGGCTGGACTTTCCGCCGCTGGAACCCTTGACAAAGCGTATTTCATTTCACGCTTCACCACATACCGTGATGAGGAAACCAGCATCGGGGACGGGAAAATCGCCATCGGGCAGTTATCCACCTTCACCTCGCTCATTAAGGAATGTGGCGTTGGAAACGAAGAAGTGAAAATTGTTCTCACTGACGAGGGCAAGATCTGTGTCACTGGCGAAAGCACTTCTTTCACCATACCGACGATCAATACTGCCTCTTCACAGGCTGGTGTTGAACAGGTTCTCAAAATGCTTGACGAAAGTGAATCCAATGGCTTCACGAAGTTCGGTTCGGGAGAACTTGGCTTTACTCAATCCTTTGAAGGACTATCGTTTCAACAATTGCGAAACACTGCAAAATCCATACAGAATGGTGCATTGTTTTGCCTTGAGTCAAATGTTGCTGGGCTGACCCTTAGCGTTAAGCGTGACTCAATTCGCATGGAATCAATTCTTGAACCATTGACGAACAACCTTGCCGATGAAGGCGAAGGTGTTCTCAATTGGTTTGGAAAGTGGCTAATGGACGCTCTCAAGGCTATGCCGGGGAACGGGACTGTCTATTTGCACGGAGGCGACGATAGCCCCTTGCTCATTCGCCACGAATCACCCGACGGTGATTTTGGAACAACAGCCGTTATCGCTCCCCGCCAAGAAGAAGGCGGGGCGTCGGCTTGATTATCCAACCATACGAAACCGATGATTCGGATTGCCCTTCGATCTATTTGCGATACCGTGATCAAAACGGTGTGGTGATGGAGAACCACGATGGGACATTCCGACCATACTTCTATGTGGCCGCTGACAATGATATACCACGAATGATTGAGTTATTTGACGAACGATTTGATGGTTGGTATGTTGGTGAAAAAAAGGCGAAGTCGCTGGGCGGCAGGGAATTGTATTCAATTGTCGCCCCAAGCCCAAGAGATGTCAAACCCATGCGAGAACTTTGTGGGGAAACATGGGAGGCCGACATCCACTTCCCCGACAGGTATGCCATTGACAACATTGATCCGCAAGACATTCCCGACTGGTTCCCGAACATGGTTCGGGCTGGTGGATTTGACCTTGAATGGAACGAGCAAGGAGAACTCACTGCTATGGGCTACACCACGAACGGTGAGGTCGTTCAACAGTGGTCTTGGCATCCAACCTATGAAGGGGTTCTCAACCCACACCGTTCCGAGAAGGAAATGCTTGAAGCATTTGCACTGGCGTTTGAGGAATTGGATCCCGACCTCATCACTACATGGTCGGGCAACCGTGCCGACTGGCCGAAAATGTATGAACGCTACAAACACCACGACATTGGTTTGGATTGGATGTCGCCTCTTTCGGAGGTCAGCACTTCGCCACCAATGACCCACCTCCCACGCAGTGGGGTCTATGACGACGGGACTCAAGTGATACCCGGTCGCATGACTGTTGATCTCGCTGACAGGAACCACGGCTTTGAGCGTGTGTGGCGGGACGCAGGAAACGGTCAATTGTCCGACCGACGGCTGGGTGCTGTCGGCAAAGTGGCGTTCCCCGATAACCCCGAATTATGGAAAATAGACACTAAAGGAATATCGCATCACGACCTTTGGCTCAACCATTTTGGGGATTTCCTGCAATATCACCGTGCCGATGTTTTACTCACAGATCGTCTTGACAGGGAATACCATGTCACCCGATTCTTCATGGCTTTACAGCGAGTCTGTGGAGTATCGTTTGGTTCTGTATTCACAGTGAGCCGCTTCGCAAGAGGATTGCTACGCCGAAGGGCGACATGGGCGGCTCCCACAGGGACATACAAGAAAGGTTCCGATGATTCATACGGAGGTGGCTTCGTGCCGCACCCAAAGACTGGCCGGTTTTACAATGTGGCCTGTTTTGACTTCCGTGCTATGTATGCCGAGATTCAACGGGCTGACAACATCAGTCCCGAAATGCTTCGGCACGAAGCAGGGGAGAACACCCGTGCGGTCGGCAACGGCACGCATTGGAGTCAAGACAATGTTGGGGTATTGCCCCAATTGCAGATGGATCTGGCCGATGCTCGCAACGAAGCGAAGGCCGAGATGAAGAAGCACGAACCGGGTTCATCGGAATACGCTGGCTTCAACACACTGCAATTAGCCTTCAAGCGATCCGCCGCCAGCGTATATGGCCTCATGGGACACACAGGTCATGGTGAAGCACACAGGACTGTCGCATCAACCATAACCTATGTCGGTCGTCAATTAACTTCACGGCTGATGGAGATTTGCGAGGACATGGGCTATGAGCCACTGGCGGGACACACCGACAGCGCATACATCGGAATTGGCGACAACGACGGCCACGAAATAGCCGATAACTTAACACGAACGATACAGAAGGAGTTCAATTCCGAGCGATTCGTGGTGGAGTATGAGAAACTGATGAAGTCGTGGGTCGCCGCCAAGAAGAACAGGAACTTTGGCTGGGTGACATGGCCGAAGCAAGGACTACACTGCACTGGCTTTGAGATGAAGAAGTCCAATGCCGCACAGATCACCAAACGCATTCAAGAAGTGGCCTTTGAGGCCGTTTGCCGTGAGGACGCCAGCGAAGACGACATTCGGGATTTGGTGAACACATGGATTTCCGGTGTGCGAACTGTGGTGAAGCGTGAGGCTCTTGTCATGCGCTCTCGCTTAGGCAAGAAGCCGGAAAAATACGGACAGCAAGGCGGCTTTCAAGGTGCCGCTAAGGCATATAACCGACTAAACCCCGACAACCGTTTTGAGAAGGGCGACGGCGTTCCTCATACATACACTACAAAGGGGATTGAAGCATACCGAACCCCCGAAGAACTTGAAGAATTGGACATAGATTTCACGGCTGTGATAGAAAAGCAAATTATCTCACCCGTTTCCCTCATATTTGAGGCGATGGGTTGGCGACAGCCGACGGCTGATGGCTCAAAGCCTCAAGAGTGGTGGTAAAACATGGAAGAGAAAAAGGATATTGCGATGGTGTCGTTCAGCGGCGGAAAGGATTCAACGGCCATGCTGTTGAAAATGCTTGAGATGGACGATCCGAACTATCCGGTTCATCGCATTGTATTCGCCGACACTGGCTTTGAGTTCCCCGAACTTTACGACTACATCAAGCATGTGGAGAAATACATTCAAGAGAAATACCCCGAAAAGGGATTGCACATTGAACATGTGTTCTCAAAGAAGTCGTGGAACGAGTGGTTCTATGGCAAGGTGACAAGGGGCAAGAACGAAGGGAATGTTCGTGGGGCACCTCTCATCGTCTATCCTTGCTACTGGGCAAGAGAAGCAAAACTTTACCCCCTCCAACGGGCGACAAAGGAATGCACAATCAAGTATGTTGGTATAGCCATAGACGAGAAGAGGCGTGTGTCAAAGACCGCAAAGGAGGACGGTATTCGTTATCCTCTTATTGAGTGGGGCTGGACAGAAGAAGACGCTTTCAAATACCTTGACAGGCTTGAAATGGTGAATCCTCTCTATGTCAATTTTCAGCGTTTGGGTTGTTTTCACTGTCCTAAGCAACCTGTTGGTTCGTGGCATATTCTATGGAAGAAATACCCCGAACTGTGGGCACAGGCCAAAGAGTGGGATAGCGAGAGTCGGCGGGTTTCAGATCCAGTTCATGGTTTCAACCAATATGACACACTTGAAAAGATGGAAGAGAAGTTCAAAGCGGGTTTCGTGCCCAAAGGCCGACGACCATTTGAATGCAATTCCTGTGATGCAGTGAGCATTTACCATGATGATCAACAGGGTATCATTGACATGTGGGGAGAGGATGAGGGATTGCACAGTGACAACGCTATGTCCTGCGAAATCAACGACCCCGGCAACAAATCAGTGCTTGAAAACTTTCAATGGGTGAAGGCCGAAAAAGAACCCGAACCAAAGGAGTTGTGGTGAATGATTACCCACAAGCCACCACGCTCATACCCTGTGCCGAACCATGAGGACTTGTTCTCATGTTATGATTGGCACCCCGATATGCCCGACAACATCATTCTCCGCATGAGCAAGTCCTCGCTGGGGGAGTCCACCTTTTGCGCTCAACAATACGGCTTAAAACGAATCGTTGGCATGAAGGAACCACAGAACGACAACATGCTACGGGGCACTAATGTCCACGACGCCGTTGAAGGATTCTATGACAGGGTGGATATTGAGAAGGCAAGTGCTGAAACCGACCTTGATGGGTATTTTCGTGAGTGTTTTCCCACTTCTAAGGAAATCCGTTCAGCGCAGGATTCATTCTTTTTGGATGAAGATCTGCACATTGACCGTTTCCGTGTGAAGGAGATTAACCGCTTCAACAACAGCAACCCCGAACACTTTTTGCCGACTGGCAACGAAATGGAGATTGATTGCGTGGTTGAAATCACGGTTGACGGTGAGCCTCAACGCATACACATTAACGGTTTCATTGACCGTATTTACACCAACCCCGACGGGACACTACACATTCACGAACTCAAGACAGGTGCTTGGAAAGAGGCCAAATACAAATATGAGGCCATGAGAAAAGAGATGGCGTTTTATGTTTGGGCGTTGCGAAAGGCTGACCCTACGGCACAAATCACCCACTGGGGGTGGGATCACACTAAGGGTGTCAAGGGCACCGATACCGAGGACGCTGAAATGTTCCGCTTGGTGGAGGCAGTTCGTGTCAAAGAACTGGGCTTGATGATGGCTGATATGCAAAACCTCGTCCGTATGCACCGACGCTACAAGGGCGACGGCGACATCAGCATGTTCCCACTTATTGCACCCGGTCGCCAATACTCAATTTGCGATCCGTGGTGCGCTCTCAAAGAGTTCTGTCCCCGTTATCAAACACATTTGGAGTGAGTATTATGATACGAAATGCTCTAAGTCTATTTGACGGTATGTCGTGTGGGCGTCATGCTTTGGAAAAGGCGGGTATTCCTTTTGGGATATACTACGCCAGCGAAATTGACAAAGCGGCGGTAGCGGTTTCACAGAAGAACTACCCTAACACTGTTCAATTAGGAACCGTTGAGAGATGGAAAGAATGGGATTTGCAGGATGTTGATTTGATTATGGGTGGTTCGCCCTGTCAAGGATTTGCGGCTCAAGGAGAGCAATTGGCATTTGACGATCCGAGAAGTGTTTTGTTTTTCACGATGGTGGACATCATCAAGCACTACAAACCGAAATACTTCTTGCTTGAAAATGTCCGTATGAGAAAGGAATGGGAGGGGATTATAACCAAATATATGGGTGTTGAACCAATACCCATCTGTTCATCCCTCGTTTCAGCGCAAAGAAGACAGCGTTTGTTTTGGGTGAACTGGGACACTTCGCAACCAAAAAACAAACAAATACACCTCTCCACCATACTTGAAAGCGACAAAATGACCCATCCGGGTTTCATAGCAGGTCGCAAAATCAATAGGGAAACAGGGAAAAGAGAAGATCATAACCCTGCTGTGAAGCGCATTCAAACTCTTGAAGTGAACAAAGACCATTCAAAAATGTGTTGCCTCACGACTGTTGAAAAGGATAGTGTATTGACACCCTTGCCCTCCGGTCGGCATTTAGACGCCTTTGAGGTGCTTGAGAAAGGCAAGGATTGGCGATACTTGACAGTTCGTGAATGCGAAAGACTCCAAACACTGCCCGACGACTATACGAAGGCGACGGGTGTGTCAGATCGGCAAAGGAAAAAAATGCTCGGAAACGGATGGACTGTGGATGTTATAGTCCATATACTTGAACAGGCCGTCGGGATAAAGCCGGTGGTTCGTGGACAAAGAACATTGTTTGAATGGTGAGTATTATGACACGAAGCACCCACATGTTCCGACATTTTCCCCGTGAGGTGGATATGCGAAAGCGGAAAGTGGTGCATAACATGGATGAACTGCAACGCTATGTCGCCGCCACGAACGGTGCTGACAACCTCACCACCACAGTCTATGGTTTCCGTCAATTGAAGACGAAAGGGAACCGTGGTGAATACAACACGGCTGTGATCCCACACTTCGTCATTGACATGGACTATGAACGAGCCATGAAAGAAGGGGTATCAGCCGCCCAAGCGGGCGACAGGTGCTTCAAAGAAGTCTATGCGCTTCATCAGCACCTTGTGTCAAACGACTGGCGACACGCTATGTGGTTCACCGGAGGTGGTGTTCATATTTGGGTCAGCCTTGACAAAACATACGAACCGACTTCAATTGAACTCGGTGATTTCTTACTCACTGGTCGTAAAATGATTGACGGTTGGGTCAAGCAGTGGGACTTATCCACGCTCGATCCAGTGGTTTCATTCCGACCCGACAGGCACATTCGCATTCCTAACACATACAATTTCAAGCGAGGGCTGTGGGGTATGCCGCTGACAACCGAAGACATTGAGGCAGGTTGGGCATCGGTCATAGCAAAGGCCGACGAGCCTCATGGGGGCATGGTTCCATACGGCACAAAGGGCATGGTTATCAAGACGAAGAAGCGTGATCCCGACGCACCGTTTGAGGCTGAACCTGTGGATGTGGACATGAAGAAGGTCGGCAATCTCACTATCCTCCCTTGTTTGGCGTCAGCCGCCTGTGAAAAGGGGAGCAACCCTACTCACGAAGCGAGGGTGTATCTCGCCATGTATTTGCAGGACAGGCTTCGCTCGTTCGCAAGACCCCCTCGTTCGTCACCAACCACCAACCGTAGTATCAAAGACACCATCGTGTCGTTTATTCGGGACTTGGACTGGTCGGACTACAAAGAGGACATCACTGTATCATACATCAACCATAATGTGGATCGCTACTACAAATCACCATCGTGCCGAACTTTACATCAAAAGGGGTATTGTATCGGTCGTTGCCCGTTCTATGACAGGAGTGGTGGGGTATGAATAATTCAATTGGAAAATCATTTTTTCAATTGGAAAATACCAAACAAGAATCCAATTGGAAAAACGAAAAAGGAGAGGAATGAATGCGATTAACAACAAGGCTATGTGCCGACAGAAAATGCAAAAACTTAGCAAGACCCGGATTCCGTAAGTGCCCATCGTGCATTAGCGGAAAGGTGATTAAAGATCTAACTGGGGAAGAGGAATGAAGCCGGAGTGGAATTGGATGAGCGACAAAGAAGACATTGAAAAAATACGAGCAAAAAAAGTGGCCGAAATGCAAGCGAAAGTGAAGGACATGGAGAAGGACTTTGAAGAAGTCCAAGCCATGCAAAATCAATTCACATGGGCTGATTTTGGCTTTGACGAACCCGACTGGGGATTCCGTTTGAGTGAAACTATGGAAGGTGCGTTTGAAATATGCCAACAAGGCCAAATAGTGGCTATGTCGGCAGACCCAAAATGGGCCTTACTCGTCACCGACCTTCTCAACCGGGCACGCTTGGAAGAACTAATAATGTCAAGGCAAAATACAGGTGCCGAGGATGCGCCAAAGGAGTGAAAACCGTGCATCCAATACACCGTCTTTGCCACCGCTGTTATACCGCACTGCGAAAGCGACATCCCGAAGCATTGAGAGGTGATTGAATGGTTGAAAAAATCCTATACATTGACAATCGTGAGCGATCTGGTCTTGAAGAGGCCGTCAAGAAGCAAGCCGACAAGGCCAAAATTAAGTGGGAACTTAACCAAAACTTGATCACAGACTACTGCTACGGCCAAATCGGCATAGAAGCGAAGAGTATTGCAGACTACATGCAATCACTCCAAAGTGGGCACCTTGCTCATCAATTGGAGAATATGGACGAGAACTACAACCGCATGATATTGGTTATTCATGGCAAACTGGACGCCTATGTGGCGAGCCTCAAACGAAGAGGCAACAGGACACCATACGCCCGCATTCAAGCACAGTTCTTGGGTTCACTATCAAGACTTGATGTTGACTTTGACTTGACAATCATGCAATTCCCTACGCCCTCCGCCGCCGCCTACTGGATCGTGAAACGATGTGAAAAGGACGGCACTCTTGGGAGCATCAGCACATACCGCACACTTCGCCGCACTTCAAGCGAGGATATGCGGATTGACGGTCTTCGTGGTATCGGGTGTAGTGAGGCTATCGCAAAGCGTTTGCTGACTTCTTTCGGCTCAATCGCTGAAATTGCTGGGGCTTCTGTTAAGGAATTGATGAAACTTGAAGGCATTGGCAAAGTCCGTGCCAAGTCCATTGTTGAGGCACTAAACAGTGAGTCGGCTGTGGTGAAAGAGAGAGTCAAAATCACCAATGCCTAAGTCTTGATATAGGGGATAATGATAGGCACAATTCCAACGGAGGCAAAAGCATGACAGTATCAATTAACAGTGACATGAACGACATGATGGCGCAACAGCGGCAGTGGGATGATTATGCCGTTGTCAGCAGTGAGAACGACGGATCGGAGTTCATTCGTGGGTATATTGAACGGTTCAATACCGTATCATTCTTCAACGAATACGCTGGTTTGTTGTCCTTCTTTTTCGTCATGGGTCAGTTATGCGCCCCCTACATGAGAGTTCCTATTCACGGCACCTACATTGACTGTCGTGTTCACACTTATTGGATTCAACAATCAAGGACAGGAAAGTCCATCGCATGGGAGTTCACTGATCGTTTGCTTGAGGCGTGCGGTATTGAAAGCGACACCTTCACAGCAGGGTCGGACGCTAAACTCATCGGAACAGTCCAGCAAACGCCCGTAGTGGACGACAATGGCCGTCCAACGGGTGAAGTCAACCACATAACCGTTCCCGGCCTTCTAAACGGCTACAAGACGCTTCTATTTGACGAAGCATCTATCCTACTCAACGACTCCAAAGCCCACTTCTCCGACAAAATCCTATACCTTCAACAAGCGATGGCTCCACTGGGATCGAGGACGAACATTCTCGTTAAGCACCTTGTCGGTGGCGATGTGAGGACTCCATCGGGGGTATCACTTTGGATGACGACCTATCCACCAAAGGACATTATGGCGCATGTGCTGGACAAAGGTTTCTTTCAGCGTGTGTTTCTGTTTCAAAATGACATCACCAGTGAACAGCGACAAACCACCAGTGAACACCGTGTCAGTGGCGCATACATGCGAACCGACGAACGAATCATGGACTATGGGACACTTGCCGAATACTTGCAGGGTTCCGTCGATCTGATGAAGAACCGTCTGTTTGACGCTATGGGCATCACATGGGAAACCGTTGAGATTCGCAACGAAGATGGTGAAATAGAAGAACGCCGCATAGAGCGTGATGAAGTGTGGAGGCGCATTCCCGAAGGGGAAAGGGAACAAGCCGCTATGCGCCACGCACACGACATATTCACCGTATCGGCTGGGTATCACCCAGCACTACTCAATGCTGTGGACGACTACTATGGGCTGGTGAACAACATAGCCAGTGAAGCCGTGAGGGAAACGGCCCTGTCGTTTCTCCCGAACACTGAAAACTACACTATGATTTTCGCAAACTTGATTGCTGTTCTTATGCGTGAAGACCAAATCACAGAAGACCACATAATGATGGCAAGTGAAATCATTTTTGACAACCTTCATAACCTCACCATTTGGCTTGAACAGAAGGAGTCCGTCAAGGACAAGAAGAAGGTCACTGCGGAGCGTGCTTCGTGGACAAAGGCTTCCGGTATGTGCAAGAAGTTCACCAGCGAAAAGGACGGTATTGAGCGTGTCATGCAATCAGATCTGCTCAAGGTCTATGCGGCTCAACAGTCGGTTGCTGACATCACCGCTGAACGCCGATTTAAGGCATTGAGGAAAGGCGGGCAGGTTGAAATCGTTAAGCAAGGAAAGGGCGGCAGGAATTATGTTGCCTTCAAATGGGGTGCTTGAGAATGATGGGAATTGCCGTGTTGTTTGACACAGCCCATGAGGCCGATGGATGGAGGGTTGATTTGAACCCCCTGCTAATCGCCACATGGGATGGGCAAAAAGCAATTGTCTATACCGACATTTCAATGAGCGAACGAAGTCTAAAGGCTGAAATGAGAGATCTTGAATCCTTTGATTATTGGTTGGAGGGTCAAGACATTGAAATGGTCGGACATAACCTGCACGGTAAGTTCCGTGAGGGCACCTTTGACATTTTGAAGGCTGTCAAAAAAGCCAGTTCACCCGTGCTTCAAAATGAAGGCAAGAGGTTTGACTTGTATGACCTTGCCCGCTGGAACGGGGTGCGTAGTCTTCCTGTTGAAATCATCACACGAATGAGGAAAGGTGTTTCTTGGTTGAAAGGCCAACACATAAAATGTGCAAGGTGGGCTATTGAGGACGCAATCATGTGCTACGATCTGTATCACACTGTCAAAAAGAACAAGCGGGTTCGGTTTCTTGATACAAAGACCGGAAAGAAGCCTTATGCTGATGTTTCGTGGCCTATCACTGACGAAGAGGAATGAACATGGCGAAATGGTGGGAATGTCGTTCCGGTGAGTGCCTTGACACAAACGGTGAGAATCATAGAATGTTCACCAGTGCTATGCGAAAACCGTGTTGTAAAATGTGTGGCCGCAAACTCCGAATGTTTCTCATGGAACCGCAACCGAGTGAACTTGGTGTGCAAGAAAAGTCGCATCGCTTTAACGATTTAATGGATCAATGGATTCGCAAATACAGAAAGTGATCGAAAAGTTCAAGGGTTGATTAAGCGTGGGGGAAAACATGTGGGGGCACCGCAAAGCATTGGCTGGGGGGTGGAACCTGTTGAAAACTCTCAATTTAGAAGAGGACGATTTATCCGCCGCCGATGATGTCGCCAAACTAAGAGTCATGGATAACTTCGCCGCTGGTGGTGGTTTTGAGGGCATGGGAGCAGGTTGGAGTCAAGCCGCCCGTGATAGGGGGCACGATGTAAAAACTGCTGAAATCATGTATGCAGGGAACCCCAACAAGGAATACGATGTGGACTTGGGCTACATGCCCGATTTACCGGGCGACATCCTGCAATACGATTTAGACGACTACTTGTCCCTATTTGGTGGTAAAACACCCGATGTATTCTTTTCTTCGCCACCATGCGAAGGGAACTCCGTCGCCGCTTTTGGTAGCAAACCGTGGGCGGATTGGGAAGGTCAAGATAAAAAGAAAAAAGACTTCAACCGAGCGAGGAACGCAGGGGACGCTAATTTCTTCATGCGAGAAGGTGTCGGCCCAACGCCAACAAACGCCAAATCACAGG
>Ga0209337_1001014_pt1 | contig 21769 bp, 10 predicted proteins | sample LinPmetageLP53_FD_184044 | JGI IMG/M metagenome (GOLD analysis project Ga0209337, IMG submission 184044) | Marine viral communities from the Pacific Ocean - LP-53 (SPAdes) (version 2) | ecosystem: Environmental > Aquatic > Marine > Oceanic | place: Pacific Ocean | collected 2010-02-08 | reverse complement strand
GTCAAGCATTTTCTTTTGCTCGTAAGGATTTTGATACTCAGGTACTTTTTCTGAAATATTAACGTATTGTCCAGCTTGATGAGATAACTCAAGATACTTTTGATAATTAGCATCGGTTTGTTCCTTAGTGTACTCCTTGCCATCTACAGTAATTGTGTTCTTTTTTGGTTGAAATTTAATATTACCTCTATTCGGAGAATCAAAAGCATTAGACGCGTTTCCAAAAGCAGTAGCTTTTTTATTCCATCTGTTTTGATAATATTTCCCCATACCAACTGTAAAAGCCGCGTCAGCTTTGTTAAAGTGTTGAAAGCCAAACGCCCCAAATAAAGCTAGATTTCCAGTAAACCTTCTTTCCATAGTACCCATGTCTGGATATGTTTCTTCTGCCCATCTTTTCCAAGATTTATGTCCTCCAACCGCCTGTTCGAACGGTAAAGCTACTTCCGCCGCTACAGCACCACCAAAACCTCCTTTAACCCCTTTTTCCCAAACTGGATTAGCCATTCTACCAAATCTTTGCGAAAACTTACTTCCTTGCGATCCAAACTTAAAGGGTAAGATTTTCCTAGCAACAGTACCCCCAACATAAAACCCAAAACCACTACCAAGAGGCATTTCAGTTCCAAACAATGGATCTAGCAACTGCATCTTACCTTCTTCGATAAGACTATAAGTAAGTAAGTGCAATCCTTTTTGCCAATTTTTACCAGTATTTAATGTAAACGCTGCTGGGGCGCCCCTTAATTTAGCCGCTTTATTTGCAGCGTCAATATATTGCTTTGTATCTTTACCTGTTTTAGCAGCTCTTGTAGCTATAGAAGCTTGCGAAACACTTTTACCACTGTTAGTTAGGTAGGTAGTTGCTTTAATTTTATTTAAATATTGTCCAGCTTTACTAACTTTTAATAAGCCGTTGGTTACACCACCAACAACCATAAACTCTCCAACCATAGGCGTGAAGTTACCAGCGGCTGTAGCAAGATCTTCCCATCTACCCTTCTCAAGGTTTTGAATTTGTTTTTTACTTACTTTTATTGGCGCTATGCCCTCGGTAACAAACTCTTCATTAACCTCGTCTATTAAGTTTTGAGAGTTAGTTATCATTTGATCAGCGCTCATAGCGCCACCTCTATAATTTTTTGCAATTGTTTCTTTTGCAACAGCTTTTTGAGTTGCGTCTGCCCAAGGTAAACCATCTACAAAACCACTTAAATATAGATCACCCATAAAGCTAGCATCTCTTTTATAACTAGAAGGATCTATATTAAGTAAATGTAACTGTGACCACGCTCTATCTCTAGCCTTCATACTTATAGACATATCTTTTGTGGCTTTTAAATAGCCACCTATGTCCTTCCAATCCTTTATCTGTTCTCCTAAGTAATTAGTATTGATGTCATCGGCATCGGACTGGTGAGCACCATCTAAATGGTTTTTAAACAAATCCCAATTGTCTAGAATAACATTAACAGGAATATCTTTTATAGAACCACCTATTTTAGGTAGATTGTAACCCAAGCGCTTAAGTCTTTTCCCAAAACCGATTTCATTATCGCTAAATCCAGCGTGCATAGCCGGGGAAACGGTAAGATCAACGGTTTGGAATTGATTGTGAGAATTAAAGTGAGCACTTTCTACAGCATCTCTTTCATACGCCATTGTTAGGTTGTCATTAAAACTTTTATCATCTTTGCCCCCAGCATTTTCAATTATTGATTGTGTGTAGCTATTCACTTCTTCTGTTATATCATATTTTTCAAAACCAGCATCTTCTGTATCATCAAAATCTTGATCAACTTGTTTTTCAGTGTTATAATCAATATAAAACTTAGCGTCACCCTCAGGCCCAATCACTTTTTCTATTTTTTCTTGAAGAATACCTAAATCAACTTTTTGTTGTTCTAACAAAGATTTATACTCATCACTATTCTCATCAAAGTTAGAATGATTTTCAAGATCTTGTATTTGTTTTAAAGTTCCATTTTTATATTCTTGTATAGAGGTATATAGCTTTTTTTCTGGTTTTGTAAAGTTGTTTACATTTGTGTAGGTTGAAAATTTAACCATTTCGTCCCAGGAATAATTGTATTCACCACCCTTATAATCACCTTCAATTGTTTTTAGTAAATTACTAGAAGCTAATATCTGCTCGTTTTTTTTGCTAGTAACAACATTTTCAAATAAAGATTCTATTTGGTAGTTAGTTAGATTAGCAGTCTCACCAGTTTTTTCTTCATACTTCTTCATAATATTATTTCTAATATCATCAAATAAAACTGGGTTTTTGTCTTGTAAAGCCTTAATTGGACTTATAGCATTATCATCAATACCATTTAACTCTTCTTCTGTTATAACGTTATCAAACTCCTCTACAAAGTTATTGTTTAAAAATCTTTGTGCTTTATATCTTTCGTTATCAAGTTTTCTATTATCTTCTTTGCTTAGTTTATTTTGATTAATAAAATTAGCAATATCTTGCTCTGTACTTGCTTGACCTTTAACTAAACCACTAGATCCAGAAAAATCCATTACAAATGTTTGACGCGTGTTGTTTGGAGCTATGATTTCTATCCCCTTTGCCCCCATTGTTTCAGATTCCTTAAACTCATACCCATCATCTCCAAGTTGGCTATTATAAAGTTCAACTTTATTTTCATTTGAAAGGTTTTCAAATCCTTTTATTTTAGGAATAGTAGTTGCGCCTGGAATATTTTCAAATGTAGAGGTTTGTTCTGCTTTAAACGTGCCTCTACCTTCATCTTGTTCGATTCCAGTATCAACAAACGTAGTTGGCTTACCCCAACCTGTCCCTTTGAATACCGATAAACCACTTTCCGACCCTGAATCCGTACCTGACGCAGGGTCTGTCGACTTTCCCAGCGCAAGAAATTCTTCTTCTGAGATAACGTTTTCTTCTTTTTCTTCTTCTTCACCTACCGGTGCTAAAGCTAAAAATTCTTCCTCTGATATAATATTATCTGGCATGTTTATCTTTTTGTTATTTCAATTCTTTCCTTTTTACCTTTTATGTAACGCTTGTCACTCTCCTTCAATTTCATGAATATTCTCTTTCCATCACCACTAACTTCATAGCCCTTTTCTATTTCTTTTTTTGTTAGAGTAACACTCCATTTACCCCTACCCTTGTATGTAGCTGGTCCAGTGTAACCCTCTTTTTTATTTTGTATTTGTCCAATTTCATAAGTTTCATACTTTCCACCTGTTTCGCCCTTTCGTACAACGTGTTTAGTTATTTCGTCTAAAGCTTCTGGATTGTCATATGCTACTTCGTCAATTAATTCATCATTAACATAAAGAGCCCAAGATTCTGAGGTTGCGTCAACTTTGTTACCATCTGTATCAGTATACGCTTCTTTTGCTTCTGTTTTTACAGCGTATCTAGTTCCTGTACCAACCCTTGTATCTCCTCTACTAAATTCATTTTCAATACTATAAACAGTATTTTGTACATCTGTTTCTGCTTGTAGTTTTTCTTGTTGACTTACAAAAAACTTTTGCTCGGATAATATTTGCGCAGGAGTTTTTTGTTTTGTTTCTACCTTAGGAGTGTTTGCTTTATAATTATCGTTATAAGCTCCAATTTTGCTATCAGCTATCCATTCAGCCATCATTGGTCCACCAATTTCTCTATTTTTTAAAATTTCTTCTTTTGTTGTTTCGATATTATTCATAAATTTTTCCAAAGCGCCTTTGTCTTTAGGAGCATCAGCGCTATTTATTATACCGTCTTTATTTCCCTGTTGGTCTAATTCAGCAAAATAAGTATGCATATCTGTAACTGTTTCACCATCACCGTCCACAAACATATTCTTTGCCACTTCTATAGGAATTTCCATTAATGTACCTAAAGCTTGATCAAACGAAGCAGTCATTCCTGTTCCCTCTAATCTTCTTGATTGCATATCGTAATAATCTTCATCAGTTTTAATTAAGTCTAACGCTTCAGCAATTTCAGTATTACGAGCATTTGGATCGGCATATTTATTGACACCACCGCTCTTACCATCAAAAGCCCCAGTTTCCGCCGCGCCCTTTAAAAACTTACCTACAGCAACATCGTTTGCTGCGTTTTTATACGGCAAAGCCTTAACTATATCAGAGCCAGTAAAACTTTTTTCATATTTATACTCTTCTCTAGTTATACCTTCGGCACCAAAACCACCCTTTACTCTAGAACTACCTTTTGTAAAAATAGTATATTCACCATTTACAAAACCACCTTTTATATTACCACCTTTAAACATTTCTGTAGCCGCGTCAGGATCAGAAAACGCTGTAGCAATAGAGTTAATAGCGTCTATATCTTCTCCTTTTATATTTGGATCATTATAACTACTTGGATCCTGAAAAGCAATTGCATATTTAGACCTAACATCGACAGCTTGATTTTTTAATCTCATTAATCTAGCTGTAATTTCTCTTCTCTTTTTTTCGTTTGCTCTAGTGTCGCCCTTTCCTTCGGTATTAACTTTTTCAAAACTATCTTGTAAGTTTTCGATTTCTTTAGCAAAATCATCAACTACAAATCCTGGTAAAGGCTCTCCAGTCTCCAACGCATTATATGCTTTTTGTATTGTTTCTTTAACAGGTTTTAGCCCTTGTACTTTCGCAGTTTCTTCTTGCTCTTTTTTTTCTTTTAAAGTATCCATAACACCAGTGATGGTATCCATGTATGTTTTTTGCACTTCCTTTTGACTTTCAAACATAGGTTTCATATCAGGTACATCTGCCATTGCGCCAGTTTGTCCTTCTTTAAACGCTGCTTGTACTAAAGTTGTATCTGCTTTTATTGCCATGTTTTATTTCTTTTCAAATTGATATTCATTATCCGCCGTATTTTTTCATAAATTCTTCATTTTCTGATAATCCCCCGGCAGTACTAGCAACCCCACTAATTCCACTTGCCCACGCTTGGTTTTGTGCCATATCTGCATTCATTTGATTTGCTTGAGCTTGTGCGCTAGCTATATTAGCTCCTGAAGTAGCACCAAATTGCATACCAAGTAATGTAGCTTGTCTACTTGCTTCAGTTTCTTGAAGCCATTGATCACCTTTTCTTTCAGCGATTTGAACAGCTCCAGCGCCTTTAGCGGCTGCTAATTGATTTCTTGATTCTTGCTGTCCTATAGATGCTGATATCTGTTGGGTTTGTAAAGCGCCTTGATTTGCTAACGCTTGAGCTAATCCGGCTATACCAGAACCACCAGCTGCTCCTCTCATGTTTTGCATTATATTAGCTCTTTGTTGTGCTCCTTGTTGAGCCTGGAATTCAGCTTGTTGTTGATTTACTGTTAAATCTTCGTATACATTTTCCATGTTTTCATAGGGATTTTTAAATCTCATGGACTTGTATTCTTGTTTTTGCTTGTTTAAAATATCTTGTTGTGTATCACGTTCAGTTTTAGCAGTGGTTGCTGCGGTTTCAGCAATACCAGCGTTTTTATTAGCAGCATAAATACTAGTACCAGCACCAATCACAGCAGTTCCAACAGCGATCCAACCCATCGTTCTCTCTACGCGAGCATTTGGTGACATCATGTTATTTATATACATCATAATTTATTTTCTTTTATATATTCTTCGTAGTCTTCCCAACTAAATACCACGTTGTTTTTTTCAATTTCTTTTAAATCCTGCGTATTAGTAGGATTTGCATGTACTGTAGTTATAACACAATCTTCCACTGCGTATACAATTCTTTTAGCACCCTGTGGAGATATTATATAACATGGCGCGATAAACTCTTCTACACCTTCTTCTTTTGACGATGCTAATACTCCTGAAAGTAAAAAGAATCCATAACTATGCTTGTGTATTGCTGAAAAGCCTAATTGGCCCTTCTTCATTTTCATCTCTCTAATATAAACACCATTTGCAAAAGAATGTTTATATTCCCACATGTCTGGATATATCAATTCATTTCCATCACCCACCACAACATCTATTCCATCTGCAATACTAACAAAGTAATCCTCAATTTGTTTTACTTTATCTTTATAAGATTTAGCAACAGTATTATCAAGTATTTTTTGTAACTCATTTTTAGACATAATTTAATTTAATTTATATCTAATATAGTCACAGTTTTGCTTGTTTTTTTACTTATGAATGATATGTTAGGAATCTATTAACATCAAAAATTAAGTCAAGTGACTTTGATCCGGCTTTATTAACTACTACATCTCCAGTTATAGTAACAACATTTCCAGCGCCAGGAAAAGTAAACGTTTGTCCGTCTTCTAAAGTTTGAGCAGCACTAACAGTTAAATTTGAACCACTAATATTAGTTATATAAGGATCAATAACTCCGACTGCAATTCCAGGTCCGCTAATAGTGCTATTTGAAAATGTCACAGTTATTCCGTCAGCTACATATTGTTCAGTTGATATTATTATTTTTTTATTTAATTTGTTAACGCTAACTATTTTAGGATTACCAACTAACGTACCAGAACTAATAACCCTTATAGTTTGGCCTGGTTTTAACCCATCAACACTATCGAATGTTATAGTTGTTCTATCACTGTTGAGATTTGTACCGTTTACTGTTTGTGTTGTTTCATCGGCTATACCTAAAACAGACGCAACAGGTATTGTTGTGCTAGCGCTTACGGCAGCGGTTGTTGTTGTTGTAATAGTGTTTAAAGAAGCTTTTATATTACTAACTGATACATCCCAACCTGTTAGCTCTTTAATTTGGACAAGATCATAAGCAACAACATTAAGTTCATCTCCCGCTGTTGCAAAAGGCTGTTGTGCATTAAAAACAATATTACCAGCTTGGGTGCTAACTCTACCGTTAACAATAGTTGGAAGCGTGTGTCTAGTGTCAACAGCTGGGATTGTTTTATGAATAATTTCTCTTTCTTGCTCTGTATTTTCGTCTATAGTTATTTTATCTTCATATTTATATAGATAACTACCAGTTACACCAGTACTCGTAAATATTTTCATATCTTCAGTTAGGCCTACAACGCCAGCACCCGCGGCTGTAACAGGCCATCGGTAGTTCATTCGATTAAAAAAAGTTAATGGAGCATTATCACGAAATTGAATAGCTTGCGACATTGTAAAATCAGTGGCAGCAGCGTCTGTTTCGACAACTGTAACTGTTGTTGTACTTCTATTTATTTTAGAACTAAATGAAAGCGTTACGCCATCAGCTATAGCAACGGCAGCTGATATTGAAAAAACATTTGTAGAATCTAATGAAGCGACCGTAAATATCCCAGCGTCAAGAGCAGCATTTCCAGTGACTTTATCTCCAACTGCCATTTTGGTGGCAACAGCAGAATCCATAGTCACAGCTACAGCCGATGTGTCTCTAGCCCCATTGACAGTATCTGTCATTACGGTTGTAGTTATTTTGTCTCCAACCTTAATAACAGCGGATAGATCACTATTGTCTAGCCTAACCACAGAACCGCTAGTTACAGCACCGTTAACATCGTCTCCAGTAAAAGCAGGTGTAGCTGTTGGATATATATTTTCCCCTTCAATATAAATCGGTGCAGCACCTATAACTGGTTGATACAGAGTAAATAAATCCTCTATAGTTGGTTGTTGATCTAAAGTTATAGCGTTACTAGTGACGGTACCAGAAAACTCAAAAGAATAATAACCCGCAGGTTTTAATCTAGGAATACCGTGCTTGCTGAATGCCGAGATGGCGTTAAGTGTAACCCCCGTTATTCCGTCATAAGTAGCTGATAAATTTGATACCGTAACAGCAAGTGATATATCTAGGACCTGATATATGACTTTTTGCATTAAAATAGATGTAGAACCTGTAGAAGAGTTTAAATCTTTACTACCGTCTCCAAAATTAACTCCATCGTACTCCGCGTGTTTAGTTCCTGGTTTAGTGTATAAATAAATATCATATTGGTCATTATCTGTTACTGCTGGAAAAACAATATAATCAGTGTATGCACCACTACTAGATATTTCTTTGTCTAACTTAGTGTATTTAGTTTGAAAGGTTTTAGAGACAAAGTTATAATATTTGCTATCTTCATTTTTTATTTCTAAATAAAATTCAGCTCCAGAATCTCCAATAATAGAAAACTCTTTAGTTTCACCTGCCGTTGGTATATCAACAAAATCTATTCTAAGTTCTGTTATTACTTTTTTATAAAGTTTTTCGTGCTCAGCGTCAGACATTAGTGATCCATCAGGCATATAATGGAAACCTTCAGGTGCCATTCCTCTTTCTCCTTCTCTATTATAATATTTACTATCTTCAAGTGCATAATTATTGTTACCGTTTTCAGAACCAACCATAGCATGTGGTGGTGGTCCACTACATTTGCAAACAACCCACATTTTTTGAGCAAATACAATTTTAGCTTTCTTTCTACCCAACATATATGGACTGTAAGTATTATTATTGATTTGGTTAGTCCAGTGAGTAATCTTATTCATCCAAAATTCACATTTAGCGGTGTTATTGGATGAGCCAATCTGTGCTCCATTCCATCCATTCCACATGTTCATTATAAACGCTGGATGGGTATTTTGATAGTTGTTAACATAATTTGGTGACATATACGTACTAACGCCTGCGGGGTTTGTCATACCAACACCGAGCCAGGCAGGGCCAGTAACTATATTCGCTAAACACGTGAACCCATCAATATCTAGACAGTGGGCTTGGCAGCTCATGATTTTGAATGTGGATTTATTATCACCATATTTTAATTTATTTATTTATTTATTTACTACTTTCTGAAACTTCTGATCCAACAGAAAATAATTCTGCTTTTGTTGTTGAGTTGTTTTCAAATTTTGTTTGCATATAATATCCTACTAAACTAGATGTGTTTACTTTTTTATCTTTAACAAAAGAGAAAAACGCAGTTGTTACCGGCGGAGGAACTCCAAGATCATATTCAGCAGTTATAATAGTAGTGTAAACTCCAGTAGAAGTATCTAAAATTGGATTACCTACATTAATTATCGTACCAAACATAATAGTATTTGTTACACTTACAGTATCAAAACCATTGTTATTCAAGTTGGGATTGGAAGAATAATATAAGTGATCCCCCACCTGAATTGAAGTATTTAAATTTTCAAAAGGTATATCTATTTGCGGCATTTGAGTTTTGTTTTAGTTTGTTTTAAAATTATTATGGTGGTGGTGGTGGACCTGATGCTCCACAAGCACTTATACAAGCGGCAGAAGATTGGTATTCTGTAGTGCCTGCTGGTAAACTACTACAACCTACAGGGCTACAAGGATTGCTTGCACCCGGGAATTCACACCACCAATTGCCTGAAGTCCCATAATTACATAAAGTTGCATCGTGACACGTTGCGGCTGCATCATAAGTACAAGATAATTGATCCATACAACCTATACTACCCGCCCCGGTTAAATCAGCACAAGGTCTAATGTCAAAATTAAAAAATATCTCTACTCCACAATCAGGGAAAATACTTGGTGCAAATGGTGCTTGATTGTTGTTATATAGTTCAGTTGCTCCATACTGTATACCATCAATCATTTGCCAAATATTTACTTTGTACCATCTTGTGTGATTTTCTCCTAAGGAAACATCAACCCCGTCTTTATTTTGATATGTATTAGGGAAATAATTTGGATCCTGCAACGTACCATTACCAAGCCCATCTGGATTAGTAGCAAAATTATAAGTCGAACCGTAAGGATGGAAGTAAAAATTATTACTAGCGTTTTGAGCGGTACCCCATGGGTATCCTGTGTTAGCTGATCCGCTTTGAGATGGATAGTTTCCTAAAGTCCAACCTGAAACAGTTGAAGCAATGAAATTTTTGTAATGAGAATTACTACTGCTGTTACCCCAAGTATTAATATTACTAAAAGTGGATGGGGATGGTTGGTTTATCACTAGGTTTGGGACAAGTTGCTGTAGTGAAATTTTAATCTTAGTATTTGCATCCGTAATTGTTCCACCAGTTATAGGGGCAGTAGTTCCTACGTCATAATTTCCGTGTAAAACACCTCTTGCTCTAAAGTTTAATCCCACATTATAGTTTGAGTATGTTATTAAACCAGGCGAACCTACAGCGTAGTGTCTTGCGTATTCACTTTTATGGGGTAAAAGAGTTTGTTGACCTGTATTTCCAGAACCAGGATCCCATTCTTGAGACTGATAATATACTGGACTATTACCATTTTGCACTATAGTAGTGCCAGTTGGATTGTGATAACCATCACCACCAATAGTTACATCTGTAATTGGATATAAACACGGATTATTAGAGTTTGTAGCGCTAACCAACCCATCTCCATTGTTTCCAACTTGATCCGCATTTGGATCATAATTACATGCTGTTGGATCCATACACCCATAAACGCTAGTGTAATTACAACAACTAAGATCAACAACCATCGCTCCAGTAACAAAATCTTCGTTACAATCATAAGTTGCGGTAGGATCATAGTTACTTGCGCCAGCTGTTAAAGCAGCGGAACCATCACCAGCACCAAAACTTGAATCATTACAATAATTATTTGGATTTTGCCCTTCCCATTCAGTACCACAATCAAAACAACCTGAGCAAGGTGTGTTAGTACAAGATCCATCATCCGTATTAGCTAAGGGGTCATAGTTACAATACGTAGCATCTGTACAACCGCTAGTTATAGGATCACAACAAAAAGCAGGATTAGGATGTGACCAAATAGCAGGATCTCCCCCATTACCACAAGGTATAGTACAAGCCATAGGAGAATTAGTACCGGACGCTACACAGGGACTCATAGGATCTACGCTTAAACCAGTACCAGCCATCGGATTATTATAAAAAGGATTAATATGCCACGTCATCATATTATAGTTAGTAGAACTAACCACCATACAGCCTGCACAAGAAGCATATTCACAAGTACCATCATCAATGGTGGCTGCTCCGTCATGGTTACATGCAACGGGATCTGTACACCCTGGAGATCCAGGATAATTACAAGAATCTGGAAAACCATAAACCGTATCAGCCGTGTTTACGTCTACCGCGTCAATAGAACCACTCATTGTGGTCCAGACGGGTTGATCCGTTCCAATACAAGGACCTGTAGCTGACGAGGCGGTTGCCGTTGCGTTCGCTGCGTTACCAGGAACATTTACGTTAGCAAAACTATAATTAGAATTAGAAGGACAATTAAAATTATCAGCATTAGGATCCGCACATCCTATTACTATACACATCGCGCTCATGGAAGGATAAAACGGATCATGATGTGTTGCTAAAAGATTGTAATTAGAAGCATGCCCCCACATACACCCAAAAACAACACCCGTCCAACTACTCGCGCAATCTCCAGGCACATGAAATGTTGCTGTTAAATCATAGTTAGTGTTTGGATACCCAGGGTAAGCACTATCAAATCCATCATTAGCAACCGTGTTAAATCCATCGTCCATACAACCTCCACCCGTACAAGTTCCATCATCAATAATACCAGTTCCAGCTCCTCCTACCCAATTTACTGCCACCGTAGGAAATATTGTTGCATTAGACGCTAAAGTATTTGTACATCCATACCAAATACAACTAGAATCAGCAGTGTTTGCTGCTGATGCTTGATTACTTGCAGTAGGCTCCATGCATCCATAGATATAAGGAACACAAGATCCATCATCAACATTTGCTAGAGGTTCATAATTAAACATAGTTGGATCTGTACACCCAAGTTTTTCCTCAATACAAGAACCATCATCAGAAATTGCGCTACCTGAAGCAGGTACGTAAGAATAAGCTATTGCTGGGAAACTTGTTATATTTATTGCGCCTAAAAAAGTATTTGCTGGAACACCCGTGCAACCTTTCCACAAACAAGAACCATCATCATCAGTTGCGGTTGGATTATAGCTAGCCCCTGCAGTAGGCTCCATACAACCAAAAACTGGAAAAACACAACTACCATCACTATAAGTAGCTGTTGGGTCGTAATTTGAAGCTCCAAGAGTAGGAGCGGCAGATATTCCATCACAGAACTGTCCTGGATTATTACTCTCCCATAAAGTACCACAATCCATACAACCCCCAATAGTAATAGGAATAGAAAAACCAGAACTTAATCCAATCCCTTGAATTGCTAAGCTACCGGCGTCAAAAAGAGAATTGTCTATAATCGTACCACTGCTATTTGTGTTTACACCTTTACCTTTAATATAATTAAACCATTTACCTTCTTTTTCAATAAACTCATTTAAACCACCTTGTTCTTTGTCTGTATTTATATGACTAACAAACCAACCGTCTTTTTCAGATAGATTGTGATATTGCCCGTCGTCAATACTAATAAAACCAGTCCCCTGGTCTTCTCCAAATATTTTAACCATAGAATTACTACCCTCATAATTTAATGTTGTAAAAGATTTAACAGATCCAGGTAAATCGTTAAAAACAACACTTAAACTAGAGTTTACTAAAGGGTTGCCATGAAAAGTATTTCTAGTATCGTTATCATGTCTCCAAATAGAAGCGTTTTTAAAGGTATAGTATTTATTAGCGCAACTATTGCTGTTTTCATAAGTAAATGATTTAAAACTAACCCAACCCCTGACATCTTCTTTAAAAGAAACTGTTTGTCCTTCCGCAATTCTATTAGGTAGCAAAGTAATATTATATTCATCTTGCATAACATCATAACTACCAATAAGATGATTATTTTTTGGAAGATGATCTTTAAACCAATCTTTCATACCATGGTCAGATATTGCTGTCAAACCATCTTTAGATAATCTTATCATAGCACCTCTAACTTTATCTGCAAAATATACTCTATAAGATTCTGACGCGAATGATTCTGGATTTTTAGATATTCCAAATTGTCCAGTATACGGTATTGCCTTACCTAAAACATTGTTGGTTGATGTTAACTGAATATTTCCGTCAGCATTATATAAAGCGTCCTTATTGGCTAGTATTTTTAAAACCCTATTTTCACATAACGTAATTAAATCGCCATCAGCAGTAGATTGTGAATGTAATTTTTGAATACTACCATACGCTGGGTTTATATCTTTAGTAATTTTTTCGGCTGCTATAAATTGGTTTAGATTATTCATTCCAGAGTTTGAATTGTAAATACCAGAATATATTAAACCATATTTTCTATTTTCTTCCTCGTATTCTCCATCTAAAATCGAAGAAGCTTTAGCCCCTTTGTCTATTGTAACTTGATTAAAGTCATCTCTTATTCTATTAGATTCTACACCATTTCCAAAAGAATAACAATTAAACCAAGATAAATTAACTGGCATTTGACTAACAAGTGGGGCAACATATACTTTACTACCACTATCTGCCGAGTTAGGTCCTGAAATAATTTGAGTTGGTTGCCAAATACCCCTTAACAACGCACGAACACAACTACCATCAGCTCTTTGAAAAGTTGCTCGGCCAAGCGACGGTATACTACCTGTAGGAAAAGCGTATTCTATATCTGCATCAAATTCAACAATATTAGATTCCCAACCAACCACTGTTCTTGTAACACATTTGGGATCTGATGTAACATTCACTAGCATGTCATTGCAAAGTGTCATTTTAGTTCCTATTGGAGCAAAAATATAGTTTGTGTCACTATTTATTTCAGTAGGAAAAGTACTGTCTATCTCGTAATATAAATCTAAATCAACGTCTTGTTTTGGTTCTGTTTCCCATATAGCCGGATCTTCTGACACAACCTGATCTTCTATACTAATAAAATCTTCTTCTATAAACTGAATATGGCCTACAGTTTCATGATCAGCACCATCAGTAGTATTAATAGGATTAAAACTACTAGTAAGTGGATCTGCACTAATTTCAATTTTATAAGTTACTCTTCTATTATTTGGATGTCCTAAAGCAGCAAATGCATCAGACATATCGCCAAAGTCACCACCCAAAAAACCACTTTGGCTTTGATTTCCAGTTCCTACATAACCACTACCGCCTGCTAAAAACCCAGAAGTAATATCTACTCTTCGTTGATATGCATCAAGTCCACTGTCAATATCCGTGTGATTGTTATGGTATGACACTACCGCATCTTCCATTATAGTATAAATAGTGTTATCAGTATCTCCACTAAACTTAAATTTAGTCCCAGATACAAAAGATTGAACATTATTTTTTTCTGCAAGATGATTTATATTGTCATTAGATCCAACCCTCCAATGCTTAAGTAAATCCCAACCACTACTCTCTGGAAACTTCATCATTTCTCCATAAAAAGCACTATCACCATAATCTGAATTTATATAATCAATCTGCGCTTGTAAGAACAAAGCAGAGTTATCATTACGGTTTATGTGTAGTTTTCCATTATAATTTTCAGGAGAAACACCAGCATCTCTATCGTCGTTAGCATTCCATAAATAACTATAGCTTAAATCTATATAGAACTTGCCATTTTCTTGATAAATACCTTTTCCAAAACCACTAGTTTTTTGAAGGTTATAATCATTAGTTGACATATTATCAGTAACAAACATTCCACTATCATTTAACTTAGCCGCGTTATAAGAACCTTTATAATAAGAAGAATCAATAAACCAAGCGCTTTTTAAAACAGTGCCACCAAATTTCAAACGCTGGTTCCAATCAGATGAAGTATCAGATGCCGCACCTACATTACTTGTATCATTACCAGTTACACCGCTATTAGTATCAGCTAAATAGTAAAACGGTAAAGTTCCCCCGACACTAATCTCAGTACCAACAGATGTTGCTGCTTCACTTAAAATAGTAGAATTTGTTAGCGCGTCTCTAGCTATTTTAACAAAAAATCTACCATCAAATTGAGGGCTGTTTTTTATGATTTTTTTATAAATTAAAATTTTTAAAGTTTCATTTATTCCTGTTGCTGCTATCGTAGGGGCTGTATTTAACCAATCTTCTTCTATAGGTTTGTCTAGTGTTAAATGGTATTCATCAGGCACTGGTGGAATACTTGTACCCATTTTAACTTTAAAATCAACAACATCATAATATTGCGTTTTTTGTTCAGTGGTACCTATTGTAATAGCGAATTTCACCATTAAATCATCTTCTATATCATCTAATGGAATTTCTACTTGATCCCAAAACGTAGCGGATAAAGTAACATTATTGAAATCCTGAAGGGGTACTGCGCTAACATCTGTAAATATACTATCAGTATTTCCAACTCCACCCGCGTTTTTCGCTATGTACTGTATTTTTGTTTTTATAAAATCAGGGGCTTCGTTTTCTATAGCCAGTATTTTATATTTATTGTCTTCTAAAACAGGTGAGTAAACACTACCTCCTTTCTTTAATATTAAAAAAGTTTCTTCATCAACTTTATTTCTATCACTAGAAGGAAAAGAAATCCACAAATTACCATCGACCGCATCATAAACACGATCCATAGCTAAATTATAATATTCGTTAGAAGTTTCTTTAACAAATATTTTATAATACGCAGCCCAATCTGGAGCACTTCCATTTGGAGTGACCTTTAATTGATTTCTATAAATTGATTGTGAGATTGGTATTTTAACATTATCAGTTGCCGCAGCAAAAACGGGTGTTTGCCTACCATATTTATCTAGATAAGATATTCCTAAAGAATATTTTCTTAATGATTTTATAGATTTTCCAATCAGAGGCTTAAAATTTGGATCACAAATATCTCTATTGACAAAACTTGGAGTTACACCAAGTCCGTTATGAGTATAATTTTGTAAATAATTACCGTACACTAATCTATTTCCAGTAATTTCTTGTGCAAAAGCAGATCTAGGTACGTTGTCGTAAGATCTTAATAATTGATTTTCTGGTAATACAGCTCTAATCGTATCTCCTTTGACTTTATAACCAGGTCGTCCGGGCCAATTTGGAAGAGATGGTTTCAAGGTGTCTATTAAATAAACTGTTGGTGAATTTGATTCTTTATATAATAAATCAATTTCAACAACATCTTTTGGTAAACTTATATCGTAATCTTGAAGCCTTATTGACGAAATACTATTCTCCATTCCAATATTATACGCGTCGGTAACATGATACATAAATTGATCACCTGGTTCAAATACTATATTGGTAAACGGTCCAAAAGAAGAATATTCTCCGTCACTATATTTATATCTATAAGAAAATCTAGGGAATTTATTTTTAAATTTTTCTATAAATGGTGGTTTTACAGTCCAATTATAAGGTTCATCACTTTGAGCTACTCCTGGGTTTATACTAATAATTTCAGCATAAAAAACCCATTCAGGACCAGTGATATCACCAAGCCAATTTGTATTAGTTGGACTTTGTGTTGGATCGTAATTAGATGCTGCACTAAGAAGTCCAGAATACATAAGATTTACTAGCTTCACTTCAACTTGATAATTATTAGGACTAACCATTGATAACGAACTATCATTTAATAATATAGAATCACCTTCTTCAGGATACAAACCTATTGATGAGTACCCTACGCCAGGAACAAAAACTGGAGTGTTGTTAGAGTTTAAAACAACAACTATAGTTGACCCAACAGGCGTGTTTCCAGAAGCGGCTCCAATAGTGGTGTCAAATATAAAATTCATATCAAGCGTATCTCCGGAAGCAAGTTCAGGAGTTGAAGTTTTTAATATATTTAACTGGTTTTTTGGGGCTTTTTTTACAACAGTAATATGTTTTTCTTCAACTATAATTCCACTACCAGTGTTAATGTTTTGAGCAGGATTCACTAATAGAGTTTGTGCACTACCGTTTGGATTAGTACCCTCTATACTACGTGGTATATTTATTTTTTTAGGTTCTGTTATACCATCTGTCCAAAACAACATATCGTCAACAATATTTATAGCTGTTATATGAACCGGACCAATTTCGTCTTGAGAAAATCCACTAAAATCTTGTTTTAATGGAAAATTCAAAGCCCCACCTTGCTTTACTACAATGGCTAATTCAGCATTACCTAGGATCACTAATTGTGGTAACTCTGTAACATCCCCAACATTCATGTATCCACCAGGAGAACCACCCACGTTATAAGTTTTGTCAACCACCAAAACATTTTTTTTAAGCAAAAATCCATTATGCCAAATGTCTACTTCTTCGCCTACGGGTATTTTATTCAAACCCTCTGTAGTTGGTATAGGTATATCTCCAGTACTTGGATTAACGCCTCCGTTAGCCCGCACATATATATCAGCGAAATCAATAAAAACAGGTACTGTACCACCAGTAGGATCATCTGTAATTATTTTATAAATCATATTTCTACGTATAAACAATCCATTTGTCCAACTTAGAATATCACTTTCATCAAAACTACCTTCTTCTACATCACCACCCTCGCGCACAAGCCAATATAAAGATTTATTTTTTTCATCAGAAATAGATCCAATACAAAGAGCAGAATCATTAGGTTGATCTGCAGGGTTAATATTAGTCCAACTTAGACTTGTATTCCCCAGTATATTCTGAACCGTACCAACTTCAGAACCCTCTGACGTTGAAACCTGGATATTCATTGCGTCTCTATACTCTCCGTTTGGAATAAGTCTTTCATCAACATCCTTGTTCATTTTACCACCGGTAAAATTACGCTTAATCTCTGGCATGTACTAGTGTTTTATTTGTTTCGATTTACCCCTTAAAATTTGAGTAATTTCTTCTAACTTAATATTTGATAATCTTAACTTAGCTTGTCTTATAGCGGCAAACCTTTCTTTTTTAAATCTGTTGACTTGATACTCAGGTATATTGGCCCTTCCAGATAAAATAGCATGAGACATCCACTTGTACATTGCTTCTTCTGCAAATTTATGTACTTGCATTTCAGCGTCTGTTCCAAGACTATCGCTTATATAATCTAAAATTATAGTTTTTCCATTCATATTAGAGCTAAAATGTATTTTCCCAGAACTGCAATCTATGTAAAAAGATCCATTAGCTTGAGCATGTTGTGGATCTAAGCCGTATCTTTCACCATTCGCCGGCCAATAAGTATTATCTTGATAGTCATCTTGATTTTCAGATGGAGATGAAGATTTGTAGTTTGCCCAAGTTTTACTATCTACTTTATCAGAACTAAAACTAAGTTCACTATCATAGCTCCCACCCCCAGGAGAACTAGTGCCAGCTGGATTACTAAGTACAATTTCGTTATTATCAATATCTATAAATAATACTGTAGTTCCCTGAACAAAACTTTTATGATGAACTAACATACCAACTTCAAGATCATCAATCCCAGTAGATGTAGAGTTTCCTTGGATTAGAAAACTCGTAATACCCCATGAAACATTTTCTAATATAACTGTATTTCTTCGTTGAGATGTGTTTCCATCATAAATGTTAGCAGTAGAAGATGGCGGATAAAATGTTAATAAAGCATTGGAAAAAGCATCAGTTGGCGCAACAGCTAAATCACTAATAGTAGCAAGTGGTGATATTACTCCAACTGTTATCGTTGTAATACCACCAGAATTTGAGGTTTCTATAACACGCCACTGTTGTGGTGGTGTTACTCCAGCATTAGTAGGTCCAAAACCTAAATACGGACCAGTTACATACATCCCGTATACAATATCTTTATACTCTCCATCTAACACTATTTTCCCCGCAACAGTTGGATCACTATCATCATCAACTGTTCCTATAGCTTGTATCTTATATTCTCCGTCAGTGTTTTGATACGGAGTAAATGAAGGGTTTGAGGTTTTGGATGTTGGATATATCAAGTGTTTTATTCCAGCCGAATCCACCCAACTAACTTTTGTATAATTAACATAATCTTGTGGAAGTATCATTTGTAATGTAGCGGGAATTGTAATTTCTTGTGATTTACAAGATTTAAAAGTATCAAAAGATAATTCTGCTAAAGCTCTTTGAGCATGAAAAGCTACATCTAGTTTTCTTGCACTTGGAATAATTTTATCTTCTCCAACATAAATTAACAAAAATTGGTTTATTATATCTTTTAAAGATACAAATTGATATTTTCCATGATCATCAGAATCATAATAATGTTGTTGTGAAGTTTCGATTAATCCCATTTATTTATTGTTTTTCTTGTTGAACTTGCGCTTGCTCTAGAATTTGACCAGCCCTCATTATATCTTCTCTTTTCATAGAAATACCAGCAAATTTTAATATTTTATATATTAATTCTGTTTCTTCAGCTGGATGTAATTCAAAATGTTTTGTTTTATCAGCATTACCGTCATAAAGAGCCTTATCTCCAATAACAAAATAACCCCAAGAAACCGGGGCTGGTATTCTAAAATATATAACACCTGTTGGTGTAATTGACTCATTATTACTTTTAACAACTCTCATAATAGTGGCCCTAATATTTGCTATAGGTCTATCATCTGTTGGTCTAGTCAAAGGGCCACCTACTTTTGCATCATTATAATCTCCAGTTCTTAAGATTTCACACATCTGACCATTATATTCTACTCTAGATATTCTATAAACTTCATTTGGAACTTGTTTATTTATTCCACCTCCTCCAGCCCCAACCCAACTGTTAATAGTAGCCGGCCCAACACTTTTTTCAAAAATTCGTAATTTCTCATCACTTACATGAATTGTTTGATTGTTTGTTGTTTCAAAATCCAGTTGGTTTTGATCATAAAAATATTGTTCAAATATTTCTTTTTGAGCTTGATTGGCAAATAAATTAAATTCTTGGGGTGTTACATATCCTCTCTGCTCTTTATTAGCAAACGCTAAAACTCTTTGATATACCGTATCTATGTTTACTGCCATATTATTTTTTATTTGTTATTATAAGGAAATAGTCTATTTAGAGTATCTTTTCTTTCTCCGCAACCACAATCTTTATCTACAACTTTACTTACCGTATCTACAACTTTTTTTATTCCAGTTGCTTTTGTAAATTTTTCTATTGTATCGCCTAAACCTTTTGATTTTTTCTTTTCCATATAATATAATTTGTAGTTTACGATCGCCCCGTAGAGCGACCGCATCTACAGTTAGATTAATTTAATCTTTTTTCAATATTAGAGTAAATCTCCATTCCTTCGTCAGTTTTAAACCAAGCGGCTAAAGCCGAATAAGGATGTTCGTCAAAAGGAACATTCATTAACTTTCTATCGTTAGATCCCCATGAAAAAGTTCTTTGATCTGAAGATAATTTTAATACTCCCATTTCTGTTGCTTTAATACCAAAGTTTCTAAGTACAACGTTTTCATCGTTTACTAGTTCTAAGAACAACGCTGGGTTTCTCTTAGCATATAATAGTAAATCTCTTTTAAGCTCTTTAGAGCTCATGTCTGACACTTTAGAACCAACCTCAACACGCATAATAGCTTCTGCCATATCTATATCTATAGATTGAGCTGCGTTTAAAGCTTCGATTTCCATTTCTATCGTTTCAACTTGACCAGCAGCCGCAACCTCTGGTTTTAATTCAGAAAATATACCGTCTCTATTGGGGTGGTATAAAGATAAAAATTTTTGTAAAACCGTTTTTTCCTTAGGAACAGGCAACATACCATTTCTAAAAATAATGTGAGCTAGTCTTTGTTCGCCTTGCATTTCGTCTACAAAACAAGTTCTTTGGTTTTCACAATACTTTAATTCTCTTTCGTATCCTTTTTTTTCGTCAAACCAATAAATTCCCGACGCTTTAATTAGTTTACTTAGTGGTCTTTTTTCGCCACGTAGGACATATACTCTATCCTTTATAACCCAACTTTCTTTTTTTGGTTTAGGAGTTTCCATAACCATTGTTTCTTTTGGTTGTTCTACAACCCTTGGTGCTTCCACCGTTTCTGTCTTTTTAGCTTTTTTTGCCATAATATAATATATAATAAAATTAATAAAATAAAAGGCCGAGGCCGAAGCCCCGGTCTTTTGAAATAATTGTGCTTAGTTCATTAACATGAAGTTGTTAGCACCTTGTGTAATTAAGCATCTTTCAGATAAATAATTTACACGCATTGCGTCTAATTCAGATGTAGCAGCTCCAACAGAACCAGTAATCCAAGTTTTCATTTTTCTGTTATCTGTTTGTGAAGCTCTATATCTAACGTGTAAGAAAGGTCTTTTAAGATTCTTTCCTAATTGCTCGTCATATACAGAAGATACACCAGCTGGTACAATAACCCCACGGATAGCACTTGCAGTATCTCTAGCGTTAATAGCACCTCTTGTTCCAGCATCATTTAAATATTTCCAGTCAGATTTGTAGAAATCGTAAGATCCACGTCTGAAACCAGAGAAACCTAAGTTTAACGCCATGTTTTCAGAATTGTCAAATACTCCATAAGAAGTACCACCAACTCCCAAAGAATTCATTGAAGCTAACATGTCATCCATTGCCAACGAAGTAGATCTATTTAAAAACATCATGTTTTCTTCAATAGCACCTTGAGAATCAAACTCAGCTAAGATAGCATCAAATTCAGCTAAATCAGTTGCAGCAGTAACGCCAGTAACTCCATTTGTCATATTACCTCTTGATTCAATAGCAGCAAATAAACCTTCAGTACCGAAGTCATTGTTACCAGAACCTGTACCCCCAGGCATCAACGTTCCAACACCCGTGTCAAGTGTAGAAGCCGCAAGACCTAAAACACCTTCAATACACGTCATCTCTAAGTTGTCAGCAAATCTCATTCTAGTTTCACCTTCAGCTTTTAAATACCATAAGTAACCAGATTGTCCTTCTTCACTAGAAGTTTCAACCCAACCAATAGCAGAAGCATCAGATCCAGAAACGTGATACATGTCTCTAATGATAACTGGCTTATTTTGGAAAGATGTGAAAAC
>Ga0209337_1001012_pt1 | contig 21833 bp, 28 predicted proteins | sample LinPmetageLP53_FD_184044 | JGI IMG/M metagenome (GOLD analysis project Ga0209337, IMG submission 184044) | Marine viral communities from the Pacific Ocean - LP-53 (SPAdes) (version 2) | ecosystem: Environmental > Aquatic > Marine > Oceanic | place: Pacific Ocean | collected 2010-02-08 | reverse complement strand
CGTACTGATTTAATTTTGTGTTAGAATCAGTAGCATCTAATCCTTTACCTAATATCATTTCACTTATACCGTTGATACAAGCATGGTTTGTAGGAGATGAGTTATACATGTCTATTAAATATTGATAATAGTTGTTATCTTCACCATACATTACAAATTCTTTTCTTGAGTCCTCTATGATCTTAGGTGCAACGTAGCTATTTAATTCTACTACTCTTATATCACCTGCAACTTTTGGTCTCCTGTGTTGTCTACTCATAATTATGCGTTATAAACTTTATATTTATTATTTCTAGATGTATCTACTTTGTACACACCTTTTATTGGATCGTAATATTCATTAGCTCCTTGCGAGATTGTTTGATTAGTACAAAATATCCTATCTTTATATATAATTAAATCTCTAGCTTGTCTTACTGTATCCCAATTTCCTGTTGTGTTATTCCAATCATTTGTTGCAAAGTTCCATGCAGCTCCTGATCTAGTAATTCCTTGCTCCCAATCAATAGTTAATAGATTCCAAAACTGTGTAACGCTATCCCAGTTACTACCTATAGAAGTAATACTTAACTCATAAAATCTACCTTCTATTAGATTTAATGCAACTGTTAATGAACTAAAACCGCTTAAGCTACCTAATGGTAAATTTTGTGTTTGCTTTTCACCTGTTTGCTCATCTCTCACTTCTAACTTTACATTTATAGCAAATTCTCTAGGAATAAACGTAAAAGTTTGCTGTGAAGTAGCAGTACTTAAGTATATCATATATATATAATATCTTTTTTAAGTTTTTTTATATTGTGTACACTTTTATTTAAAAAAAAAGGGACCTAAATAGATCCCCTTTAATTAGAAAAACACTAAACTATTATGCTGTTGGGAATGTGTTTATTAGAGTAGCACTATCTAAAGCCTCTATCACTGAACCTGTTACAAAAGTAGGAGGTGCAGTCTCTAAAGCTTCAAAAGTTAAGTTAAACCCGTTAAAGTCTCCCATATTGGCTCCAACAGTAAAGTTCCCGTTTGTGAGATCGGCTCCATTCACCTTACCAACTAGTAAGTAATTATCGTCTGCATCAACCACAACTATGTGAGGTCTACCTACAGCTAATAATTTGATTTGCTCACTTGTTGCTCTATCGTAATATTGCAATTGTAGCGTTAATGTCTCTGTATAGAAAGTTGTACCATTCTCTCTTGAAGACGTAACTACTGTATCTAAGTTAGAAGTTCCTCTTACACTATACTTAAAAAACACCGGTGTAGCTGAAAAAGCAGATATTAATCCTGCAGATTCTGTTATCGTCCCTAATGTTCCAAAGTCAGCAAAGAAAACTGTCTTTATCGATCCAGATTTATTTTTACATGGTACTATTCTTCCTGTAGTTAAATTACAAGCCATATTTTTTAATTTTTGTAAGTATTAGGAGGCTTTTACACCTCCTTTTTACTTGGATTATTAACTCTTTTAATTATGCGTTATAAAGAACTATTTCAGCTCCTAAACCGTATTGAATGCCGTAAGCAAATCTAGAAATAAATCTTGCATTTCTATCTCCTAGCGTCTCAGAAGTATCAATAACTCTAACTTCGTTCATATCGCTTAGTACTGAAGTACCAAAGTAAAGATTTGAAGTTTGAGCTAAAGCCATTGTGTTTGTAGACATACCTGATGCCATAAAGATAGGAATTCCATCAAACGTTAATTGTTGATTGCCATACCACATTTGTCCTTTGTTTTCGTAACCACCACCAAAACCTAAGGCAAGACCACCTAAAGCTCTAATATAGTTCTTCATTACATCTTTAGAAACATATAACTTAAGATCATCCTTACCATAAATAGTGTTAGGACATAGATCTACAGTTGCTCCCATTTTTGCTACAACATTTGCAGCAGTAATAGCAGCAGGGTTTGCTACATCAATAACATCACCATCAGCAGCCCATAATGTTTCATACCCATCAATTTCTCCCGCGTTTCCGTTGGTCCCCGTCCATATATTAGTTTCAACTGAAGCAGCAATTTGATCTGCAAAGTTTGCAATAATAAAGTCTGAGAATCTTGAAGGCATATTTGTAAATGCACTAACTCCTAATTCAGCTGATTCCCAAGAATCAACAAATTGTTTTGTACAAAATTTAACGTTAACTTGAAATTCTTCTGTTGTAAGAATTCTTTCCGTAATTGCAATAGTTCCTTGATCGTCAAAATCGCAAGTGGAATTTTTTATTAAGCCAGATGCGGCTACCTTTTGTATAACACTTTTATGTGCTACGTTTGGCATAACAGTTACTCCACCATTATCTAGTGTAGTTCCTGAAAGTAATGCCGCCGCTATATATTTTTTCGCGCTTTGTCCGGCATAGGTTGTTGTAATTGTAGGTTTACTCATTTTATTTTTATTTTAAAAATTTATATTAACTTAATTTTTTCATTATTCTATCTAGAGAAGTTTCTGCTCTATTTGAACTAAATTGAAACTCTACTTCTTTAGCTTTAGCTTCAGGACTATGTGTAATAGGCTTAGCTGCTGGTAACTCAGATAACTGAGTCTCTAGTTCAGTTACTTCTTCCTCGTGTTTAGTTTTAGATTCTGATAAACTTAAAGTTAGTTCATCTATTCTTTTAACTAATGCGTCAAACTCTTCTTTTGTAGGATACTCGTTACCTAATTCTTCATTTTCAGTTTTTTCTTCTTCCTTAGCTTCTTCTTCATTTGCTTCGGTTAAACTGTCAATGATTCCTTCTTCAGTAACAACTAGCATTCTACCATCCTCGAGCTGATATTCTCCGATAGGTACAGGAACTCGTTCGTCTTCTGTAACAATAAAAACTTCATTGCCTTTAGTAAACTCTTCGCTTTCTAGTACGGTACCGTTCTCCAGATTCATAGTAGCTAAAACAACTTCTTCAGCTTTAACTTCTACTTCTGCAGCTTTGTTCTCAGACAATTCCATGCCTAACAAAGTTTTGATTTTAGTAATTGTATCAATTGCTTTCATATCTTTATAATATTATATAGTTTTTTTTTTATGTTTTTAGACTAGGTTTCAGTTCTTCCTACTCCTTGAGCCCAAATTGTACCATCGCAACATCTAGGATGGTAAGTATTATCATCACACAAACATCCTCTCGTTGATCTTATAGGACTAGAGTAAGATGGATAAGGATTTTTTCTATTAGTTTTTTTCATCTTCCTTGACCTTTATAAGTTTTTTTATAATGCTTGCTTGCTTTTAACTTACTTGTTTTAGTTTTAGCATGCACACCTTTCCTTGTTACTTTTTTTTTAAGTATTTCCGCGGCAGTGTAGAATTTTTTAGCCATTATTTTATTTTTGTGGTATACAGTTAGGGACCTTTTTACCGTTTTTCATTTTCCAACCATACATTTCGTATCCATCATAGCAAGGTTTCTTTAATTCATGTTGTTCACAAGGCATGTACCATGTTTTCCCTTCAACTTCATGTTCATGTACACCTTCACATCCTATATTAGAAGCTACTAGTATAGCTTTATCCTCTGAACTATAAGCTAACCTATCATCTATAATAGCAAACTCATCATCTATTACTTTTGTTTCTAACTCTACTAATAAATTCTTTATATTACTCAACTGTTGCTCAGCTAATAAGTCATTTATTGTTTCATTTGGTGAATCGGCTTTATCTGCAAAATAACCTTCTATTGAAAAACCTTTTACAACACCCTCTTTTACGTAATCTTTCCATACTTCATCTGAATCTACTCTTATTGCTCCCATCCATGTACCAATTGGCACGTCTTTTGTATTATCATACAACCTACTCTTATCATGCACACCATCTTGTACTATCCAGCTCTCTACTAACGTTAATCCTTTTAATGAATACTCATGTTCTAAAGATGCATTGTGTTGATTGCCTTCTTTTAAATACATTTGACTTGCTTTTTCAACAGTATCTTTGCTAAAATAAATATAATAGTCTTCTTCTTCTCCGTTTCTTAAAATAGGTTTGTTAGGAATTAGTATTGCTCCTAATAACATTCTTTTATCTTTTGATATTTCCGCTAATCTTACTTGCTCGTCTTTTAATGCTACAAAATTACTTTGTATAGCTGGATTTTCTACAATTGATATTGCGTCAACTCCATTAAATTCTAAATTCTCATCTAATATTAATTCTATGATCTTCATAATTGTATAATGTATTTTATCCTAGTCCTGATGTTTTTATTATGTTTCTATCAATGCTTTGAGCAGTAGTAACATCATTAGCTACAACGTAAGCTCTTATAGGTTGTGATTGCTGACTAGATATTGCAGCAGTTAATTGATTTATTGGTGATGCTCCTACAACATTAAAGTTTGGTGGTTGTATTTGTGGTACTGGTGCACTATTTCCACCAGCTGTTACACCTCCTACGTTTAGTACTGGTATTTGTGTTTGTTGTACTGCTCTTACTTGTTGAAACCCTGTAGCTAATACAGTTGCAACTCCTGCTATCTTAGCAAACAAAGGTAGTTCTGTGTCATCTAAAACTTGTGCTGCACCTGAATAAGTGGATATTATTGCATTTGCTATACCTAATGCTTTAGCTGCGTTAGATCCTTCTACCATTAAACCAATTCCTAATGCTGATAACTCTATTGCTGCATCTAATTTAGACTTCTCTATCTTCTTTGCTAGATCTGCAGTCTTTTGTTGTTGATCTAACATCTTTTGATCTGCTTCTTTTTGTTTCTTATCAGCTACAGCAGCAGCTTCGTCTTTTATTTTCTGAATTGATATTAATTTAGCTTTTTCTAGATCTTCAGTTGGCTGTTTAAGTTCTTCTGCTTTTTTAACTAGTTCATCAAATTTTTCTTGCTCCTTTAATATTAATAAAGCAATCTTCTCATCTTCACTTTGTGCTAATGCTTCTCGCTCTGCATTTATAAATGTCTCTTTAGCTGTCTTCTCTTCGTTTCTTAAACCAATAATTTGAGACGTTACTTCCTTTTGCTTTGTTAATCTAGAGGTTTCTAGTTGAATAACCTGTGCTCTTAGTTCTGCTTCCTCTTGTAGATCTTCTTTAGTAGAACCTGATAGCTTATTTTCCTGTACTCTTGCTTGTAATCTAATTTTAGCTAGATTAATTTCTTTATCAGTAATTTCTTCTTCTAATTTACTAGCATCCTCTAGAAACTTAATACGTTCTTCTGTTGTAAACTTATCTTTATCAACAGCTTTTTCTAATAAGTCAGCTCTTTCTTTATCTGCTTTAGCTCTATCAACTATTAATCTTCTTTCAATCTTATCTGCTCTAGCTCTAGCATCTGCTAAATCGCCTGCTATCTTTATTTCTTTTCTTGTTTCTTCTCCAAAGTTCTTAACTCCATCGATTGCTTCTCCAATACTTTCTGTAACTTCACTAAAAGCTTCCTTTGCACCTGCAAAATCTCCCTTTACTAATTTTACAAATGATTTACCTAGGCTTAAAATAGATTTACCTAGATCTTCCATAATATCTAACACGTTACCTGTAATAACACCTATTTGTGTCATTAATTTTGCAAACTTGTTTTGTCCTTCTTCTGAATTAGTAAAAGCTGCTGCAACTGCTGCTATTCCTGCAATTAGTAATCCTATTCCTGCTGCTTTAATTGCTTTACCAAATGTATTAATACTCTTTACAGCTCCAACAATAGCTTTTTTAGCATTAGTAAAACCAGAAATCATTCCGCCAGTGGCTTTATCAGCAGCACCATCTAGCTCATCCATGTTTGTTTCTAACGCTTTAGTATCTTGAGATAAGTCTTTTAAACCTTGTTCAGCTTGTTCACTGTCTAAGGTGGCTTTTAATACTATATCCTTTTCTCTTGCCATATCTATTTTTTATCTAATTCCCATTTAGCTGCTTTCTTAGCCATTTTTAAACCATCTTTCCAATTATCAGGTAGATATTTTGAGCCTTGTGCAAACTTTATGTTCTCGGTTTCACCATTTACTATTTGCAATAAATCAATTATATTGTTTAACATATACTTATATAATACTTAATTGACTACTTTTTAGTTTTTTTTCGTATTCCTTTTGATCTTCACTATTATTCCATATATTCTCACGCCACCAAGATGTTATGATATACTTTACACCATTAGTTACTTCTTCTCCGCTGTGTTGCATGTATTCATTAATAACTCCGTTTTGTAAATTATTCCAAACCACTCCTTTACATTTTTTTGGTTGTATTTCTAGATTTATATGTGGAAACTTAGTTGTACCACCTGTAAAGTCATCATTTAAGTATAACATAAAAGTAAATGTTCTATTTCCACTAGCTAAACAGTTCTTATCATAACTATCCTTACTAAAATAATCAACATGTGGCTTGAAAAATTGGCCTTTCTCATACCTTTGACCTTGTAAAGCCTCACCTTTTGTAACTGGTATACCTAAATATCTAGCAATTCTTAGCTGTATAGACTCAACTGTAGGGTCATCTGATACTAAATTAGATGTGTATGATGTTCTTTGACTACTATAATCTGTATATTTTTGTCCATTTCCAACAACCATAGACTTAGTTGCATACTTATTAATCATATTTATTAAGTATTTTGACTCTTCAAGTGAAATAAAGTTATCTATTTCTTTCATTATGGACAGTTTAAAGTAAATGAACCTGTTAATGTTTGTGCAGATGCGTTCCAAAAGTAATAACCTGCTCCAATACTAGATGCTAAATACCTATCTACTGATTCTAAAGTAGTACAATCACTATTAGAATATATAATTGATGCTGATGCAAGTGTAGAATTATTAGCATACACTGTAGTAGGAACTACATCACATAGATTTAAAGCAGTAGACGATCTTAATAAACTTAACGTAAAACAAGTTTGTGATGGAGGTCTAGGTGCTGGAGCTGGAGGAGGAACTACAGATTGACAGTCACTACAATTAGCACCAGCTGTAGACTCTACTGTGTAAAAATTAAAGTTAGAACTATTTAACTCAATAGGATTTACTCCTTGTGTATTATCTAACCATCTATAACATTCAAACTGACCAACTTCTGAAATAACCCACCAAGTTCCTATAGATTGTGTACTAGATACACTAATAATAGCACCTGTAGGATCGTCACATGATATAAATCTAGCATAAGTTGTAGTACCCGGTACAACTGGTGGTGTAACAGGTGTTAAACAATTAGTGTTTCCTGTATCTGCAACAACTCCAACTTGTGTACCTGTATTTGCTAATCCAGTACCTGTTACTTGATATGTAACTCCTGATGCACTACCTAAACCTACTACATCATTTGTACTTAAATTTATATCATTAACTGTTTGTAGTGATAAGAAACCAGTAACACTATCTGAACATCTTTCTAATTGATAATATTGAGTAGATCCTGTAATTGTTGGACAACCTGTTTGACCTGTATCTGTTACTGTACCTATATTTGCTAACCCTGACCCTACTGTCCCTGTAACTGTATAAGGCATACCATTAGGACCTTGTACTCTTCGTCCATTTGATAATGTAATTTCTGTAGTTGTGTTATCAGTTCTATACCCTGTCTGATTCGTATAACATTGAGTCAAAGTGTAATAAGCAGGACAAGCAGTAGCTGCATTTGCAAAAACAGTTCCAACAGAATTTCCACTCGTAGCATTTCCTAACACTTTATATAACGGTCCATTTGTTGAGCCTGAAGTCACCATATCATTTACTGATAAAGCTATTTGATCAGTTGTTTGTGCACTAATAAATCCTGTGTTACCTGTAGAACACTGTTGTAAATTATAGTATTGAGTTGTGGTACAAGGTGTAGATGGACAATCATTAACTCCAAGAGATGTTACTGCTCCTATAGCTGTTGGATAAGTTACTGTATCTTGTGTAGTAGAATTAGCTGTGTAACATTTACCTGTATTTGTATCTTGCACTCTAGATGCATTAGCTAATGTAGAACTTACATTTAAAGTTAGATCGGTTGTTGTTGTAGAGGTTCTAACTATAGTAACAGTAGCACAATCTCTTAAAAGATAATACGTTGGATTTGGATTGCTACAAGTACAAGAGTTTAGTGTATCTAAATTCACGGTCCCTGTTGTGTTTGTTGAATTTTGTACTGAATAACAAGTTCCGTTATAAGTTAATTGCGTGTTGTTTAAATTACTACATACACTTCGAGCATGATGCTGAAAGGATCCGTCTGAACAACTATTTAAACTATAGTAACTAATAGGACAAGAACCAGAGTTTAATAGATCTATATTTATAGCTCCGCTAGTATTAGAAGCAGCTAAAGTGTAACTTTGATTTTGATAAATTCTAATACCTGATAACGAGTTACTTGAACTAAAACCAAATAAAACTGTACCACCACAACAAGGAGTCAACGAGTAATTATGAGTTGTACCACCTGATGAATTTCCAGAACATGTTAACTGAACTGGACTTGGAGTTGAAGCTATAGTTATACTAGGTACAGTATCTGCGGTTGATGAATTTTCAATCACGTATTTTACTGAACTTGAATCAAAGACTTGTTGTGTCGTTTGATATGAAGGAGATCCTACAGCTGTAGAAGTCCTCAAGTTTGTTGCTCCATCACTACATCTTCTTAATCCATAATAATTAGTAGGAGGTGGTGTAGTTCCAGAAGGGCATCCAGTTTCTCCAGTTGATGTTACTGCTTTTGTTGTATGAGTATTTGGAACGTTATTACCTGTAACTCTATAAGTGTTTCCTGCTGCATCTTCTACTCTAATGTTTACTGCTAAATTTAAATCAGCTAATGTTAATGTGCTTTCAAATGTAGAATTAGGAGCTGCACATTGAAATAAAGTTAACACGTTTGTTAATGCAACTCCTGTTTGACCACCCTCTCCACCAGTATCATCTTGTGTTATAGTTGCGTCGTTTATTGTTTCATTAAGTAATTCTAATTGACTTGACCCACTTAACAAATCAGTTGTTATACTATTTATTTTATATCTATCTTGATTTATAATAACAGTATCCGCTAGTGTATAGTTAAGCATAAACTTTTTAGGTAGTCTTGCTTTTATCTTACTTAATCGTTTTGCAGAATTAAATAAGCCTGCAATATAAAATCTATGATACTTATTAAACAAAGTATCTGTAAATGACGCCGTCGAATCCCATTCGCTTAGCTCTACGCTGAAATGTATACTTTCTTTGCTAACTGTCGAATCTCGTTCAACTGTATTTGATGGCATCCAATATTCTGTTACATCGTGTATCTCACCTACAGAAGTTGTACCACTTAAAAATCTTAAAGTATTACCTGTAGGTAGTGTTACAAAGTCTCCTATAAACACAACTGCGTTTTGAAAAAACGGTTCATTCTTTTCATTAGCTAAAAATCCCCATTGTATATCTGTATTAGAACCTATAGAACTGACTATTCTCTCGTATTTTAAATGTGCAAAATTAGATACTACGTCAAACTTTTGATCGTTACTATTTAAGTTACCTGTCTCTATATATTTTGCTGCTCCCCATCTTACTCCATTTGATTCAAAATGTTGCTTAGCTAATGTTGTTTCTGTGTCATCATATTTAAACTCAATCTCTCTATAAGGTAAAGCTTTATCTATTTGTAATGTTTGAGGGTCTACAAATTCTGTTATATCTCTTAAAGAACCACTCGAATAAAAGCTTTCTAATGTCTTAACGTGTATAATTCCATCAAGCTCAAAAGCTGTAAGATTATACATTTTAAAAAGAGATGTAAGAAAATCTACAACTTTCATGTTTGGTAAATGTTGTTGAACTACAAACTCTTTTTGTACTTCCACTGCTATTGTTGTGTTTATCTGTGATGATAAAGTATTACCACTAGGTGTAGAACCTTCAAACAACACACTTGTAATATCAAACGCAGACTCTGTCTCTATAGTTAAATTATATCCTTGTTCTGAATTAGTTAGAAACTGAGTTATAATAGCTGTAGAACTAGTACCTCCAATAAATTTTCTTCTTAGTACTTCTTCACTACCTTCTCTTAATACTGCCGTAAAAGTAGGGTGAGCTTGTCCAGTTGTTAAAGTCCATTTAGCAGTTATAAATTGACTAGGGTTTAATCCAAATACGCTTATACCTGCAAACGATGTTACTATGTTATTATTTATACCTGTACTAAATCCTGTTATTAATCTCTCTCCTACAGACATGTCTTCGAATGGTCTACCTTCTTTTTTCTGACACAACATGTATAGTTTTTTATAACTATCAGGTCCATTAGTTAAATTAAAAAAGTCATCGCTGAATTTAATATCAGTATATTCTTCCTCTATTGCTTTTACAATTAGATCTATTTGTATAGCGTATGTTAGATCTTCAAATAAAACTCCGTGTATATCGTCAGTTGTTTTAGTTCCTGAGCCATTATCTGTAGGGTATAAGTTTCCACCTAGTGCAGAATTTATCGTTCCATCTGCGTTATTATAAGGTATTCTATTTGTTGTGCTATAATATAATCTTTGCGTGTTAGAAATTAATGGAACTATTATAGCTTTATTATATTGTACACCACCTATAGTAGGAGAATAACCTGTAGAAGTTGTCATAACTTCCTCTATCTTATTAGCGCTATAAGTTAAATTAAAATTTGAAAGCCAACTTAGTCCGTTAATTAAATCATCTCCTAGTATATCTTTTAAGTTAACTGTGTTTCCAAAAAAAGTAATTCTATATGATTTAGGTTTACCATTTTCTAGATCTACGCCTTCTAGTCTAATTTTACCATCTTTGTAAGGTACAGTATTTAATTCGATCTTAGCACTTACCTTTTTCCTAGCGTCAAATGTAAAACCTTGTGCAATATTAAATTTATAGTAATGTTTAAAGATCTTGTTATTAGTATCACTTGCTGGTAGTGTAAAAGGTTTTGTAAAATCTGTGAACACTTTTGATACATCTTTTATATCTTGGATTGTTTCAGTTAAGCTAACTGATTCATCTTTAAATAACTCAACTCTTTGGCTACCTATGTATAATTGGAATTTGCTCATTATCTCACGCTGTTTACTATATCAAATGCAAAAGTAAAATCTAAAGAATAGTTTACTAATTTATCATTTATTTTGGTTTTTTTAGTAAGTGAACTCGTATTTATATTAACAGGATAAACAGTGCTATCTATTTGTGCCCATACTTTTTCAGATAACATTAATTGTTTTATAGTTTCAAACTGCCCTTCATCTACGTATCCAGTATTTAATTGCAACGTTTCTCTTCCTTGTTTATTGTAAACGTATTTTTGATGTGGTAAGTTGTTAGACAAGTAATCTAATTGAGATCCCATTAACATTGATTCATAATTTTCTTGGACTGTCTCTAATGATAATACATTCTTTTTATTAAAGCTAAATTCTTGTAATGCTCCAAACTTATTCATAAATACAACTCTAATAATATCGTAGATCGGTTCACATATTCTTACAATATTAACTTGAATCCCTCCAATAGTTTTTACAGTATCCGTAGGAGCTACTGTAACATATTCAACTGAAGCGGCAGGAACTGGATTAGCTGTGTTTATTATTTTAGGAATATATGCATTTCCAGTTTCAGGCAAGTACATTGTTGTTGCTGATTGTAATAATTGACCATAACTTAATTGATGGTTTACTCCTTCTAGATACTCAGAGTATGCATCAAATCCGTATATATTATGATTAACTGTTTGACCACCTATTGGTGAATCTGCTGTTCCTGCTAATGCGTTTGTTGCTCTTACTTTTTTATTGTTTACGTAAAATTCTACTTTAATTGCTGCTAAGATCGTAAGACTTGCTAAAACAGAAGCTGAATAAGGAAAGACTCCATCCCACTTTGTGTCTACATAATCTCGTATAAGTTCAGCAACTTCTATTGTTACTTTTTTACTTATTGTATCTTTAGATAATACATACACAACTACTGAGTTGATTGTAATAGTTACATCCGCAGATCCTACTGTTGCAGCTGTTGAGGTTTCTTCTATAAAAAATGGAGATCTAAGTCTTGCTAAATAATTTGCCATGTTACTGTGTCTTTGTTGTTTGTTCTAAAAAATCAATTACGTCTAAAGAGTATGCGTCTAAAAATTCATCTGGCAGTCTTTTATATTCTTGTTCAAATGCATCTGTAAAAAAATAGGTTGGTTTAAATCCTTTTGCAAAAATACTTTTAGCTATAGCAAATAGTATTGATTGTCTGTTTTTAAATCTTCCTTTCGCGTCTCTTATTCCTTTAATGTTTTTTCTAACCACCCATTTATCTAACTTCTTTGTTGGCGGCATCTTATCTTTATAACTATATGTTTTTAATCCAAATTTTCTTTTGCCATACTTCTTACTTTTACCATCTACACCTGCATCTACATATTTACCATAGTCATTCATTAAGAAATCTAACTCCATTGAATTTGTACTTTCATGTAAGTTATATCTTATAGATCTTTGTAGACTACCACTTGCCTTTTTCTTTCTTGCATTTCTTTTAGCAAGCTTAACAACTTTAGTTGCAAATTCTATTAAAGTTTCTTTTGTTCTTTTAAAATCCATTAACAAGCACTTGTATCGTTAAACATTTGCACTGTAAAAGTAGTTGCCCATCCTGCTAATATATTTTCGAATCTATCAAAAAACGGTTCACAAGTTGCGTTCCCTACTACTTCATATCCATCTGCATATAATTGTCCTCTTTTTAATTTAGCCATTAATCTATTAGACACACTTAATTGAGTATTTAATATATCTTGCATGTTACTGTTACCTGTCCATAGATCATCCACGTATTCATCGACAGAGTCAATTTGTTCCATTGTAAGAATTGTAAAACTAAATTGTAATACTTTCTCAAGATTAGTTACATTGTTTATTATTACATGTCCTAAAGGAAACATAGTCTGTTTTTGTAAGTCTATATCTGATATATCACCAAAAGTACAAGTCTTAATACCTTGATTTGATATTAATTCTGTTTTTATTGCTTCGGTAATTAAGTAAAATCCTCTTTGTGCTTTATCTGCCATGGTTTCTTTTTAATCTTTGATTTTCTAACATTGCTTTTTCTGTTATATATTCTAAATACATTAATACTTTATGTAGCCCGAGTTTGGAAATATCTTCAAAGACCCTAAGATCTCCTTGACTTGCCTGAAAAAAGCTGTTGTACCAACCCCATTTGGCATTAAATCCTCCTTCACTTGAGAATGTTCCGTTAGAATCCCCTTGCTGAAATAGTCCATCGTAACTTCCGACAACTCTTTCCCTAAATTCAATAAAAAAAAAACCGATCCTAAAGCTACATCTAATGGTATTTCTTTCATTGTATCATCTAACACACCATCATAGTCTTTTATATTGTATCTACCTCTTACTTGTATGTCAATAGGTCTATATAATATCTGCATAGCATGGTGCATCTTTTGCCAATCTTGTAAACATGAATCTAGATCTACAAATTCTCCAAAACTAATTTCATCTAAGTTAGGTATAAATCCGTAGTTAGTATTATTAAAAGTAAACTTCTTTATAAATTGTGACTCTAGATCGAATAAGTCTCCTAACTCTTCTGTTATTTCTTTTACGTCTCTCCATTTCATTCTAACAACTTGATCTAAACTTAAGCCGCAGAATATCTCTACCATCTTTTGTGCTACAAACGTTGTGTCTTTATTATCTGCTTGTATTCTTAAATACTTTTGATACTGAGATAATGTAAGCTCTGATAATTTAGTAGGCACTTTAACTCTTATATTCATATAGTTATAATAACAAAAATAACTTTACTAAAAAAATATTTATAAAAATTGTTCGGTGTATTATAAATTTAGTATATTAGCTATATGAAAAACACACAAATAAATTTAAACGACTATCCTGTAGGTACAGGTATTACTAAAAGTGTCGGTTCAGATCGATACCCTTACGAAGTTATTGAGAACATATCAAGTAAGAGAATTAGAATTAGAGAGCTTAAAGCTATACCAACTGCTGATTCAGATTATTACAGCAATCAACAACATACTTTTAAATCTACTGTTAACGGACAAGAGATGGTTATTGAAATGGGTACGTATAAAGGTTATCCTTGTTTCAAGAAAGTTTACCATGAAGTTCATTGGATTCCAGAAGTACAAGATCAGATCATTGAAAAATATGGTTCTACTTGGGATTGGTCTCGTACTACTGAAATAGGTAAAAAATGTTTCGATCTTATGTACGATGAAAGAAAAAATTTAGAAGGTTATACTGTATATAAGAAAAGATCATGTAGAGTACATTTACACTTTGGCTCTGCTTGTAGTTATCAAGACCCTAATTTTTAGAATTTATTTATATTTAAAATTAAGCCTACTTTAATTAGTAGGTTTTTTTTTGCTTAAAATTGTATTATTAATAAAAAAAATTGTATATTAGCTGTATGAAAACACAAACACAAACTTCAACAACGATGTTTAAGTCTAAAGTAGATATTGAAACATCGGACATATTTTTCAACTTTGGTGCACTAAAAGCAAACACATTGCACTCTTTAACAGAGATTGAACATAATAGGTATAACTACCTTCTTATACTTAAAAGAGATGCTAAGTACTTTTTAGAAATAGTAGATAGACCTAACCTAACTCCGCAAGATCTAGTGGATGACTTTTTAAATAGATCATAATGAAAAATAAAAAAGGTTACGTAGTATATTGCTACAAAGAGAATCACCATTTTTGGTGTACATCGTCACTTTTTATTAGAAGCTTTGAAAAGTTAGTAGAAGAAAATATTACCTTCTTAAATGCAATTGATAAATATCCTGACGTAGCACCTGAAGGTGGTCTAGAATTCAGTATTCCGATCGAGGTCTGATTTTATAACTTGTTTAGTAAAACACGATACTCACTTTGATCGGTTGTGTGTTTCGTGATAGGAGTGGAGGTCTTAGGACTTCCCTCCTTTTTTTATTTAATAGCGTATCTACCGTAATTAGGATAAGACAATTTATGTACTACTGAATAACGTAGACTATCACAGAAGTGATTGTTTTTGTCTAATGGCTTATTTGTAGGGTTACCATTTTTATCCTCTATAAACTTATAGCTTTCTAATTCCTTTATAGCATTAGTACTATCTTTAGTCACGTTTAATCTGTATCTTCTTATAAGATCTATACCGTAGTTAATCTCATATTTCTTTTTGCCTTTTACATTCCATCCCATTCTATGTAGTTCTTCAATTGATTTAGGTTCTGAACTATCAGCAAAGATCTCATCTCTTCTATCTAAACCTAATTTGTCAAACTCTCTACTAATGTCTTGGTTAGTTAATCCTGTACTATATAGAAGTTCCTTAACATACATGTCATCTCCTAACACGTAAGTCGCACACATCGAGCTTGGGTCGTTACTGAATCCAAAGTCTAAACCGTATGCTAATAGCTTTGCTTCTTCTGGTATCTTATCTGTTATATTAAACTTAAACACTAATGATCTATTCTGACCTCGTAGTCCTAGTCCATATACTCTCCAATATTGTGGGTCTGTTATTCTTAATCTTTCTATCTCATCTTTTAGTGTCTTACTTATAAATGGATTATCTATGTAAGTAGATATATGTAGTTGGCAATCGTCTCGATCTAAGACTTTATCGTATATCCAATGAAACTGATCATGAGGATTATAGTCAATGATTATACCTCCGTCTGTTCTAAATAACAACTGAGACCATGATTCGTAGTCTATCTCGTTTGCTTCGTTTACAAATAGCAGATCTCTTTTCCTACCTCTTACTCTAGAACCCATGTCAAGACTAAAGAATTCTATTAAGTTACCATTTAACCAATATTCATTAGAAGTCTTGTTATGATATATCTCACTATATAATTCGTTAGATCTTAATATTTCTAAGAAGTCTCGTAGTACTGAAGCTTTTAAACTAGGTAAAGTCTTACGACATATAGATATAGTCTTATTCTTGTTTTTATAGCAGTAGCTAAATATAATCCATAGTAAAATATTAAAAGTTTTACCGCTTCTACTTCCTCCTTGAAAAACACGTATTTTGGAATCTGATATTCTTTCTAGTTCTTCAAATACAATGTTAGTCTGTATCTGTTTCATTCTTTACTATCTTAACTTCAAACTGATTCTCTCCTACAGTCTCTACTTCTTGTCTTTCAATGTATCCTCTCTTCTTACCTTTTGTTTTTAGATAGAATAATATCTCTGCCGTCTTTCCTTCTTTTATGTTAGATAACAACTGTGCTTCAGCAAAGTCTATTAGACCTTCTCTAACGTCTTCTACCTTGCTACTAAAGTCTTCTTCTTTAAGCCAATTGTAAAATGTTCTACGAGATATATCTGTAGCTTCACATGCTTTACTTACATTCCCTAATTTATTAGCAAACACTTCTAAAAATTGATCTTTATCTTTTGCCATTCTCTTTTGATTAACGAATCTTTTATTTTGTTTATCTTTTTGATTGTGTATTTTGACATAGGAAAAGTCTTATCTAACTTGTTTACTACCGTGCTTTTTATTGTAAAGCAAGACGTAAATACAAGCGCAATTATAATCAATATTCCCTTTTTTGCTGAATTTATGTACAATTTGTGTAATTAATCCTTCATGTTTATAATAGCATCTTCATACATTTCTTTTACTTGATTAGTAAGAACTAGCAGATCATCATCGGATAAATACTTTAATTTAGGAATTATAAAATCAATTCTTGCTTCACCTACATCATTAGATAAGTCAAGTACTATCGCATGATACCACTCTTTAAGATCTTCGCTATAACTTAAGTACATGTCAAAAGATTTGAGTCCATGTATAATAGTAGCATGAGTTACAGGGTAGCCAAATTGTTTAAATACTTCTTCTATATCCATTAGTCTGTATTTGAAATATCTTTTAAGTACAGTCATTAATAAGGATCTAGCTTCTACGTATTCTCTCTTTCTTGTATTTTTAAACACATCTAACCTAGTAAGCATATTTACTTCTTTTACTAGTGTAGCTATCCTACTCATCTTTAACAAATGTATTGTTAATCATTTTACCTTGTCTGTTTTTTATTTCATCGTATGCACTCTCAATACAGTCTTCAACTTTAAGATCATAAAAGTAAGCTAAGTTTGTTAACACTACTATCATATCTCCAATTGCGTCTTCTATTTCTACAGGGTCATTTTTAAGTACTGCTTCTGCAAGCTCTCCTTGTTCTTCTACTAATTTTACTAACTGTGTCTTTGGATCTCCTGAGTCATATATGCCACGTTGTTTTGCCCAAGATCTTATTAATTCGTATATATTCATTATTTCTTATTTAAAAAGTTATTGTATAAATGTAAATTCTGTGCGAAGTGATAATAGTAACCAACTTCTTTATCTAATGAGTTTGCAATTTTCTCTTGTAGTTTACTAAAGCAATATTGATCATTGCAGAAACCGTACCACAGATCGTTAGAGCGCATTAGAACACTCATATTAAGTTTATCATTATATATACTAAAGTTAATAGCATAAGTGCATGGTGTGTCTCTTTCAAAGTTATGCCTATCTTTTGCATTGTATATACTTATACTAGCACGTCTACTATTCGGATTAGTCCTTAATTCTTTTATGACATATTCTATCTGATTGTTTTGTTTCCAATGATAACCATAATTAGAATTCACATTGCCATCTTTGTCCATACAATTATTCCAGATCTTTGCTCTCTTTGCTATATCTTTACCAGATCTATCTCCTGACAAATACCATTGCCATTCATAATCAGCATAATCTTTGTTCCAGTTTCTCCAGTCTGTTTTTATAACATTATCTAAAGGTTTAATTATATTAAATCCTATGTTAAATAAAGCCATAGTGTTATCTACAACTTTACCTGTTCTATGTATCTTTTCGTACAACACTTTAAAAGCGTCATTAGCATTATTAAAATCCATTAAAATCTTTTAAGTCATTCCAATCTCTATAAGAGTCTATATCTTTTGCTTCTATCTTTGTCTTTGGTGCTTGGCCTGCTACGTTAAAAAACCAGTCACCTTTTTGACCATATCTTAGCATGTAATCCCATCCTTTACTATCGTAACATCTTTCACTATTAAATTTATGTGGCACAACGTCTGACTCACTTGTAAATGCTTTATGATAAGAATAAAACTTTGCACGACCTAATTCACCTTGTTGTATATTTCTAGCAACAGCTACAGCAAAAAATTCTGTATCAGGTAAAGCTATTTGTAAAGCTCTAGTAAGTACACCAGTACTTATTACACTCCACATTCTTTTAGGTTTCTCTTTATCTTTAAAATAATCATGTATCGATCTTACAGCATTTGCAGTTACATGTTCATGCTTTAATCCAAGTGGCACGAAGAAAGCATTACGTTCTTCTGCATATCGCTTTGCTATTCTATTTGCATTAGGCATTGCTGCTATTCTACAAAACAATGGCTTAGCTCCCATCTCTATGCACAACCTTTGATGTTCACTTGCTTCTTTACTAGATGGCATCACTAGCGTTAGGTTCTTATTATATTTTTTACATAAATAAGATAAGCTAATTCCTGCAAACCCCACTCTAGGTTGTACGTAAACTATCTCTTTTTCTTTTACGTTTTGAACCATGTATTCACCAAATCTTGACTTCGCACCATAAGGATTAGATCTACTTTCATCTATAACATTGTAGCCATCAACATTAACTGTTATCATGTCTCTAAAAGATGATTCAAAGTTTTTAGTCATATCTAAGTAATGAAACAATGAGCTTCTTTTACTAGGGAAGTAGTCTAAGTTAAAATCATCTGTTTGTTTATTTAAAAACATTGTTATAGTATTTAATTCCGTTATTCATTCTAATGTGATGTGGACTCTGGAAGTTATTTTTATATCTAATAAAATCACATGCTACATCTTCCATGTCATACTTGTAACTGAAATCTCCTGTTAAATTACACAATTGATCTAACAAATCATTAGTTACATTTAAATTACTTCCTATGCCTTTAACATTTGGATATATTTCTTTTAGACATTTCTTTGCGTTAGTTCCGATATATACCTTGCTATCTCTTTTCACTTTGTTAGGATAATATTCTGCCATATCCATAGCGAAAGCAGTCAACACGAAGTTTTGTCTTTTATAACCTAACTGTTGTAGATAGTCATTACCTAGATCTACTAATTCAAATATCTCTAAGTTATCCATACAGCTATGCATCCAATAAAACAAAGTTAAAGATTCATTTAAAATAAAATCTCTTAATCCTCCTGGTATCATAGGTAATAAGTAACCTTTATTGTCTGAGTATTTTTTGGCTGGTATATTCTCTAACCATCTTTCTTTGTCAAAGATTCTTAACCTTAATAAGTCTACTATCCAAAAGTTTCCAAAACCGTGTGTATAAAACGGAACAGATTCCTTAGGCTTATAATTAATACCGCTACCACATAGACGGAATAAATAACACATATACATAAAATCAATATCACTAATTTCATGATCATTGAAGTATTTACCATTTTCTTTTGGGTCATCGTCTTTCTTTTTTATTGCTTCTAACAATGAACTAAAGGCTGCGTACTTTCTATTGACTACATCATATATAGGTACGTTATAAATTAGATCATCATCTATATCTTCTTTTGTCCAAGTGTAGCCTTGATATAATCTTTCTTGATTCATCTTAGCTTTACTGTAGTATTGCTTAAATTTATTCAACATTTATAAAATCTTTATTAAGATACCAGTCAGGACAAATATGTACGGATTGTCTTGATTCCATCATAAAAAACTCTAATGGATAATTTAACCACATCGATTGATATTCGTAATTGTGATTTGTTGCTTGTCTTCTTAGCTCAAAGTTAATTTCTTCTCTTAGCCAATTTCTCTGTTCTTGTGTACCATAAAATGGTCTGTTGTTATAAAGTCCTGTATTAGGTATTTTTCTAGAGACATCTTCAATTGGTAGTAAACCTTGTACTGTTACTTTTTTACCTTCGCTTGTTAGTTTACCTATAAACTCTACGTATTTATCTATTAATTTATATGTTGCAGCTACCGGATTCTCTTGTCTACACAGATGAAACCTTACATCAATATTACCAAAGTATAAAGTAACCTCTTTTAGTTCATCAAAATTAACGTAACTATAAGGGTCCTTTAAAAATCCATGTAAAGTCTTTCCATCTATTCTAAGTATGCCATTACCTTTCTTAAAAATAGACACGCTATGAGAATCACCGACTATCATTTTATCTTTAATTGTATAAGCTGTCTCGACCTCTCTATTAGGTATAGTTGTTATCTCTTTACGTTTTAGTAGGTATTTAAAATCTACTGACTCGTTAAAGGATATTAGCTTATTCTTGTAGTTTGATAAAGCTATTAACTTGTCTATAGTCCCTTGTTGAACACCACCAAAAAAATTAAACTTATTTGATTTGTAATTAACTCCATTATTAATAACTATAAGATCATACTTGTTAAGATCAGTAGGTGGTTTATTGATAAAGTCTGGATAAGATTTATATCTATCTTCTATGATACTGGCTATAACATAATTCCAACCAGCACTGTGTGAGTTTTTCCTTACAGGTACATTTCCTAATAAGTTTATTATTGCAGTTCTCATACTATATCTTTAAATGTTAGATCTTTTGTTTGTAGTTATTAAGCGATCCTAAATATGCTACCGCATCTAACAAATTATCCTCTTTATATTTATAGCTATGTCTTGATAGTTTTAGTGCTACCATTACAGCATAACAATCTGATGCTTTCAGATCTTTACCAGTCATACCGCTTGCAATCTTTGCACATCTTTCCATTCCTTCTTCAAATGGTCCGTACTGCCTTTCTTTTTCGTCAGAACGTTTGTTAACTATCCTGTCTGCCTCTCTTAAAATATTCATTGTTGTAGTGTTTTTCAACTGCAATATAATACCTTTCTACGACATAATAAAATTAATAAGCATTATTAACCAAAAAGTTCCTATACCTAAACTGTAGAAGTAATACTTTAATATTCTATTTACCAGATCTTTATCTACTGGCATATTAATATCTTGTTGTGTTGCTTTGTATGTAGTCTTCATAATTCTATATTTATATAATATTGATCAAGATCAGATTCTTGCATGAACCATTCTTGAAAAGTTTTCAATGCTTTTAATGCTTTCATCTCTCCTCTTTTATAGAAATCTATATTTGCTTCTGCATATCCAATATCTAATGAGCCTTTGTCTATTATTATGAATCCCATGTTCTCTGGCTTTATATTAAATAGCTCACAATATAAATAACATTGTACATCATAACCATATTTATCAGCAGCATACTTCCATCCTTGTATTGCACTTGTACTTTTAAGATCGTACATTGCTTCGCCTGGTTTTAATATATCTGCTTTTGCTCTAAAAGGAAAATCCATAACAGTCCCTATCTCAGGAACTTCAAACTCTGCTCCACTTAATTTTTGCAATACCATTTCATTACGTAACAAAGCATCGGTTAATCTTTCAGCATCATTTTTTTCTTTCATAGTAAACACCTTACCATGTTCAGCAACTGCTTCTTTATATTTCTTTGTGTTCTTACTTTGTACATCAACATAAATTTGTGCATCAAACACGTGAGGTTCTAAAACACAAGTATGAAACAACCATCCGTCTCTTAGTGCTTGATTTTCTGAGTTACCATATTTTAATACGTTTCTATATGTTTTAGGTGATTGTAGTAAAAGTTTTAGATTTGACGAACTAAAGGCATACTTGCCTAAGTGTCCATAATAAAAATCATCATCTTTAGCTTTTTCTTTTAGCTCTTTA
>Ga0209337_1001010_pt1 | contig 21865 bp, 7 predicted proteins | sample LinPmetageLP53_FD_184044 | JGI IMG/M metagenome (GOLD analysis project Ga0209337, IMG submission 184044) | Marine viral communities from the Pacific Ocean - LP-53 (SPAdes) (version 2) | ecosystem: Environmental > Aquatic > Marine > Oceanic | place: Pacific Ocean | collected 2010-02-08 | reverse complement strand
AGTATTAGCTGTTGAATCATAGTTAAGAGCACTACTATCGGTACAACCATACACATAACTAATACAACTAAAATCTTCCGTGTTGGCTGTGGAATTGTAGTTAAGCATAGAAGGGTCAGTACAACCGTAAACATAAGGAGTGCAATTACTAGGATTATATTCGGCATTAGCTAAAGGATTAAAATTAAACATCATTGTATCTGTACATCCGTATATAAACGGCAGACAAGAGCCATCGTCACAGTTAGCGGTCGAGTCATAGTTAAACATAGTTGCGTCAGTACAACCGTATAAATATGCTATACATGTGTCTGGCGTGTTTGCGTTGGGATTATAGTTAAAAGCCAAGCTTTCCATACACCCGTATATAACAGGCGCACATCCACCGTTATCTATGTTAGCAGTTGTGTCGTAGTTAAACGCTGTTGAATCCGTACATCCCCATATCGCTTGAGTTAAACAAGACCCGTTGTTATAATCAGCTACAAAACCTTGTGTATAATATTCTAAATAAGAAGAATTAGTACATCCAGGCATATAATAGCAACTACTATCACTAGTGTTTGCTGTGCTGTCGTAATTAATAGCTAAAGAATCTAAACAGCCAAATACTTTTTCTTCACAAGTGTTACCACAATTTGTTATTAATTGATAAGGTAATAAAGGTTGTATAAAAGGAGGCTGTATACTTATCATTGTGTCTCCCTCTGGATTTATTAACGTAAACCCACACTCTATAGTTGTTAAACTAGCTTGTGAAGATATATGAAACCTAAATGTTATAGGGTCTGGCGCAGTTAATCCTATGTAGTATACATCATCAAATCCTCCAGCATGTGTAAATTCATATGATGTGTCAGGATGTATTAACTTTAGATGGGATCCTACCCAACCATTACCCATTAAATCGTGTAATATTAATTTAAACGTACACGTATCAATTAGTTCCATAGTGTTAGCACTTGAATCATAATTATACATAGTGCTATCTGTACAACCAAATATTTTTAACGTTTGGCAACTACCATCATCTACATCTGCAAAAGGATTCCACTCTATATAATCATTGTCTGTGCATCCTAGTATAGGAGGACAAGAGTCAGATATAAATACATGGGAAGTGTCATTGCCAAACGCGGGATTAGTCCCGTGTATCAACGTGTCATTACACTGTTTTAAATAATAAGAACCATCTTGCCCCTGCCATAAGCTACCGTTTAATCCATCTCCATAAGTATCGTAAATAGTAAATACTAATGGTCCTTTAGGTATTTGTACTGGAATAACAACCGTAGCGTAATCTGGCTGTGCGTTATAACCACTACCGGAAGCGTGCGTTACTCCGTTTGTATCTTTTATATCCCAACTAGTTTCGCTTTGATATTGATCTAAGTTTATTATAACTTTAGCGTTAACCATTTGTGGCGGTGGTGGTTGAGGCATGCACTGCGGAACAGTTCTATTATGTATTAATCCAGTGTTAAAAGTACTAGTTGGATAACTAACAACAGTGTCATTACATATAGTTACATAATATTCACCGTTGTTTATACCATCTCCATATTGATCTTGTATTACCCAAGAAATATTAGTTATACTATCCGGAATATATACCGTATCATAATGCATAGTGTTAGCAGAATCATAATGACCATAAGAAACAAAACTTAGCGTATCACCTTGGTAAACGTCTTTGTATAAAGTCCATTTAGTCTCTCCTGGATAACTGTCTGTTTTTACATGTACAACAACTTCTTTTTGAGCAAAAGTTATTAAAGGCAATAATAATATTAATAGTATTTTTTTCATTTTAAAAATCACTCATTAGTTGTTCGTCTATTTCTTCTTGCACCTCTTCTCTTGTTGCTACCATCTTAAAACTTAAGTCAGCTTGAAATCTAGCAACCTCCTCGTCATCTTTAAATATTATAATAGTTGGTACAACTGCTATTTTATGTTTTTTTTGTAGCTCTGTGTTTTTACTTATATCCACGTAAGAAGTTGTTTTCACGTCTTTTAGCTCTGACACCCACTCAACGTCGTTAGCCTCATTCCAACTTGCGTTAAAAATAGCTACCTGTATTTGAGCTTTAGATACACCAGTTACTAACATGAATAATATAATTAACATGTACATTGTAAATATCTGCCAGGTGACGTCTAATTTTTTCATCTGTTATAGAGTTTATCTTCAATTTTTTCTAAAGCTTTTTTTATTTCTTCTACGTCTGATTGAGTTGTCATTATAGTCTGCCTAATCATCTGGTCTTTCATATCAAACTCCATCCTAGTTATTTCAGCCTCTGGTATTTCTTTTAATATCTCTTCTTTTAAAATATTAACATCTACTTGCACTGGTTGCTCTTTGGCTTCTTGTATTTCAGCCATTAACGAATACCACCCAGCTATTAAAGTAGCGATAGCAAAACCTAAAGCCACCATTGTTTTTACACTCATTTTAAAAGTTGTATCCTCGTTTAATTCTTTTGCCATTTTTAGTATACTTTATTTTTATAAGATTACGTGTTTTTTGTTTTATTTAATCATGGTAATGACAATAACCAGAACTAGAAGTAGTGTTTATACCACATTGTTTTCCTTTACTGTTAGTTCCTTTACATCTAGATTCCCCAGCATTACCACCAGAAGATTTTTTATTAGTATTCTTATTTTTATATTTAGGTTTTAAAAACTTACTCTCTTCTCCCCTTCCTTTACTTTTGCTATTTATTTTTAAAGCGTCAATATCCGGATCTTTTAATTTTAAATCCCACATGTTCCATCCTAAAAACAAAGCTGTTCTTTGCCACCATTCGTGATTAGAATCCATAGCGTTGTCTACGTTAAACATTTTATTAGCTAACCTACCTAAGGGTATGTTGGTAAAAGCTTCTATAACGTTGCCACTAGCGTTCCAAAGTGGATTATCAAGAGTAAATCCTCTTTTCATCATTATCTCACTGTTAAACTTTTCTGTTTGAATCGCTGAGTAAACTTTTCTTAATTTACTTCCTATTGGTGGAGAAAAATTAGTTAAGGCTAACAAGGTATAAGCATGGTCCGCTTGAAAACCTTTGTCTTTTTGTTCGTAGTATTCTACTAGAGCTCTTTTAAGAGTACCTACAGCTCTTCCTGTTATTCCGAATCCAACTAAACTATTCTCTAACATACTGTCTGCCATTCTTATAAACCTATCTTCGTCTTCTTCGTCTTCTTCCTCACCAAACATAGCGAACATAGCTTGTTGTAAAGCGGTAAACAAAGCTGCTTGAACCACACCATAGTAAACTATTTTAGAAACATGCGTCTTAGCGTCGCCTCTACCATTAACTAAGTCTCTAGCGGCTTTGTTTATTATTCTCATATACTGCATTGGTGTGTTGGCAAAAGCTAATATCAACCTACCCAATGGGCTAGCTTGTTGTTGTGATATAAGATCGGGTCTAGATGACTGTTGTGATTCTTCAGTTTTTTCTTGAAAATCTAAAAAAGCTTGGCTTTCAGCTTGTTCTCTAGACATGCCTTCTTTCATTAAAGACTTAACTCTATTTCTATAAAAAATAGCACCACCAGAAGCAATAGCAAAACTATCCGCAATTTGTGTTGGTAAAAATCCTTTTTCTAATAACCAAGCAATAGCTGCTTTAGCCTTGTTGTTACTACCTCTAACAGCCGCCGCGAGTTCAGCCTCATTCACTGTTCTTCTATTACCAGATCTTCTTTGCATTAAAAAATCAGAATTAAATATCATAACAAAGTCTGCCCAAAACTGTTTTTGATTACCAAATGCCATAGCAGCGTTCATAGGGTTGTTGTCAGACCAATTAATATAATTAAACATAGATATTGTTTGTAATATAGCTGACCTCATGTTAAAGAACATAATAGCACCAACGGAATTGTTTGTCCAATTCATAAACTGATTTACCAATCTATTTCTACCGGTAGGTCTATTGCTACCCGTTTTCATACGGTATATTATATCTTCTAATGCTTCTCTAAACTTACTACCATATATAGATTCAATTTTATTTAAATTTTCTTCAGAAAATATATTATCTACATTTTGTATAAACTCCGCTAAAAAAACAGACCTAGCGTCACCTAAAGAGCCGTCGCTAAATAAATCTGAAGATATATTCTCCATAACCCAGTTGTTACTTGGTGCGCTATAACCATCTTTTCTTTTTGTTATAACCTTAAGCGCCTGAGCAAAAGCTTTTAATTCCGGATTTTTATCAACGTATTGTATTAATTGAATTAATTCTTGCGTAGTAAGACCAGGCGTTTCAAACCCAAGAGAGTTCCAAATCCAAACTCTAACAGCGTGATCAACCGTAAACTGAGTATTACCAACTTTTTGTCTTAGCTTTTTCTTTATACCAATATATTTTTTTAACAAAGCTTTGTAATCTCTAGACATAGCTTGCCTAGATCTATTTAACTCATCTATACCTCTAGAAAAAGGATCTATTAACGCCTCTTTAAAGAATTTCATAGCTTTTTCACCCTCTTTTCCTTTTGGTAAAAAACTATATAACAAACCCTTAAAGTCTTGAGCTGAAGCAGCGAACAAACCTATACGTGACCAATCAAACTTACCACCCATCATTCTAGCAGCTTGTTTACCAACTTTTTTACCAGCTAATACACCAACAACTTTTTCTAATATACTATTAAACTCACTACTCATTGATTCACTAAATTGACCCTTAGCTTGTTGTACTTTTCTTTTAACGTCAAACTGAGACAACATATTATCTACAGCTTGCACGTTTTGAAGCGCATCATCAGCAAAGTAAAAATCATTATAACCCTCCCCTACTTTTTCAGCTACCCACAACGCTTTAGCCGCAGCTGTTGAATTAGCTAATCCAGTTATGTTTTTTAAAGGAATGTCTAGCCCTACGCTCTTTAAAAAAGCTTTAATTGATGGCGCTGATTCTTTAGGTCTAGCTGTTAATATAAAATTATCTTTAACACCAAACTTTTTTATTCTATTAACGAACTTTTGAAAGAAAGGTCCTTTTTCACCTTTAACAACTTTGTTAAACTCAGAGAAATCAAAAACATATCCTAAGTCTAAAAGTTCAGCTCCTTTGCTTGCGAACTCTTCCGCGTTTAATTTACCTTTTAATCCGTCTGGATCTGTAAATAGAACGTTAGATTTGCTTTTAGCTAAAGTATCATCAAAATCCCAAACACTTATGCCTTTTCTTGGATTAACAGACCTAGAAACAGCTATAGCTTTAGATAGTATGTTGTCTTCGTTTATTGTTTCAGAAAAATTACTCTCTGCTCTTTTTGTTGTTACTGGCTCTGGTTTCTTAGTATGTATGTTAGTTAGTGCTAAGTTCCACCAAGAATGGTCGTAACGATCAATAGAAGGAGTATCAAAGCTAGCCATTGGTTTTCTTTGTTGTACTAAGTTTTCTGCTTTTAATTTATCATTCATCTCCTCTGTTATCAAGGAAACTTCGTAATTATCTAACATAGTTTGCATCTCTTCCTTAGATATAATACCCATAGAATAAGCCGCTAAGTTAATAGCTATTTCTCTTCTAGGCGTAGAGTGCTCATAAACAAGTTTTTGTGTCCAAAATTTTTTATCGGTAGGAACGTTTGTTAAACGTGCTGCTAAAGATATAGGTGATCTCATGCCTATGTTAAGTAGTTGTTTAAACATAAAGCTAGCTACTTGTGGATTTATTTTACCTTCGTTAACAAGTACCCCAATGGTTTCAGCAAAAATCATTAAAAAAGCTCCATTGTCTTTTGCTATTTTACCGTATTTTTCAGCCTCCCCAAACAACGCGGTTAATCCTCCATCGGGATCGTTTAGTATTTTTTGGTATGGAGACGAGGTTGGCTCGTTGTCTACAGTTGTTATATCTTCTTGCTTACCAAATGTTCTTTCTATCACTGGTATTAAACCCGCGGCATCTAACCTGCTGTGGAAAACGCCATATCTAAACTTTGTTTTTAGATTTCCAGATGCGATTTTTTCTTCTAACCCAGCGACTATTGCTTTGTTTCTTTTTATACCGTTTCTTGCAGCTTCTTTTTGCTTGGCTGTTGTAGCTACTTTAAGTTTGTTTTCAAAAATCTGTAAAAAATTTTTGGCTATTCCTAAATCTCTTTGAGCTTTACCTAGGTCTAAACCTAGAACGCCACTTCCTAAAAGATCAGTACCAAATATTTTACCCGCAGCGCCTAAAACATTACCAATTAAAAATCTTTTAACAAGAGCTGGACCTATTCTCAAGCCTACTCTAAACCATGCCGCCCTAACTCTTAAAGCGTTTTGTTTAGTTGCTTTAAATCTTTTTACTCCAAATATTAAGTCAAAGGTAGCCATTTCGTCAGGATCAGCCATTGACTTAAGCATCTCTTCTTTTGTAATTTTTTTACCTATTGTTTTCTCTACTCCAGGAAAAGCCCTTAGATATGTCTCTAGCTCATTAATAAGTTTGTCTCTTGATTTTTTAGCTCTATTAGAATACATAGACGTACCGTAAACCTCTTCGTAAGCTTCTCTAACTAAACCACCGTTCTCTTCTAAAACAGTTAAAAAACCTTTTTTATCATTTCCAAACTCATCTTTATAATCTGTTATTCTATTTAAGAATATACTTATTAGTGCAGCGCGTTTAGTTTTATCTTTTTCTTTAAGGAAACTAAAACTAAATTCTCCGGTTTGTTCTCTTTCAATTGCTTTAGCTATTTCAGCAACGTCGTTTTCTATTTTTTCAAAACCCATTACCTCTTGTATAAGCCCAAATTTACTTCTAACACTTGGATCTTTATAAGCGGTCATCGTAGCATCAAATCCTAATTCTGCCGATAATATTTCTGCTAAAGCCGTTTTACGGTTACCTCTAGTACCACTTCTAACTAATTTTGAAGGATCTTTTTTTGAAGGTATTGTTGTTGGTGCTAAAAAGAAAGATTTGAATTGTTTAGGCGTAGGTTTTTTAAACCTCCACAAAGTGTTACCAGAATCTCTACTTGTTGTTTTTGGAACTCTACCTTCCTCAATAGCTCTATCGGTTTCGGCTGGGCTCATGTTCTCTATTTCAACCTCTGTAAACACTCTTTCCTCTCTTGGTAAACCGCTTTCTAATTGAACCCACTTTTCTTTTGGAACAAAATCAAAAACGTATTCGTAAGCAGATTCTAAAAACTTACCGTATACTTTTGATTTCTCACCAAGAATCTTTGTTTTAATAATAGTCATAAGCTCCACTGCGAACGCGGCTCCTAAAGCTTGTTTAAAAGCTCTTCTATCTACGGCTTTATCCTTGATGGTTGTTAATAATTTAGGTAGTTTTGTACCAAACGTCTTTTTAACAGCTTCTACAACTTTGTTGTATATCTCTCCATTTTTTTGTATACCTAATCTTCTTCTTAGTCTAGATGTTTTTTGTTGAGGAGTTGTGTCTTTCTTTTTTGCGCCAACAGACATATCCTCTGTTTCAAAATCAAACTCTTTTTCCTCATCAGCTATATCAAATTCACGCTCGCCAGGATTTTTTTCACCTATACTTTTTGTTCCTGCAGGGGTTTTACCTTTTTGTATTTTGTTGTAAACTTGAGCTGATCTGTTACCTATTTGAGAGTTTATCCACCCAAACAAACTATCGTTTTCTTCTGGATTAAAACTTCTTACATGCGAGTATAGGTTTGCGTACACGTCTTTGATAAAATCCTGTAGATTAACTGAAGTATCCTTAAGTTTACTTCCTATTAATCCATCAAGCATTTTTCCTCTAACTATTTCATCCATAACGAATCTAGCACCTGATTCTTTCCACGATTTATTATCCCAACCCATATTACCTAAATCATCTACGGATTCAGAGAACTGCCCTTTAGTTCCTTCACCAACCGTATACTCAACGTTTTCAAAGTTTTGGTTTTGAATGAACTCTACCATTTCTTCAGCATCCATTTCTAATACTTTGTAAGGCGTTTCTTTGTTCATAAAGTTGTTCCAAAAACCTACTAAAGCACCTTTAATACCAGCTTTTCCTATCCCATTTTGTTTTACATCATCTCTATAATAGTTAAACCATTCAACAGAAGTGTCTGGATCTTGTTGGAACTTGTTAATACGTTTTTGTACCCTAGCGTACGCCTCAGGATCTAAGGCTTTTAATTTAGATTTAAAATTAGATATATAACTCTTTTTTGCAGCAGCGTCTAACTTATAAAAAGATCCATCAACCATATTGTGAAGAACCTCGTGTTCTCCAACGGATTTCCAAGCTTTTGTTTGAGCTGCAACCTCTCTATTTATGTATATCTTTCCGTCCTTAGTTTTGTAACCATCACTTTTTAAAGCTCTTTTTCTAAACGCAGCTATATCTGCTTCTGTAGCGTCTGGATTTTTTTGCTTGTAGTCCTCTACTAATACGTCGGCATACTCATCTGCAAAATCAAAACCAACCTCGTCTTGTTCTATACCTCCTTCTTTCTGTGCTTTTTCAACAACTCCCTCTTGCTCCGATAACAAGCTTCTTCTTGTGTCTACAGCTGTTTTTGTTTGTCCAGCTTTATAATCTTCCGCTGAGTCATACTTACTAACAACGCCAGCTATTTGTTCTTTAAGAATTTTTACTCTTTGTTTGTTTGTTTCACCTCCTAAAGCTTCTAGGTCTTGTAATTCAGATTCTAATTGAATTAATATCTCTCTATCTTCCTTACTTATTTTAGGATCGATAGTCATAGATATTTTTAATGCTTTCTTTCTAAGGTTCATCTCATCGCTAAGTACACCACCATCACCTTTTATTTCCACGGCTTTAACAGCATCTAAATCAGATATATCTGGATCACTTAAAAACTCATATACTTGTTCGTAAGTAGCTTCTTTACCATTTATTTTATACGACACGGGGTTTCTTATACCTTGTACTAAACTTAAAACTGAACCAGGTCCACCGGAAACAGCTTCTAGAGTTACAGCTTTTGAATCTACGGCTTCTCCTATCGCTAAAGAACTCACGGCCTCACCTAAAGCACCCATACCACCCTCCATAACAGCGTTTTTCATGAAAGATCTAACTAAAGGTTTTCCAAGACTTCTTTTTATAGCTTGTTTACTAACTCCTTTTAATCCGGCTTTTACTATCGTTCCACCCATTCTTATCAAAGGAGCACCCGTTATACCAGCGGCCAACGCTTCAAAAGCTCCAATTACAACACCTTTTGTTATAGCTTTATTTCTAAGCTTCTTCATAGCGTCGTAATCTTCCATTACGGTTTGAGCGTTTTCAAAAGTCCATTCTAATCCTCTGCTAGCAACTTCTTCTCTAAGTAATTCTCCCATTTTGCTACCAGCTTCCAAGGCTCCAGAAACACCTCCAACAAGTCCTCCCCACGCACCTCTTATAGCGCCGGCAATCGCACCGGGCCCAGCACCAACACCAGCTCCAAGCGAACCAACACCAGCTCCAATAGCCGCTCCTGAAGCAGCTCCAATTCCAGCGCCAGCCATTCCCCACGCAAAACCTTCTTTTTCAAAAACACCTCTTACTAATCCCGTCATAGAAGAAACTAATACCTCTGTAGCTAAAGAAGGATTTTCTATAAAAGTAGCTTCTGAAAGCGAATCTATCCAATCCCATCCTTTTCTTCCGCTTCTATTTACGTCTCTTTGGAACTCTCTCATTTCATCAGAAATTTCCATTTTAGCCATGTTTTCCATAGCTTCCCAAGCTTCTTTTTGTTCCTCTTCAGTCATACTTGCCCCACCATAAAGTTGAGACAACTCTGTTAAGTTAGAAGCACTTGTCCACCCTTGCTTTGCGGCTTTGTATGTGTCACCTAACAAATCAGTTAATTGATTTGAAGTTCCTTCGCCAGGACTAAACCAATCTTCTATCCATGTGTTTGTTTCTTGTGTTTCATTACTGTCTATCTGCCACCAACCTAACGGATCTTCCCAAAAACTTTCGTTCTTTTTTTCTATACCAGTTTGCATGGTATAATCCAGATCTTCCATTGTTTGGTTACCATGAAACAATACCGCACCGTTGCCCTTACCATCTAAAAAATCTACAGTATCTTCATTGTTAACGTTTATATAAGTACCATCTTGTAGCTTCCACTTACTAACGCCTTCACGTATTAGTTTAGAAGTTCTACCATAGTCACTCATTATAAAGTCATCAATGTCCCAAGCTTGAACTTCTACTTGCTCACCATTTTTTAACTTGTAAGTATTACCCATGCTTAGTAGTTTTTCTTATTACCCATGTTTATTTTTTTAGAGTTTTTGTTGACGTCTATACTTTTAGCTAAGTCTCTCATCCATTTCTGTAATAATCCAGCTTGTTTAACGTCTTCTTCGGTGTTTTCTCCCATACCAAGGAAATCATGGTTATCAACGGAGAATTCTTGTGATTCATAATCACTTTCTCCAGGACCACGTTTGTAATAAGCTGTTACGTAATCTCCCACACTACTTTCCTCAAAGAAGAATGTTCCTATAGAGTTAGGGTCTTTAGCCCAATCCGATTTTTCACCATCGTTATAGTAAACATGCTCTCCGTTCTCAGCATAACCTCCGTAAGTTTTATTAAGCACTACAACGGCTTGTTCTTCTTCATAGTCAAATATATTATATTTTCCTACTGGACCTTCTTTTCCTTTAACCCATTTACTTTCTGTTAACGAATCAAAAACCGTAGCATCACCATGGTCTGCTGCTTGCCAATACGGTACTACACCACTAGATCCATCAATACTTTTACCACTTCCTCCACTTCCTCCACTTCCGCTAGATCTACTCCTTTTAACTTCATCTTCCATGCTTAATTGGTGATCTAAATAGGTTTTTCTAAACTGCTCTTTTAAGGAGCTTTGTTGCCCGGTAGAGTCTTTATAAACATGATCAATACCATTGTGTTTCATTTCCTGTACAAACGCTGCTATTTCATCTTCCCCTAAGTTGTTACCGTAATTGTTTTCTATTATGTTCTCAAGAAACTTAGTGGTATCCATACCACCATACATAGAGTTACCACCATCTACTCCATCCCAAATTAAAGAACCATAAGCGTCAGCATCCATCGCGTCTAAATACGAAAATATTTTATTTTTTTGAAACTGCCAAGCTGGACCATCTACAGTTCCACCTTGGTCGAAAAAAGATATAGTACTAGCTGTAACTTCTAGATGTTGTTTCACGGCTTGATTATTTTTAACTTTAGGAGATGAAGATCTTGATAAATCAATAAATGAATTAGGATGTGTTTCCATGGTAGCGCCTTCTCCAGCATTAGGATCTATCCAGTAAATACTTCCGTCAATAACACGCATGTTATCTCCCTTGCCGTAATAAATATCTTCCCAAGCTGTTTTCTCTGGCTCTGTCATCATGGAACTCCATTCGTCTCTATTAGTACCGTTGTTTCTCATTTTAAGTAAATTCTGGTTAATCCTGTCGTAACTAACTAGTTTACCTTGTTCTTTTTCTATTTTTTGTTTTAACTTTCTATATCTTTTAGTTCCAGGGGCCATTCTCGATATTTTAGCCAAATCCTTTCTAACTGAATTACTTATATTCACAGCTTCGTCCGCTATGTTTATTTCCGAGTTGTGTAATTGTCCAAAGATTTTACTATCATCAAACTCAGGCATAACAGACATTAAAGCTTCAAACTTAGCTCTATCATGAACCGCCTTAGCTTGTAATCTTTTGATTGTTGGTCCAAATAAAAGTTTTGTAGATCTAGCAACGTCTAAAACTCTACCTTCTCCTTGGAGTCTATGGTAAGCAGCGGATTTCTCTACAATACCACTTGCCTTAGGTCCTAACCTGTTTATCTGTTTGTCTAAAACTGTTGTATCTTCAGAGAAGTCTACACCATAGTTAGGATCCACGCTAAACAACGGATTGTCGATAATATCAGTTGGTAAGACCGTGATTTCCGCAGGGTCACTAAAAGCACTAATCGTAGGTTGTTCTACGCTTTTAGTTTTTTCCTCCTCTTCTTTTGCTTTATTAATTTCTTCTGCCATAATAGTTATTTAAACTGATTTTTTAACCCAATTTCCATCAGGATCTTTTTCCCATCCATCCGTAGGATGAGTATCTTCACCTCCCACTCCTCTAGCACCCAGATAACCTCCAACAGCGCCCTCAGCAGCTTGACCTATTCCTTCTGTTAACTGTCTTCTAGCGGCCATTCTAGCCTTATCAGCGGCCATAGCTCTATCAAGTCCTAATTCGTACATAGTTTCCGTACGTCCTTGTTCTTTAGTGTCTTTAGCTGCTTCTCCCTGTTTTCTAAGCAACTCAACGTTATACTCACCCTTTCTCTTTTTGTCCTCCCCTTCTAATTGTAATTTTTTATTAGCTCTTTCTTGTTCACGTATTTGTAAGGATGCTTCCTTAGCGTTTTTATTACTAATATTAGCCATGGTTTGTGCTAAACCACTAATACCAGAGGAACCAGCTGCGCCTTTTAAGGTCTGTCCTATGTTAGCTAAGTTTTGATCGCTCATTCTTTTTTGATAATCCGCGCCAGCTTGATCAACAGTTAAGTCTTCTGCTAAGTTTTCAGCGTATGGATTTTTTATGTCTTTATAGTAGTTCTTAAACTCCATGTTCATGTAGTCTTGTTTAGCTTTCTCTAATTCAGCCTTAGCATCTGCTTGTTCTTGTATTCTCTTTTTTCTACCTATCAAAGTACTACCAGCGGTTATTAAACCAGGAATAGCCGATAAAGCTGCCACCGCCATTGGTAGCATTTTTATTGGTGATGATTGTTGTTGTCTTCGTTTAAACGGAGAAGAATATCCTACTACTAATTTTGTTGCCATATTATTCTATTTTATGTATTTATAGTCACACTTTTTACTTATTATTTACTACTTGGCACAACGTGGGAACTCACAGAGAACATCTCAGCGTGGTCTGTTGAATTGTTTTTAAATGTAACCTCAGCGAAATAACCAGATAAACTAGCTTGATTTGCTTGATTACTTTTTCTAAACATAAGAAAAGAGTTATCTGGAGGAATTACAACTTGTTCCACTATCACACTACTACTTTCTACTCTAAGTACCTTACCCACGTGAATAGGTGTTGATCCAACATTGTTGGTAACAATAGAGTAGTAAACATCATCTCCAGCTTGTAAAGACGTGTTGTGTAAAATTGTGTTTTGATCTATATGTATTCTTATCATGACTTTATTTTATGATCCATCGTTACCTTGTAGTATAAATTTATCTAAATCTAAATATAACGCTTGCGAAACGGTTGGATACTTTCTTATCGTAAGCGCTGATGAAACCGTGGCTTCTCTTACAGAACCAGTAAATGTTAATAAATTACCGTCTTTTAACGTTTGAGAAACTTGAACAACTACCGATCCAGCTCCACTACTACGAGTAGCGTGTAAAGCTCCTTCAGCTACTGTTTGAACAGCATTAGCACTTTCATTATTCCAGTTAGTACCAGTTACAGTGCTACCAGCCGTTATACCATTTGCACCATTCAGATTTACGGTTGTACCACTAACAGCACCTCGCACCTCTCTTATTATTAAGTCCTCTAAATATCGACCTATTGTATCAAATTCAATATTACTGCCAGTAACTTGATTGATCAAGTAAGGACCGTAGGCACGTACCGTTAAAACTCTATCGTCCGAAAATGTTTGCGCGGTGTCAAAAGTTATTCTTTTTTCAGTAACATCAACACTTGTTATTTGTGGAGTGCCGCTTAAACTACCTCCATCTACTGAAACTATAGAGGCGCCAACTAATGTATCAGCAGTTCCTAAACTATTAACCACGCAGCTCGAACCACTAGTTATTGCACCGTCTACGGTTAAAAGAACTTGGTAGTACCAATGGTCGGCAGCTTGATTAATTTGACTTTCAGATGTTCTAGCGGTTGTTGTAGTGTCTACTAAAAACCCTGGGTTTCGTACTAAGCCAAAACACTTTGTTGATCCTGAGTTTATATTTTCAATTTTAGCTTCAAACTCAACACTTTCCGTAACGTCAGCAAACGGATCACCAATATGAGTTTCAGCGGCGGGTAAAGTTTCGTAGAAACCAGTGTCTGCTGTGCCAACTGATAAACTTAACGTAGATAAAACAGAAACCTGTGATATTGTTTCAGAAAACATGAATTTATCAAGCGACACAAATTCTCCCATCTCTGTGTTAGGATCATGAGCAAAAACAAATAATCTATAAGAAGTAGATCCTCCAGCTGGAAACGAAATGTTTATACTAAAATTTGATTGCAACTCTTTCGTCATTGTGTTTTCAGAACTGTTAGCACCAACTTCAAATGTTTCTGTTATAAAATTGTAAAACTTAACCGGCTCAGACTCGTCATGTATCTGAATTTTAACGATAGCTCCATCATCTCCGGATATATTTAAACTTCGACGCGCGCCCGTGATAGGTATTGTTGTGGCGTCTATTTCTATGTTGTTTATGTATTTCTTTTGTGTAGTTGCCGTTAAGTATGAACTCATAATATTAGTAATTTGACTGATTTGCCGTATTGTTATTAGAAGATTGAGACGAAGAAGATTGTGTTTGGTTTAGGTTTTCTGGTAACTCTGATACAACCGTATGTCCGCTAACTATTCCTACTCCTTGAAAATTAAACGCTGCGGGATCTATTCCTGTTGGAGATCCTTTTATGTAATTAAACCACTTACCTTCTTTTTCTATAAACTCTTTTACACTGCCAACTTGCTTGTCAGTAACAATAGAACTAACAAACCAACCGTTTTTATCTGTTAAATTATAATCACTAGCTGTAGAAATAATGTCTCCACTAGAGTCATAATCTGTAGAAAAAGAATTGATTTTAGACTGAGAACCCTCGTAAGCTAAGGTATTAAATATTTTTACATCTGAAGGACTAGCGTTTAAAAGTGTTGTTATTGTAGAATTAACAAAATTATCATTATAAAAAGTATTTCTTGTAGAGTTCAAATCGTGATGTAAGTATAGTCTACCGTCTTTAAAGGTATAATAACTACTAGAAGCACTTAAACCATTTTCTGGTACGAAAGACTTGAAACTAGTCCAACCTTTAACATCTTCATTGTATGATATTGTTTGTGAAGTTAAATTAAACTCTCTATTAAGAACAAAGTTATCTAATTCAGCACTAAAAGTAGGTTGACCCGCGTTGTTTTCTACCTCGATAACAAACGTGTTTCTTGGAACTCCAGTTGTACTCGTGAAGTTATAACTAGTGGTGTTACCAAGCGCGTAAGTACCACCAGTATCAAAGCTAGTTACCGTTTCGCTTCCTATTGTAAACTGCTTATCAAAGGTTTGGTTACCGCTTATACCTTCCTCTAAAAATCCATTACCATTCTCGTTAAAATAATATAATCTTACAGTACCTGTTCCAGTGTAGTTTATTATATCAAATTTAATTCTAACAGTATCCCCATTGTTAAACATTTCTTTTATACCTTGATAAACAGATACGTTGTATGGCGCTTCGGTTAACTGTAGAGTTAAATTATCATCGTTAAAAATAGCAAAATTATACAAAGCGCTATCAAAACCACTAAAATTCCAACCACTTATATCTCCACCATAAAACACGTTTGTTTGCTCAATTAAAGACATTTTACTAATATGCATGTTAACATTAGCCGATCCACTTTCGACCGAAAAATTAAGTTTATTGTACCATCCAGTTGGTGTATTAGTTGGTAATCCAATTGAAGAAAAGCTGCTTTCAGTTCCATTTGGAGTAGTAAACGTTCCAGTTCCTCCATTAGCAGAAGGATTATTATTGTAGAAATTAACTGGAACTCTATACGTTCCTTCTGCATTAATACCATCTAATTTAAAACCATAAACAGGACTTGTGCCTTCTTTTAAACCCATATACATTTTTAATTCTCCTGTAACGCTAGATGACGCACCTTTTTTTACATCAAAGCTAAATTCATACCCAGCATCAGTAGGTGGTAATATATCTATCCCGTTGTTGAAACCAAAAGGTTTACCTGCTACTAATTCGTAAAAATACCACGTTGCTCTATAACCGTTAGGGTACACGTATGGAACGTCTTTAAACTGTATACCATCTCGATTACTCGATGTTCTGTGAAAATATAATGGTGGGTTAAAATTAGAGTTTCTCTTTGACATCATTTCATCACCTACCAATGTCCATCCACCAGCGTTGCCCTTTGGGTGTGTGTTGCTCCACCCGCTTCCAGTGTCAGAAAGATTGTTAATTTCAATAGTTTCTATTGTAATTCCAGTACCACCTCCAATCCATATTTGAAGCACGTCATTATCTGCGTTAGCTGGCCTGTTTGATATATCTGCCATTTTAAAAATACATCTTAACTTGTTACCACCTATATCTATAAGCGCTAAAGAACCGGTGCCGTTAGGGGTTCCAAGGCTGTAACCCTTCATTGGATTACCAGCGCCATCCCATTCTTCTCCATAAAAAGCATTTTCATCAACAATATCCATTACGTTTAACACAACCGGTGGAGTACCAGAATAAGTACCGCTTTCATAAGTAAGCGTTATTTCGTACCATTCACCATCTACAAAAGGTCCACTCCCATCAAAAGATGAAAATTCACTGTCTTCAGAAGTTGTTAAGTCTTGTGAAAAAGTACCAGCGGAGCCACTAGGTTTAGTTATTTTACCGCCAGAAGAGGTCGTCTCATACCAACCGTCAGCATATTGATCAGCGGCCTGGTTACTAATTTGATCCCAATAACTAACCGTATTAGAATTATATAAAGCTTGTATGTCGTTAAATAATTCCGTAGTTCCAGTTTTACTCCAACTATCGATTTTATAAGATGGAGAAGCGTTTACACCATTAGTAAACTCCACGGTTGCTGCTGTTGCAGGAATAGCGGCAATACCTGGCCAACCTGTAACAGGGTCTAAAGTACCACCATTAGCAGCGTAATTATATTCTCCCATTAAAACTTTTGGTTGGTTTAAACTTCTCTGCCTATTAAATCTAAATGATTTTATCGCAAAATCATCATTATCTGTGTCTGCATTAGATATTTGGAAAATAAGTTTTTGAACTATCACTTTGTTTGCGTTATCTATATCATTTGGATCTAAAAACTTAAAACCAACTCTAAAACCTTTCGCGGTATACGTTTGCCCATCACCAATTCTACCAGCGGCACCCCAACTAAAAGTATTAGTGTCGTTGTATCCTGTTTTATACCCGTCTATATCATTAGGTTGGTAACCAACGTACGATGGATCAGTATTACTAAAACCAGTATTAAATGAACTCCAATCCATACCTGCGTTACCAGAGCTAATACTATGTATTAAACTATTGTTAACTAAAGCACCTGTGCCCGCGTCAAATATTTTTACTTTAGGCGAGAAAGCATCACTAGAGTTTCTAAGCGCCATGTAGAAGTAAACAGTAACTTCTTCACCGTTAAATATTGTAGAGTTTATTGGGTATTCGCCTATCGTGTTAAAGTATGTTTTAACAGCCGCGTGTAAATTAGTGTCGGGAAGAGTGTCTGTCTCTGGCTCAACGTAATCATTGCTGTCACAATTTATAGATAATACTCCTTCTTCATGCCGACCATTCCACCAATCAGTAGAGGTAGATCCACCTGTGTAGTAATCTCCAAACTGACCCTGTGCGTATGCTTTCCATTTTATCGGCGGTGTACCTAAAGCTGTTTCAAATGGACTGTATGCAGCCCCACTATTTACGTTACCACCTAGTTCGGGGTGCGTTGTAAATTGCATCGCTCTAGACGACACAGTGTACGTCGCGTTAATAGTACTAGCGGGACTAGCGGTTACTCCAGCCACTCCAGGTACTGCATCTATATTTGTAATTAAAACCTCTTGTCTAAAACCTCTATTTTTTGGGTTGTTAGGAACGGGTGTACCAGCGGTAAAAGGAATTCCGTCCTGGAACGAGCCCTCCATCAGCAACTCTACTTTATCGGTCTGATCTCTAAAAAAAGTTCCTTCACTAACACTTTCGTTAACAAATAAGTTTTCTAAAAAATAATCCGTTAAAGTTAAGTTATAATCTTTTTTATACTCATCATAAGTACCAATTAAATTAGGATACGTCTTTAAGTTGTCTTTAAAAAAGTCTTGCATCCCATAGTCAGATATAGGCGTTATTCCATCCATCGATAGTCTAAGCACAGCTCCTCTTTGTTTATCTGTAAAATAAGCTCTATAACTTTCTTTAGAAAAAGACTCTGGGTTTTTTCCTATTCCATAGTCTCCAATAAAAGGATTAGCATCTCCCAAAACAGCATCTGAAGCCACTAACTGAGGGTTTCCATCTGCGTTATATAAAGCGCTTTTGTTAGCTGTTATTCCTACCACCCTATCTTCACAAAAAGCGACTAAACTTACTCTTCTTGAAAATAACTTTTGTATACTACCGTAAGTCGGATTTAGATCCTTCGTAATCTTCTCGCCCATAATAAATTGGTTAAGATTATTTATACCGCTTGTGGAGTTATATATACCCGAGTATATTAACCCACTTTTTCTATTTTCTTCTTCATAAGGCTGCTCTATAGTAGTAGAAGCTCTAACACCATCAGATAAAGACATAGAACTAAAATCATCTCTTATGCTATTAGACTCTATTCCATTTCCAAAAGCAATACAGTTATACCAACCTATCCCAACCGGTAAGTCACTATTTATTTTTTCTATCGTTATTTTATTAATATTTGTTAAAGTAGCCATACCCAACTTATTACCTGGAGTGAAATTTTTACTAAAAGAAGGTAATGCCATTTGATAAGAAACAACCTTAGCTCTAACAAAACCTTTCTCTTCATCGTAAATATCTATAAATAATTTATATGGGTCTGCTCCCACACCATCTGCTACATAATACGTATTACCAGTGTTCGGTATTGGAAAACCATATCCATCTCCAATCCATCTTTGTTTAAAAGCCCCGTTTTCAAAGGTAGGATAATTAGCGTACAAACCCTCGACCTCAAAAGTATCGCTAGATGTCCATTTAGTTATTATAGGATATTCATTACCTGTAAACTTTGTAACATCTTCCATTCCCCAATCTTCGTTCTCAGAGGGAGTGTGTAGTCTAATAAAGCTACCTGGTTTTCCAAAAGCTTCGTTGTTAATATCTGTTAATTGTAAAGGTATAGCTCTCGATGCTTCGTAGTATAAATTTAAGTCAACTCCGTCTTTTGGTTCTGTTTCAAAAACCGCTGGTGTTGATTTAGTTAAATTACCAAGTACGTCTACATCTTGTTTAACAAAGTCTATCACTCCTTCTGTAGCAATATCTAAACCTACCTTACCATCACTGGTATCTATTTCTGTAGGATCCCAACTAGAGGAACATGGATTTTTATCTAGTTCTATAATGTAACATATTCTTCTATTGTCAGCTTTACCAAACTCTACAATTTTATTCATTAAGGCTAACGCTTTACTTGTGTTTCCTTGGTTAGGAGTTTGCCAAAAAGCCCCACCAAGATCGTCAGCCCATGCTCTAGCAGCGTCTTCTACTGAGTCTCCAGTAGACTGTATTTGGTTGTTTTTATATTCATACGTCTTGTTCCAAGAAGTATGGTTGTAAAGTCTTTTTACTACTGGATGATTTTTTATAGTATAAATATTTCTATTTGGATCATCTCTAAAAACAAATTGAGCTCCCTTTTTAAGATTGTTTACTATTTGTTGGTTTATCTTATCGTCCATTTGTGGTTCCCACTGCTTGTCACGGATGTTACTATCTATAGGATGTACAGTGTCGTTGTTTACCATCTGTATACTTCTACCGTTATGTTTCCAGTTACGACCTCTTACACTTATATTTCCTAATCCATTTTTAAGAGCAAATCTCTTAGTGGCCTTGCTATAATTTCTTAATTTACTACCGTCTGTAGGTATGTCAGCTCTAGAAAAATGAGAATTACCGTTGTGTAAATCTTCTCCACATCCAGAAAAAGATAAATGCATATAATACCTAATGTTAGCAGTGTTTTTATAAGTATTATCTAGTTTTCTATAGGAAGAACTCTCATTATCTCCATTTACTGGAATTTGTTGCCATCTTCTAAGCCCATAATTAGGCTCTCCAACTCCATCGGTATATATCCTACTTGCATGTATTCCACCCGTTGGATTAACCTCTATTATACCCTCTAAACCATTAATCATGTTATCTCCTGCTATTGACGTACTAGGTCCATCGGTAAGATTACCTCCGTGTGTACCTCTACCAGAAAAATTACAGTGTAATCTATCTTTATGTTGTACTGATTTAAAGAAAGCGCTATCTATAAACCATTTTTTATAAACATTACTATTCGTCCAGTCTGAAGCGTCGTCTCGTAGTGTTTCTGTAATATTATCATTTGAATCATCGTCATAACCCTTCCCTAAACCATTCCAATTGTTAATAGCAGTATTATTATGAGTACCAGAAGCGTTAGTCTTATCTTCAACGTATCTTAATGGTAATATTTCACCAGTATTTACTAAACCTGGGTTTATTCTAGTTTCTAAATAAGGTTCTATTTCTTTTCTTGTTATTTCATTAGAAGCAATTTTAACAAAAAATCTTCCTGAAAACTGTTCTAAACCTCTTAATACTCTTCTTTCTATTTTAAATGTAAAATTAAATCCAGACGTGGTTGGTATCGTGTTAGTACCGCCTCCTACGACACACCAAGAGTCTGACTCAGCTATAGGATTATCTAATCTTAAAGTTATTTCGCCGCCATCTAATGTCGCGGAGCTTATTCTATATTTTTGAGATTTTTTAGCTTGAGACGCTGTGCCCGTCAGTGCTTCAAAAGAAGCGTATATAAAATCACCATTTAGAGATTCAGTATCTAAATTAGCGCCGTTAGCGTCTTTCCATTCTTGTGATTTTATTCGCAACCATCTTTGTCCAGGTATTGGATTAAAATTAGTAACAAATAGATTTGTAGCAGAGTTTGTCGAGCCGTTAGCTTCTTCTCCTACCGAAACGTACTTATATCTTATTGCGTCTGGAGCTTGGTTAGATATATCTAAAACTTTAAAAGAGTTCTTTTGACTAACCTGATGGCCATCTGTACCATAGGTTTTTTTCATTATTATGTAATCATCTTCTGTTAACTTGTTTCTATCGGAAGACGGAAAGGATATCCATATAGTGTCCTCTACAGATTTATCTTCTAATATATTTAGATAAACCCTATCCATCAGCAAGTTGTGATATTTTTCAGAAGTTTCTTTTACATAAATTTTATAGTAATCAGCCCAAACAGGAATGTTGGGTTGTTTTAATGTTGCTGTTAAAAGATTAGATCGGCTAGCGTTTTCTCCAAAATCATCACTCCAAGGAACTTTAACAGCAGATTTGCTTGAAGTAAAAATAGGCGTTTCTCTACCGTATTTATCACCATAAACAACTCCTAGTTGATAGTTTCTTTGGGATTTTATAGATGGTAAACCTCCCTCAACAAACAAACCAGCTACATCGTTAATAGCTCTTTCTTTGTAACCAACTTCTAACATAGGATATTGATCTTGAAGTAAGTCGTACCCCTGAGTGTAATTACCATAAACTATTCTATTCCCAGTTATTTCTTGTGCTATTGCTTTTTTAGGGACGTTATCCCAAGATCTTATCATTTGATCTTCGGGTACAGCTGCGTATATATTTTCGTTATCTAAAATATACACTCCACTAAAACCGATAATAAGCGAGTTAGATACCACGTCTGGACTGGTAGCACTCCATTCCGCGTCAGTACTTTTTATACTAGTAACAGAATACACCACATTAGAATCATCTTCTTTATACAATATATCTATCTGAACTACGTCTTTAGGTATATCT
>Ga0209337_1001009_pt1 | contig 21903 bp, 12 predicted proteins | sample LinPmetageLP53_FD_184044 | JGI IMG/M metagenome (GOLD analysis project Ga0209337, IMG submission 184044) | Marine viral communities from the Pacific Ocean - LP-53 (SPAdes) (version 2) | ecosystem: Environmental > Aquatic > Marine > Oceanic | place: Pacific Ocean | collected 2010-02-08 | reverse complement strand
CTATATTCGACGCTTTTGAGATATTAAATAGAATCCAAGAAGAAGAGGTAATGCTTGAAGATAAACCAGCAGAAGAGAAGAAAGAAAATAAGTTTAAGGGTTTTGCAGAAGGTAGATCTAAGTAATGTATAGTCAGTCTTTATACAAAATAGTAGACCCAATAAGGTCTAACACTTTAAAAAGGCTAAACAAGTCTAAGAAGTGGAAATATGGTTATAATAAAGAAAATGATATTGTTGTTATTTCTAAAACCGGGCAAATTGATAAAGTACTTGAAATCCAAGGTTTTCAAATAGCTTTACCAAAATTACCTAAAGACATATACTCTTGTAGTAAAGTACAGGAAGAGCAAAAATGGAAAAGGTTCGAACCTAATTCAGATTTTAAAAATATCAAAACAGTGTTTGACTGGGAGACGTATCCAGAAGACTTTAAAGAAAAACACTACGAATATATAAACGAAGAGTTTAGAAGAAGAGAAGAGGGCTTTTGGTTTATGAACAATGGTGAACCAACATATATAACAGGTACACATTATATGTACTTACAATGGAGTAAGATTGACGTTGGTGCTCCTGATTTTAGAGATGCAAATAGATTATTCTTTATATTTTGGGAAGCTTGTAAATCAGATAGAAGATGCTACGGTATGTGCTATCTAAAAAACAGACGATCTGGTTTTTCTTTCATGAGTTCAGCTGAGACAGTTAATCAAGCAACACTAGCAAGTGACAGTAGATTTGGTATACTATCTAAAACAGGTGGTGATGCTAAAAAGATGTTTACAGACAAAGTTGTACCAATTAGTTTAAACTATCCATTCTTTTTCAAACCAATACAAGATGGTATGGATCGTCCAAAATCTGAGTTAGCGTATAGAATACCAGCTAAAAAGTTTACTCGTAGAAAAATGAGGGAACGAGAGGAGCAAGATGATATGGAGGGGCTAGATACAACTATTGATTGGAAAAACACAGGAGACAATAGTTATGATGGTGAAAAGCTATCTTTATTAGTTCATGATGAAAGTGGTAAGTGGGAGAGACCTGATAATATAAAAAATAACTGGAGAGTTACAAAAACTTGTTTACGATTAGGTAGTAGAATTATAGGTAAATGCATGATGGGGTCAACAAGCAATGCTCTAGACAAAGGAGGTGAGAATTTTAAAAACTTATATTACAATTCAGATGTTACAAAAAGAAATAGAAATGGACAGACTAAGTCGGGATTATATTCTTTGTTTATTCCTATGGAATGGAATTACGAAGGATTCATTGATGGATATGGAGCACCCGTTTTTAATACTCCTGAAAAACAAACATCTGATCCACACGGAGTAGAAATAGATTATGGTGTAATAGATCACTGGGATAACGAAGCGGATGGTTTAAGAGATGACCAAGATGCTTTAAATGAATTCTATCGTCAATTCCCAAGAACAGAAGAACATGCGTTTAGAGATGAAACTAAAAATAGTTTATTTAACTTAGTAAAGATATACGAGCAAATAGATTATAATGAAGGAAACAGAAACTCATCAGTGTTGACACCTGGTAATTTTCAGTGGACAAATGGAGTTAAGGATACTCAAGTTACTTTTAATCCAGATCCAAAAGGTAGATTTAAGGTTAGTTGGGTTCCAAGTGGTCAAATGCAAAACAACGTTGTATTAAAAAACGGAGTCAAGTATCCAGGTAATGAGCACATGGGAGCGTTTGGATGTGACTCGTACGATATATCAGGAACAGTAGATAAAATAGGTTCTAAAGGAGCTTTGCACGGATTAACTAAGTTTTCAATGGAAGATGCTCCAGCTAACACTTTCTTTTTAGAATATATAGCTAGACCTCAAACCGCTGAAATATTTTTTGAAGACGTTCTAATGTCCTTAGTGTTTTATGGAATGCCAATACTAGCAGAGAATAATAAACCAAGGTTATTGTACTACTTAAGAAGAAGAGGTTACAGGGGGTTTAGTATGAATAGACCAGATAAAGTTTGGAACAAATTATCAGTTGCAGAAAAAGAAGTTGGTGGAATGCCAAACTCTAGTGAAGACATAAAACAAGCACATGCTGCTGCAATTGAAATGTATATCAACGATCATGTTGGATTACTACAAGACGGCACTTATGGTGCTATGTATTTTGGTGAAACATTAAACGACTGGTCTAGATTTGATATAAACAAAAGAACAAAGCATGATGCCTCAATAAGTTCTGGTTTAGCTATAATGGCTTGCAATAGACACTTATATAAACCAAATAGAGATGTAAAAAAAGAACCATTAAACCTAAGTGTATCAAGATATAATAATAAGGGATTTTCCTCAGAATTAATTAAAAACAAAGCATGACAGAGTCTGTTATAAATTTTCCATCACAAGCGGTTAGCGATCAAGAGAAGATGTCCCAAAAATATGGACTAGAAGTAGCCAGAGCTATAAAGCAAGAGTGGTTTGGAGCTACAAATTCAAACACTTCACAGCACAAGTATAAAGGCAACATGGGTAACTACCATCAATTGAGATTATACGCTAGAGGAGAACAGTCTATACAAAAATATAAAAACGAATTATCTATAAATGGTGACCTGTCTTATTTAAACTTAGATTGGAAACCTGTTCCTATAATACCTAAGTTTGTAGACATATTAGTTAATGGAATGGCTCAAAGAACTTTTGAAATAAACTGTTTTTCGCAAGACGCTTATGGTGTTAGTAAGAGAACTGAGTACATGGAGTCTATGTTGAGAGACATGCGTTCTAAGGAGTTTAATAACCTAGCTAAGCAACAATTCAACATGGATCTTTACGAGAACGATAAAGAAACATTGCCGGATAACGAAGAAGAATTAGCTCTACATATGCAACTCACATACAAGCAAGCTGTAGAAATAGCAGAGGAGCAGGCTATAAATGTTTTGATGGAAGGTAGCGACTATGAACTAGTTAGAAGACGTTGTTTGTACGATTTAGCGGTACTTGGTATTGCAGCCACGAAAACAACCTTTGATTGGAGTGATGGCGCTAAAGTTAAGTATGTTGATCCAGCTAATTTAGTTTACTCATATACTGAGTCTCCTTACTTTGAAGATATATATTACGTTGGCGAAGTAAAACAAGTGCCAATAAATGAACTAGTTAAGCAATTTACAGAACTATCAGAATCAGAAATAAAAGAAATAACACAAAGTGGTTCTAGTTATTCTAGGAGTAATAACGGAGATACTAATGAAGTAGAGGTTTTGTATTTTAATTATAAAACCCACTCAAACGATGTTTATAAGGTTAAGACAACTAGTACAGGTAATGACAAGGTAATACAAAAAGATGATACATTTAATCCACCAGAAAACAAAGAAGGTAACTTTGGTAAATTAGAAAGAGTTGTTGAATGCATGTACGAAGGTGTTTATTTAATAGGTTCTAATAAGCTGCTAAAATGGAAAATGTCTGATAATATGATGAGAACTAAGTCTGATTTTAGTTCAGTGAAAATGAGTTATCAAATCGTTGCACCAAGAATGTACAAAGGTAGAATAGAATCTATAGTTAGTAGAATAACAGGTTTTGCTGATATGATTCAATTGACACATTTGAAGTTACAACAAGTGATGTCAAGAATGGTTCCAGACGGTGTATATCTTGATGCTGATGGATTAGCTGAGATTGATTTAGGTAATGGAACAAACTATAGTCCACAAGAAGCTTTAAACATGTTTTTCCAAACGGGTTCTGTTATTGGTAGAAGTTTCACTTCTGATGGAGATCAAAATCCTGGTAAAATACCAATACAACAAATACAAAGCGGTAGTGGTGGTAACAAAATGCAAACACTGATCCAAACGTACAACTATTATTTACAAATGATAAGAGATACAACTGGATTAAACGAAGCTAGAGATGCTAGTACACCTGATAAAAATGCGTTAGTTGGTATACAGAAACTAGCAGCGGCAAATTCAAACACAGCAACTAGACATATACTACAGTCAATGCTGTATCTAACAGTTGAAACAGCTGAGTGCTTATCCTTGAGAATAGCAGATATAGTAGAGTACTCACCAACAAGAAACGCTTTTATACAAGCTATTGGTGCTCATAACGTTGCTACACTAGACGAAATGAAAGATCTGCATCTTTACGATTTTGGTATATTTATAGAACTAATGCCAGATGAAGAAGAAAAACAAATACTAGAAAATAATATCCAAGCGGCACTTGCTCAGCAGTCAATTGACTTAGATGATGCTATTGATCTTAGGGGTACTCGAAATGTTAAATTAGCAAATCAACTTCTTAAGGTTAAGAGAAAAAAGAAAATGCAGAGAGATCAAAAAATGCAGCAAGAGAATATACAAGCTCAATCTCAAGCAAATCAACAAGCTCAACAAGCTGCAGCACAAGGCGAGATACAAAAGAATCAAGCGATAACTCAATCACAAGCACAATTAGAGCAAACTAAAAACCAACTAAAAATTCAATATCTACAAGAAGAAGTAGCAGTTAAAAAAGAGTTAATGAAATTTGAATTTGAATTAAACTCTCAATTAGAAGGAATGAAGAGAGAAAGTGCAAATCAAATGGAAACAGTTAGAGAAGATAGAAAAGATGGTAGAGTTGATAGACAAGCTGCTCACCAAAACAATATGATAGACAAAAGAAAAGAGAGTGAATCTGTTAAAAAGTTTGAATCGTCAGGTAATGATATAATTACAGGAGGATCGAACTTAGATAAATTCGGACTCTAATATTTAATATTTTATAAAATTTTATTATGGCAGAAGAAATAGAACAAGTTGTTGAAGAAACAACTGAGAAACAAGTTGAACAACCAGTTGAAGAGGTTGTTGTAGAAAAAATTGATGAATCTAAATTTGAAAGCGCTGGAGATCCAGACGTTATTAAAGTAGATCTAAGTAAACCACCAACTACAGAAGAAACAGTTAGTGATGATGTTGTTGCTGAAAACCAAGAAGTTGAAAGTACCACTAAAGAGGTTAACGACAATGAGCAAGAGGTCCTACAAGACGTTACAAACGAAGAAATAGAAAACGTAGAAGAAGAAATAATAGAAGCTGTTGCTGAGGCAGAGAAAACTGGAAAACCACTACCTGAGAATATTGAGAAGTTGATAGACTTTATGGAAGAGACTGGTGGTGATTTAAGCGATTATGTACAACTAAATAGGGATACATCTAAACTAGATGACTCAGAAATACTAGACGAATACTATCGTTCAACAAAATCTCATTTAACACCAGAAGAAAGAGGGTTTTTATTAGAAGACTCTTTTGGAATTGATGAAGAGGTTGACGATGATAGAACTATAAGAAAAAAGAAAATAGCCTTAAAAGAGCAAGTTGCCGAGGCTAAAGCCCATCTGGACGGGCAAAAGTCCAAATACTATGAAGACATTAAAGCTGGGTCAAAGTTGACCAACGAACAACAAGAAGCAATTAATTTCTTTGATAGATACAACAAGGAATCTGAAGAGCAAAATAAAATATCTAAATCTTCTAAAAGCAAATTTAAACAAAGAACTGAAAATGTTTTCAATGATAAATTCAAAGGTTTTGATTATCAAGTTGGAGACAAAAAATTTAGGTTCAACGTTAAAGATGCAAATAAAGTAAAAGAAACTCAAAGTGATCTTAATAATTTTGTCAACAAGTTTGTTGGCGATGATTCAACTATTACTGATGCTAAGGGTTATCATAAATCTTTATTTACCGCAATGAACGCTGATGCTGTTGCTAATCATTTTTATGAACAAGGAAAAGCAGATGCAATAAAAGGACAAGTTGCAAAAGATAAAAACATAAATATTGACCCTCGCCAAACACATGGTGAAACAAATGTTGGAGGAGTTAAGTATAGAGTTTTAGGTGATAGTTCAAAAGATTTTCAATTTAAAATAAAAAGAAAAAAATAATTAATAATTTAAAAAAAATATATTATGGCAATTACAGCAGGCGGTGACTTGAACAGTGTTGCGGCACCACAGCAGCAAACACTAAACTCAAACTACATCGATTTTACAAGCGGGACTAATGATTGGTCCCAACAATACCTGCCAGACTTAATGGAAAAAGAAGCTGAAGTGTTCGGACAAAGAACAATTTCAGGTTTTTTAGCTAAAGTTGGCGCAGAAGAGGCAATGCAATCTGATCAGGTTGTTTGGTCTGAACAATCAAGATTACACTTATCTTATACTGGTACTGTAGTGGTAGCAGGTGATGGTGGTGGTACATTTACAGTATTAGCTGATATCGACGGCAATGTATCAGGTGATGGATTCACTCCAGCATCTCACGGTATTAGAGTTAATGATATAGTACTTATTGCAAGTGCTGGTATCGTTACTAAGTGTTTAGTTACAGAAACTCCAGCTACAGCTATTGTTTCTGTTGAAGCTTATGATAAAGCTACTTTAGCTGATCACGCAACAGCTGTTACTACTTTAGGTACTTCAACTTTATTAGTTGTAGGGTCTGAGTATAACAAGGGTCAAGCTTACAGTGCTATTACAGGAGCGACAGGTTCTGATAGTAGAACAGCTATAAAACCTACTTTTAAATCTTTTAGCAACAAACCAATTATAATGAAAGATTACTATGAGATCTCTGGATCTGATACGTCTCAAATTGGTTGGGTTGAAGTTACTGGTGAAGAAGGGCAAAACGGTTACTTATGGTATTTGAAAGCTAAAGGTGATACTAGAGCTAGATTTACTGATTACTTAGAAATGGCAATGCTTGAAGCTGAAAAAACCCTTGCTAATTCTATCATAGGTGCTGCCGATGGTTTCTTTGCATCAACTGATGGAGATGATTCTGGACCTGGTGGACATGGTACTGAGGGTTTATTTGCTGCTATTGAAAATAGAGGTAATGTAACTTCTGGTGTTACAGGTGTTAATGCTGCTACTGATTTAGCTGAATTTGATGCTATTTTAGCTGAGTTTGATAAGCAAGGTGCTATTGAAGAAAACATGATGTTTATAAATAGAGCAACATCTCTTGCTGTAGACGACATGCTAGCTTCAATGAATTCTTACGGAGCTGGTGGTACTTCTTATGGAGTATTTGACAACGATGAAGATATGGCATTAAACTTAGGTTTCTCAGGATTTAGACGAGGTTCTTATGACTTCTATAAATCTGACTTTAGATACTTAAACGATAAAGCTACAAGAGGTGGTATTAACGATAGAGCGGGTAGTGCAGCTATCCGTGGTGTTATGATACCAGCTGGAACTACTTCAGTTTATGATCAGTCTTTAGGAAAAAATCTAAAAAGACCTTTCTTACACGTTCGTTACAGAGCTTCTGCTACGGATAACAGAAAGATGAAAACTTGGGTTACTGGTTCTGTTGGAGCTACTACATCTGCATTAGACGCGATGGAAGTACATTATCTATCAGAAAGATGTTTAGTTACACAAGGTGCTAACAATTTCATGTTAATGAAGTAAGCACAATCACTTTAGAGAGGTTAGGGGAAACCCTAGCCTCTTTATTTTTATTAATTTTTATTATATTATATTATGGCAAAGAAAAAAGAAACAAAAATTGAAGTTGAAACACTTCAAGAAGAAACGGTTGTTATGGAACAACCTGTGGTTAAAGCTCCTAAAGTAGAAGCTAAACCTAAAAAAGATGAATGGGAAATAAAAGATAGAATGTATTTTTTAAAAGGCGGCAAAAAACCTTTATCAAGAATGATTAGATCTGCAAACATACATTGGTTTGATGAAGAGAAAGGTTACGAAAGAGAATTAAAATATTGTTCAAATCAAAGAACAACATTTGTTGATGAAATGAAAGGAGATCAAAGATTAGAGCATATTGTTTTTAGAACTGGCTTTTTAATGGTTCCTAAAGAAAAAACTGTACTTCAAAAATTATTATCATTATATCATCCAGATAGAGATGTTATGTTCCGTGAAGACAAACCAATTGCAAAAGCAAAAAGTCAAATAGCTTGGTTGGAAATGGAAATAGAAGCCTTGAATGCTGCTAAAGATGTAGATATAGATTTAGGCGAAGCTATCATGAGAGTAGAAAAGGGATCAGCTGTATCTACGATGGATTCTAAGGAGCTTAGAAGAGATTTGTTACTATACGCTAAAAGAAACCCAGAGCTATTCTTAGAGTTGGTTAATGACGAAAATGTAGTGCTTAGGAATTTTGGTATTAAAGCTACTGAACTAGGTATTATTAAACTATCGTCAGATCAAAGAACTTTTAATTGGGGTTCTAATAATAGAAAACTAATGACAGTTCCTTTTGATGAGCATCCATATACAGCATTAGCGCATTGGTTTAAAACTGATGAAGGAATGGAGATATATAACAATATTGAGAAACGATTAAATTAATATCTTTAACAATAATTATTAATAGCCACTCTTAACGGGGTGGCTATTTTTATTTAAATGCTAACCTTTCGCTTTATTATGTAATTATAATAGTATAAATATATTATAAATCATGGCAGTATCAGTAGACACAGTGTATCAAAAGGTTTTAGCTTTAGCTAATAAAGAACAAAGAGGCTATATAACTCCTCAAGAGTTTAATTTATTAGCCGATAGAGCTCAAAACGAAATATATGAAAATTATTTTTATCAACTAGGTGTTGCAGAGCAGAAGCCTAAAAATCAAATGCAACAATCTGATTCAAAAGAAGTTATTGAGCAGAAGTTATCTTCTTTTATAAAAACTGACAATATAAGTGTATCCAACGCTGCAAATGGTAGTGCTATTTTATTAGTAGCAAACATAAATGATAGAAGAATAATAAAAATTACTACAACATCGCAGATGACAACGGTAGCGGGTGGAAGTGCTGGTAAGATAGTAGAAAGAATAAGTTCAAGAGAACTCGACTATATATTAGAAAACCCATTAACAGCTCCAACATTAAACAGACAAGTTTATGTTTATTTTGGTGATGATGGAAATGGTAATCCAACCATTCGTATTTACCCAATAGGATACGTAGCAACAAACTCTCATGCACTTGAATACTATAGAGAACCTCATACACCTAATTGGACATATGTTATAATTAATGAGAAAGCACTGTATAACGCTTCAGCTACAGACGCACAGGCGTTTGAGTTACATGCTAGTGAAGAGGAAAACTTAGTAAATAAAATACTAATACTAGCTGGTATTACAATACAGAAACCAGATTTACAACAGGCAGGTGCTGGTCAAATGCAAGTAACACAACAACAACAAAATAGTTAACTATGGGATTACTAGACGGAACAAGTCAAAATACTTATTACACAACAGCTGCTAGTTACGGTAACTATCAGTTTACTTCACTTGAACATATTATAAATGCTTTCATGGTAGCTTATGTTGGAGAAAGCAAATTAATATCAAAAGTTAATAGAACAGATGTTCAGTTCCATGGAATGAGAGCTATACAAGAGCTTTCGTACGATGTATTTAGATCTGTTAAGTCTCAAGAAATAGAAATACCGCCTTCATTAACAATGATTCTTCCTCATGATTATGTTAATTATGTTAAACTAGTTAGAATTGGTAGCGATGGAATTGAAAGAGTACTATATCCAACAGGTAAAACATCTAATCCATTTTCAATAACACAAGACGTTGCTGGAGTTTACCAGTATACAGATGTTGATGGTGATGCTAGTTTAACAGACGATGGTATTTTAACAGAACAAGCAAGTGGTAGTAATACTTGGGAGAGTTACCAAGATCAAACTTCAGTAACCTCAAGCACAGATAGTTCAACTGATGTTGAGGTAGACAATAGAGGTAGAAGATATGGTCTAGATCCTCAGTACGCCCAAGATAATGGTTCTTTTTATATAGACTATCTAAAAGGTTTAATACATTTTAGCTCAGCGTTGGCAGGAAAAACAGTTACATTAAAATATATCAGTGATGGGTTAGGTACAGATGCTGAAATGGTTGTGCATAAATTTGCTGAAGAGGCTGTTTATAAACATATAGCTTATGGTATCTTAGCATCAAGAACTAACATACCAGAGTACATTGTTCTAAGGTTTAAAAAAGAAAGGTTTGCTGAAACTAGAAAAGCGAAAATAAGATTATCTAATATTAAAATTGAAGAATTTACTCAAGTGCTTAAAGGATTAAGTAAACAAATAAAGTAATATTATGGCAGAAATTAAACACACTTTTACTGCTGGTAAGATGAACAAAGATTTTGACGAAAGACTTGTTCCAAACGGTGAATATAGAGATGCAATGAATATCCAAGTTAGAACAACTGATGGACAGGTTGGTGATAGTGGTGAAAATGTGGGTCTTGGTGATGCTGGTACCGTACAAAATATAATGGGTACAGCATCAATGGGTAGTTCTATTCAACCTGGTTCAAATGATTTAATGTATACTGTTGCTAGCATTTCTTACGAAAAAAATGATGTAGCATATTTCTTTTTCGCTTGTAGTACTGATGTTCCAACTAGTTCAAGCGATATAACTTCACAAACAATTTACTATGATAACATAGTTGAGCAGCACATCAACGGAGCAACAACTCCTGTTGTGGTTGATAGATTCGCAGTTACATCTACGTATGCTAACGCTGGTAGTCCAACTTTTACCGATGATGTTTCTTTTAATATCACAGGTGCCGACTCGTTATATAGAGTTGGTATGGTAGTTACAGCTCTTGATGCAGATGATAATAATTTAATTCCAGGTGCTATAATAAGCAGTATATCTGGTGATACTATAACACTGTTTAGTCAAGCTGAGCCTGCTACTTGGACGTTTACTAATTGCGTTGCCTTAAAATTTGAAATACCAGAAGAAGATAGATTATTAAAATTTAACAAAACTATTAGAATAACAGGTATAAATATTATAGACGACTTATTGTTTTGGACAGACAACCATAGTGAGCCTAAAAAAATAAATATAACAAGGTGTAAAGCTGGAACAGATAACTTTAATACTCACACTAGATTAATGGTTGAAGATCCACTTGCTTTACCAGGTGCTGATCTTGTTACTGTTTCTGATTTAGAGTTTGCTATTAACTCAGATTTAAAAGAAGAACACATAACTGTCTTAAGAAAAGCGCCTAGAATGGCACCAACACTACATATGGACTCTAGGAGCGATTCTTCAATATCAGTAGCTGAAGTAACAACGGCTGACTTAAGTGGTGTTGTGAATGGAGATGTAATAATTATAACTGATGGCAACCTTAACAATCCACTTGCTCCTACTCTTTTTAGATCTGGAGATATAATAAAGTTTACAGACAATGGGACTGCTGATGGTGATGTACCTGGTATTATAAAAGCAACTTTTATTTCATATATTGATACCAACAATGAAGAAGTTGCAGTAACTACTGAGTCTATAAAAATACAAATAATTTCAAAAAACGAACAAGTGTTTGATTTTAGTTTAGAGTGGTCAATGTCTGTTGAATTAACGAAACCTTTGTTTGAATTAAAGTTTGTTAGATTTGGTTATAGGTATAGATATGAAGACGGAGAGTATTCAAGTTTTTCACCTTGGTCAGAGCTAGCGTTTTTACCTGCTCCTTACGATTACGAAGTAAAAAAAGGTTACAACCTAGGTATGATAAATACTGTTCGTGAACTTGTTATAAAAGATTTTGTTCCTTGGATTGATAATAGGCCACACGATGTTATTGCTGTTGACGTTTTATATAAAACTACTGACTCGCCTAATGTGTACACAGTAAAGACTATTGAAAGAGAAAAGGACGCAGAGTGGGAGTTGTATACTTATGATGGCGTAAATATTAATACACTTTTGTTGACAGGTCAGTTAAACATAACGTCTGAAATGATCCATCAAGTTTTACCTTCAAATCAAATGCTAAGAGCTTGGGATAACGTACCTAGATACGCAAAGGCTCAAGAGATGTCAGCGAATAGATTAATATACGGAAACTACGTACAAGGATACAACTTAACTCATTCTCCAAGCTTAATACAATCAATATCTAGTGAAAACACTGCAACACTTGCAGCTCCAAAAAAATCTATAAAGTCTATTAGAAATTATAAATTTGGATTAGTTATTGGCGATGAATACGGTAGAGAGACACCCGTTATATCAACTGGTTATTCTATCTCTGATGGAGCAGGCGGTTTTGATACATTGACCGGTGATATAATTGTTGAAAAACAACTAGCAAAATATGCTAATAGATTTACTTTAAAACAAGACTGGGTTAAACCTGGAGAAATGATTAGTGATGAAGAACCAGATCTAACGTGGATGGATTACGTTAAATACTACGTTAAAGAAACAACCAATGAATACTATAATCTAGTATTAGATCGTTGGTATAACGCAGAAGATGGTAACATTTGGTTATCGTTTCCTTCTGCTGATAGAAACAAGTTAGATGAAGAAACATATATCATATTAAAAAATGGTCATGGTAATCAAACTCCAGTAGAAGAATCAGCTAGATACAAAATAATAGCAATAGAAAACGAAGCCCCAGATTTTATAAAAATAACTACTAAAAACATGGGTCTAGTTAAATTAAATAGTGATAGCGTTTCTTCCCAAGGTATCGCTTTTGACCCAGAGACAGACTCCCCAAATTTTCTAACAGCTGAAACTTCAATAGAAATAGAACCATCTGGTTGGAATAATTTTTTAGGCCATTATGATAACTTAGGTGATTTAAAATTTAGAGTTGTTGGTAGAATACAAGTGGGTGATCCAGCCGTTATACTAGGCGAACGACGATCTGACAAATGGACGATAGTTACTCATTGGTCTCAAGATTCCGCTGGTGGTGAGGATGGTGGGAGTATTGGTGGAAAAATAAATTGGGGTGATCAGATAGGATCTTCTGCAAATATGCTAACTTCGTTTACGGACTCAGGTATAGATCCTCCATTTGCTGGAGACTTAACTTACTTTCTTGAGTTCAAACAAGAGGTTACTAAAAACAAACCAGAATTTGACGGTAGATTTTTCGCCTTAATAGAAAAAGACGTTATTATTCAAGAGAATATAATGAAGCAATCTATGGCGGTAACTGAAAAAGAAGTTACCGATACATTTTTAGTAAGTTATATAGATACCGTAGAAAAACATCCATCTCCTTTTGAAGGAGAATTTTCTGGAACTAATCCATATGTTTTTGGAGACTATCAGCAGGTTACGGTGGATGGTATCATTTATCCAGACTCAGGTGCTAATCAATATGTTAACGGCGGTTTTACTTTTGGTGATGACGGTGTAGGTAATTTTATTAATGAGTTTGGACTAACAGAAACACCAGAAGGTTTTACTAAAGCAGGTCTACTAAACGCTTTTGGTCTAGGTGTTCACTTTGTGCCAAGTGTTGCAAAAAATAATCCTCTCAATCAAACAGGTGACGTTATATATAACAGATCAAGTGCAACTAAGGGTTTTTGGGATAGCTGGGTTGAATATAATAACATATGGATCGACGATGGTGTACTGTATGAAAATAGACCACAAGCAGATTTAATGTACGTTTTTTTAGATGGTGCTAGAGCTAGAAAATACTCTCCCCCTACTAGTACTCCAAATGTAGATGGATATGAATTTCACAGTGTAAATGATACTAATATTGATGGTGGAAGAGCGAGCTTCGCTTACAAACCAACAGCTCTAGATCAAGGTGGAGCAGATGCTGGAACATTAGGAAGAATGTGTTTTGGTTATCAAGATAGAACAGCAAATCCTGTTGGTGCTAGTGTGTTTGGTGGTAATGGAGATAATCCTTCTAATCTAATGGCAATTGCATTTAAGAATGCCATGGGTATACCAGGAAACCATTTCCAATTTAAAGATGACACAACAAACAACGGAATGCCTCATGTATATAGAATAATAAATCAAAACGCAAGTGGTGAAGCTGTTTTGGGTATACAGTCTACGCAAAATGGAATAAATCATGGTAGAACACAAGGGGGAGGTGGAGGTAATATAGATGTTAACACCAACTCCGAGTACTTTAATGATCAGAATGGTTATTGGGGGGATTTTAATAACCCAGTTGGTGATGACACTGGTTATGGAGTCGGTTTTCATGGCTCACTAAGAGATTTACCTTGGACAGAGGTACATTCTAATACTGATGACCAAGACTTGTACATTGATATTGATGATGCTTTTGGAAACCCACAGAACAGACTGTTATCTGGAGCTGGTGGTTTTATTGTAGATAACGCTATTGTTAATGCTAGAAATTCAAATCAATCTATGAACGATGTTGTAGCGCCTAATGGTGTAGGTGGAGCTCAAATCCCTAACATGGCATCTAATAATGGATTATCTATTGGTAATCCGCCGGCAATAGGCTCTGGCTCAGGTGAAGGTTTCTTGCAGTTTGGTATAAGTGCTTACGGCGCGTTTAGTAATGATAACAACACGGTTTCATCAGCAAAAAGAGCTGGTATTAGAATAGAGTTTAGAAGATTAGATCCAGATACTGGAGAATTAACAAACCAAGGTATAGCACCAGAAGTATTTGACCCAAGGGCACTAACCAGGCACGATGGTAATGGATTCTTTGTAATGGAGATGGTAGAATTTATAAGCACAGGAGAAGGAGACGAAGATATATCGACAGATGGTGCGGTATGGGAAACAGAACCAAAAGAAGACATTGGATTAGATCTGTACTACGAAGCAACTCAAGCTATACCAATGGTTGTAAGTCAAAGTAACTGGTCTACATTTGCTCCATTTAATTGCAAAATAATTGTCAAAGCGGAAGATGATAACGGTAACCTATCTATAGTAGATTTATCTGATACATCGGTCGATGTTATATCCGAAGGTGAAGATGGAATACTAGGTACATCTGATGACATAACAACTCCAGGTGCAGCTACTAAAGAAGACTTCCATATGGCTAATATAATATTTACTAACACTGGAGCCGCGGTTAATATAAAACATTTTGACATAGTAGGTGGTTTTTACGCTAACAATGAAGATATTGTTGTTGACAACTTTATTACCTTTGTACATAACGATGGACTAGAGACAACCACTAAGGTTCTTGGTTTTGTTGATGTTGATGGTAACCCTAGTTCAACGGCAACTGGTTATTACGCTATTGATACTAACGCTTGGAAGTATCCTGTTAAATTATCTTGGTTCAATTGCTATTCTTTTGGAAATGCAGTTGAGTCTGATAGAATAAGAGATGACTACAATGCGTCAATGATAGATAATGGTGTTAAAGTTTCAACAACTGTTTCTGGATATAAAGAAGAGACTAAAAAAAGTGGTATGATATATTCCGGTATTTATAATTCTACTTCTGGAGTAAACGATTTTAACGAGTTTAATATGGCTGAAAAAATAACTAAAGATTTAAATCCATCTTACGGTTCTATTCAAGCTTTAAAAACTAGAGATAGAGATGTTGTTGTTTTCACAGAAGATAAAGTTTTAAGAGTACTATCTAATAAAGACGCAGTGTTTAATGCTGATGGAAAACCTCAACTTATTGCAACAAATAGAGTTCTTGGTGAAGCTATGCCGTTTGCTGGAGAATATGGTATATCTAAGAATCCTGAATCTTTAGCTACCGACCAATATAGAATGTATTTTACTGACAAGCAAAGAGGAGCTGTTCTTAGGTTATCAGGAGATGGATTAACTCCAATATCCAATGTTGGTATGAAGTCTTGGTTTAGACAAAATTTAAAAACAGCACCTAGCATTTTAGGTACTTTTGATAAAGTTAACGGTGAGTATAATGTTACGCTTGGATACAATATACATATACCTACTGACTTTACACAATTTACACAAGCTGAACAAACTAACATTTTAAACAGAACTATATCATTTAACGAAGCTAGTAAAGGCTGGGTTAGTTTTAAATCATTCATTCCTCAATCAGGTGAATCAGTTGGAGGAAAATATATAACTACTCAAGCAAGTGATATACACCAGCATTATGTTGAAATACTAGATGCGAACCGTGAAGATACAAATAGAAATAAGTTCTATGGAGCAGAGACTGCAGCTGATTCAACTTTAACTGTTTTGTTTAATGATACGCCAGGAATAATAAAGTCTTTTCAAACAATGAATTATGAGGGAACTCAAAGTAGAGTAAATCAATTTTGGAATGGAACAGACCCATCTGGTTTAAATCCTGGAATTGTTTATACGGATGGTGAGTATTATAACCTAGTAGGTAAACATGGGTGGTATGTTGAATCTTTTGAAACTGATCAGTTTAATCAAATAACAAATCCTGGGCAAAGCGCTCATGTGCCAGAGTTTATAAATAAAGAAAACAAATGGTTTAATAAAATCACAGGTGTATTACAACCTGAAAATGAAATACCTGGAAATATAGATTCTAGTGAATTTACAGTTCAAGGTATAGGTATACCAACGTCATCTAACGTTCCACCACAAACTGACTTTACTTTAACCGTACAAAATGATCCTGATAATTAAAACAATATAGCATGCCTGAATTAAATTATAGCGTATCTCAATATCAAGCAACCGAAACAGTTGGCGACAACTTTGAAACTGGAGCTGGAACTGGAACCGGACAACTAACTGCTCAGACTGTTCAGCTAGTAATAACACCTGATGTCGGTTTTACTGTTTCTGCTATTGATTTTAGTATAGGTGGAGTTCAATACAACTATGCACTACCAAACACATCTACATCTCCTGGAGGTGATTGGGTGTACGTTTATAATACTAACGCAAATTTATCTAGCGAAGTAAATGAAGTTCGTTTTGGTGATTCTATTGGTCCAGGTGAGACGGGTAACACAATTAAGGTAGATGTTTATTTAGTAGACGGTTTTGTTATGCCAAGCAACAATATTACTATTAATATAGATATTGATGGAGAGGCTAAACCAATACTTTCCACGCAAGTTGGTACTGTTGTTAGTTATAACTTACTTGACGCTGGGTATGTAGGTGATACAGTAGCGAACTCTACTAGAATACCAACTAATAGTGGTGACGCAGCTGTAAATCAAACCGGAGTAATCAGTGGTTACACGTTTTCAGCTGGTGACGAAAATATACAAAACATAATACTAGAAAGCACTTATGGTGTAAACGGCTCTTCACAGACAACTTATTCTAATAACGTTGGTGTTTTTCCTGAAAGTGCAGCTGAACAACCATCAATTGGATTTCTTGGAAGTTATTTTCAAATTAAGTCAAACACTATATCTTTAGGTCAACCAGCTGATACTATAACTTCTATTAACCAGGGTACTATTGCCCCTTCTGTATTTTGGACAATAAAACCACTACCTGGTTATGTTGTTTCTGCTAGTGATTTTGCCCAGGTAACAATGGGCTATATATCAAGTGTATCAAGCAACCAACCATATATTACTCCTTCAGCAATTGCTCAACCTGAAGGTATAAATAGTAATCAATTTGGTGCAAATAATTCTTTTTTTAATCCTCTTTTTAATGGTGACTTTCCGTCATCTAATCCGGCTCAGTGGAGTGGTTATGGTGTTCAGCCTTATATTTTTTATAGTCAAAACAACCAACTTCAAAACCCTGATTCACTAGATGATATAACTCAATGGAATCAAGGGGGAGGCAACGCTGCCTTCGTGCAAATACCTCTAGTATTTTCTAATACATCAACTCCTTATTCTGCAGATAATAGAGTTGTTGTTACCTACACCAACCAAGATGATTTTATTGTTGATGGATCTTTTGAAAGTTTAAGCGCTTTGATGGCTTTTGCTGGTAGAGCTACTCCAATAATACAAGGACAGGGTGGTATGCCAGCAATTGATATTAATTCTTATATTGATATCGTAAACCCTAGTAGTAATGGCGGTACGGTTACTGTAACCGGATCAACAAACACTGGTATATATGGAACATCTAATACAACAAGTGTAACATCAATTATTGAAAAAGGTGGTTTTACAAATGAAGCAACTGTATATTCTATATCAGGTACAGTACCTGAATCTAAGTCTACAGTAATAGCTACTATTAGAATAGATGCAGATACTAATAAGTATTTCTTAAATGCACCTTCTTTGACACGAGATTCAGTTCTAAGAGCAAACAAGATTAATACTAACGGTATTATAAAAATGTCAGTTAAAAGTGTAGAGAAAACAAACAACAAAGTCACAGCATATATATTAAACGTTAAGTATAAAAATAATGTAGCAACCTCTATTATCGATGGTTTAAAAGTAAACTTAAACTACAAGCAACAATCTATAGTTACCCTATCTTCTATAATAAATCACGTAAAGTATGGTTCTGATTGTCTAAATAGAATAGGTGAGCGTAGAAAAATAACACTCACAGGAAGCGTGGGTGTACCGTTTATTTTAACCTTACAACAAGTTTTACGTTCAGAAAAAGTAACTGGATTTAAAAGTGGTGTTGAAATAAAATTTCAATCTCGAGACCCTTATGGTAAATCTATATTAAGTAGAACAGTCTTAAACCACAATTTAATTGGCAGTGGAGGTAAAAGTATAGGCGCAATAAGTAGTGTCACTGGTAAAAATGGTAAATACTCTTTTGATCAAAGGTTTCCTAGCCTACCAGTTACATTAAAAACTTTAGTAAATGGCGCCATAACGGTGGCTTCAAAAACTTTAGTTTTAGATAAAACCGAAGGAGTTGAAACTGGAGATCAACTGTTTTACGCTACAATGCCAGCTGTTACTAGCCTAAAGGTAGCTTCTGTTACTAATTCAACAACTTTAGTTTTAAACCAAGCTATAATTATTGCTGATAATTTAGCAGTTGAGTTTAAAAGATCAACTTCTTACGATATAACAGTAACACCTGAAACGTCTTTTAGCTCCGCTATACCAACAACAATACCTACCTATACTATAAATCAATATACAGATCCTACCGTAACAATAAGAATATCTGCAACATCGCATCTATATAAAATAAATGCCCAAGACCTACCAGGGCACGCTTCTATTAGACAGGAGTATGACACAGTGTACTCAGGTAAGGCAAAGAAAGACGGTATAAAGTTATTAAAATCTCATAACATTAAAAATAAGTTTAAATTAACTTACTTGTTAGATTCAGAAACTACAAAAACATTTACAGCAGCTAGAACACCTTTTTTCTCAGCATCAATTCCTTATGATGGGTTAGGTACAGTTGCAGACAATACAAGTAGGGGTTCTGATTGGAGCAACACAATAAACAAAGATTTATATTCTTCAAATATTAAAATATATAACACAGCAATTACAAGCACTGGCGCAGAAACAATAACAATAACAGCTGAATTAGAAATAATAAACTGGGGCGTTGAAGATATAGTTTTTGAATTAGACCTAGACAAAATAGTAACAATATCTTAAATAAAAAACATGGCTATAATAACATATACGTTTCCGTCTGTTAACACCTCAGTTCAAGTAGGCGACACAGCTTATTTTACAAACCCATCAACGTACTACGCTGGAACTGGGTTTGACGTGGACATTAATGCGCTACTACCACTTGGACTTATAACAGGAGTAACAGCAACTACGGTTTCTATAGACGTACCAGAAGATATTATTCAACCTCAACTTAATATTAGCTTTATATTTTTTAGCAAAAGTAATGTAGTCAATACATCTAGTGTAAAAGGTTACTACGGTTCGGCTAAGTTTATTAATGATTCAGAAAAGAAAGCTGAGTTGTATGCTGTTGCATGTGGGATGGCAGAAAGTAGTAAATAAACAACAAGAAATGTAACTATATAATAGTAATAAATAAAAACAAAGTATATGGATCCAACAGGTGGTTTAGCAACGTCAGCAATAATAGGGGGAGTATCTTCATTGGCTGGAGGAATATTTGGTGCAATAGGTGCTGGTAAACAAAAGCGTATAGCAGAAAGAAAAGAAAGGAAGGCTAGAAAAGAAATGGAAAGAATGAAAGATATATATTCTAACCTTGACACTAGTAATCCTTATATGAACATGGAGAACACTATGGAAGATTTAACAATCAACCAAAAGCAAGCTCAAATGGAAAATCAAAACTTTCAACAAAGTCAAGCTAATATTTTAAGTTCAATGAGAGGTGCAGCTGGGGGATCTGGAATAGCAGCAACAGCTCAAGCAATGGCACAACAAGGTCAACTAGCCGCTCAAAAATCATCAGCTAGTATAGGTGTGCAAGAGTCAGCAAATCAACGAGCCGCAGCAACACAGGCTGGTGTAATTCAAGGAAAAGAAAGAGAAGGAGAGATACTATCTAGAGATATGAAAAGAGACCAAACTAGCACGTTGTTAGGAATGGCACAACAAGAAACAGCAGCATACGGGCAACAAGCAGCTCAAGCTCAACAAGCTAAATGGGATTCAATTAGTGGTGGAATTAGTGGTGTTGCAGACGTAGCAACATCTTATATGGGGCAACAATAGTAATAATAAATATAATATAAAATATGGCAGCAGATAGAATGTTAGTACACGGCGCCGGTCAAGCAGCTCAAGCAAGTGGCGCAGGTAACTTAGCAGCTTCAAAAGCTATGTCTAATATAGGTAAAGACATAACCCAAAAAGCTGTTACTTACATGGACAAAAAAGCAGCAGAAGCAAAAAAAGAAAAAGAGGAAGAAGAATTAAAACAAGATCAGAATGGAGCTAGATTTGATGCTTGGTCTGATAAGGTTCTAACGAATGGTTCTAAATTATCTGATGGTGAGTATGGTAGTTTATACGAAAACCTTCAAGAAGACAGACAGGCTTTTATTGATGGAGATAAAAAGACTAGAGCTTTAATTATAAAAAGAACAAACGAAAAAGCAAATAGTTACGCAGAGTATAGCAGTCTAGTTAATGATGTAGCTGTTCTTGGAGACAAAGAAAACATGAATGGTTTTAGTGAGGTTTTTAAAAAAAGCGATGAAGGAGCTCTGTTTGTAGATGTTATGGAAGGCAAGTCAAGGTTAGTACCAAATCCAGAAGCTCAAGAAGGTGATTCAAATGATATGGGTGTTATGATGGGTGATAATTGGATGTCTATCCAAGATTTAAAAACACTTGCCACCGATAACACTATAGACTCTAGTTCTAAAGAAATATTTCAAGCTATAGGTCAAAAGTTTTTTATGCAAACTGGAGATGATAAATTTGATCCAACAAAACCTTTTCCTACGAATGAAGCTAGAAAAGTAATAACTGACCAGATAAACACAGGTAATTTAAAGTCAATGATGAGAGACCCTATGTTTGGAACTACTTCGTTTTTAGAGGATAGAAAAGAAGGTTTAGTAAACGGAAATGTTACGTACGAAGATCTAGGTATAACAGAAGACATGCTTCTTGATTATCCAGATATTGACGTATCAGATGGTATAGATGAAGACGAAGCTGATGTGCTGATGCAATCTCTACAAGGTGACGAAAAACTATTAAAAGAAGAAATGGTAGATTATTTTACTATGTACGCAGAGAACCAGTGGAAACAAGGTGGTAACTTTGAACAAATCTCTACAACAGATAGTGAAGGTAACATCATAGATTAGAAAATATTAATTACGGGTAACTAACGAAACAGTATGAATACAATATATATAGTTGGCGATAAAAAAGTCAACGTTAAGCCAGAAAATGTAGAAAAATTTTTACAAAAAAACCCTGAAGCTACGGTTTTTGAGGAATCACATTATAAGGTTAATGATAAAACAGTAAAAGTTGAAGAACAAAACAAAGAGGCTTTTTTAGAAAAAAACACTAACGCTGTTCCAATACCGGGAAAGTCGGGAAAGTCGAGCAGCTCTACAAGCAGTGCGAATGTAGAGCAGAATCTAAGCACGGAGACAGATCTGTCTCAAAACCAATTCGACGCTTTGGGTTACAAATCGGAAGCGTATTTATTGGAATCTCT